>Ga0207646_10002097_pt1 | contig 23908 bp, 26 predicted proteins | sample KBSK5502metaG_FD_184343 | JGI IMG/M metagenome (GOLD analysis project Ga0207646, IMG submission 184343) | Corn, switchgrass and miscanthus rhizosphere microbial communities from Kellogg Biological Station, Michigan, USA - KBS K5-50-2 metaG... | ecosystem: Host-associated > Plants > Roots >... | reverse complement strand
GAATAGGCATCGAGCAGTTCGTCCTCGCGTGGCGCCGGAGAGCGGGGTGCGGTATGGGGTGGGGCAACCGTCTCGTCGGTAACGAGCACGGGTACTGCGTTCATGGCTTTCGACCTCCTCATAACCATAGCTAACTGTACTTACAACGCCGCGGGGTTCCCGCCCCGACCCGGCAGGGGTGCCGTATATTTGTGTCGCTATGGATCTTGCCGGCTCGCTCGCCGTCGTGACGGGCGCAACCGAGGGAATCGGACGCGCAACGGCCCTCGCCCTCGGGCGGGCGGGGTCCCGACTCGCTATCTGCGCGCGCACTGAAGCCAAGGTACACACCACGGTGCGCGACCTGAAGGCGGAGGGCATCGACTGCATCGGCATGCCGTGCGACGTGTCCGATCCCGCCCGCGTGGAGGCGTTCGCCGCGTTCGTGACCCGGGAACGGGGCGTGCCGCAGGTACTCGTGAACAACGCCGGGATCGGGCGGTTCCGCCCCCTCGTGGAGCTCTCGCTCGAGGACTGGGACGCGACGATGGGGGTGAACGTCCGCTCCCTCTATCTCGTCACGCGAGCGTTCCTCAAGTCCATGCTGGACGCGGGCACCGGCACCATCGTGAACATCGCATCGCTCGCCGGGAAGAACGGTGTGGAGGGAGGCACGGCGTATTGTGCATCGAAGCACGCCGTACTGGGCTTCTCCAAGAGCCTCATGCTCGAGGTGCGCAAGCGCGGCCTCCGCGTCGTGGCCATCTGCCCTGGCTCCGTGGCGACGCCGTTCATGGACAAGCGGGAGCGCGTGCGCCCCGCCCCCGACCGCGCCCTCACTGCCGAGGATGTGGCGCATGCGGTAGTTGCGACCCTCACGGTTTCTGACCGGGCGATGATCAGCGAAGTCGACATCAGACCAACGAATCCATGAGGCGTGGAGGAAATGCGTGGAGGAGAGACGTGGAGGACGGGCGTGGAGAGACAACCTCGTCCTCAACGATCGGGCGGCGGATGGTCGTACAATCTGACGATCATCTTGAGAACGAGCGCGGCTCTGTTTTCGAGGGCGACGATCGTCTCGCGGCGCCCCAGGCCGGATCGCCGCGCAACCTGCAACAGGGACAGGACTTCCTGTGCAGAGCCGCGCGCATAGAGCAGGAAGCGACGAAAGTCTGTGATTGTGCCTCTGCCACACCCTTCGGCAATATTGGCCGGCACGGACACGGCAGCCCGGATTAGCTGGTCGCCGAGCGTGGAGCGCTCCGATGAACCGAAGGTCCGCACTTGCCCAATGACGTCTGTGGCTATCGACGAGGCGATATCGTGCACGAGCAGCGAACCCGCACTGGCACGTAGAACCATGTTTGACTATGCAAGGTCGGGAGGGGTTTTGTTGTACCCGTTTCACGCAGCCCCTGCACGTTTTCCCTCCACGTCGCGCCTCCACGTCGTCCCTCCACGGTCTTCATGTTAGATCCGATCCGCAAGTTGCTGACGGAAGCGGGTAAAGCCAAACAAACCCGCGCCTTCTGGCAGACCGCCACCGACATCCTCAGCGAGTACGCGGGGGGGGCGCGGGTTGAGCTCACCTACAAGGGACTGAGCGAATCGGGTACCCTCGACGCGGGTGCAGCCGGCACGGACGGCGAGACGTTTCTGACGGACTACCACGACGCCGAGGGCCGCCATGTGAGCGCGCGCTTCGAGGGACTGCCGGCCGGCTTTCCCGGCGAGGTGCTGCGCTCGACCATCGAGATCGCGACGCACCTGGCCGTGATGGTGGCGCGTCGCAGCGGGCTCGAGCGCGAGCGCCGGCTTGGCACGTTCCTGGTGGAGCTGTCGCGCTGGCTTTTGGCGGCGCCGGAGCGCGAGCTGCTGCTCCGCTACACGCTCCAGAGCGTCACCAGCCTGGTCGATGCCCAGGGCGCGTACGTGGCGCTGCGGAGCGTGAATCCCGACCTGCTGCGCGTGGCATCGACCGTGGGGCAGTGCGTGGAGCTCGATGGCGCGGAGATCGCGATCGATGCGAGCGCCACGGGGCGGGTGATCCGCACCGGAGAGCCCTTTCTCACCGACAACATCCTGAACGAAGCGGACGCCCAGCGCGGGTTATCGCCCTCCGGTTTGGCGCGGGCCGCGATGATCGCGCCGTTGCGGACCTCGAGCGGCGTCGCGGGCGCGGTGGGTGTGGTGCGCTACCTGCGCTCGGGAGCGGAGGAGTCGCTTCCCTTCACGCTCATGGAGCTGCAGTACCTCACCGCGGTGGCGGCCTATATCGCGGGCGGGCTCGAGCTGTCAGAGGCGGTGAGCGGCGCGCGCGCCGCGGCGGAGCGGGCGCACGCCATGGTGGACGGCAGCCCGCTGCCGATGGCCCTGGTGGACCGGAGCGGCCGCGTGCAGCAGCTCAACCAGGCGGCGTGCCGCCTGCTCGGCATCCCGTCCGAAGCGCAGGCGCTCGGGGTACACCTCGAGGCGCTCGGCCTTTCCCCCAGCGAGATCTCCCTGCACCTCGTGCTGGCGCGGCCGCGAGACGGCTCCCCGTGGCACGGCCGGGTCCTCGTGACGCAGCCCTCGGGAGACCGCCGCATCTGCGACTGCACCATCACCGGCGTCTCGGGCGTCGGACCGGACAGCCTGTTGGTCGCGCTGTACGACCGGACCGACGAACTGCGCGCCCAGCGCGAGCTGATCGCCCGCGAGAAGCTCGCCACCGTGGGCGAAATCGCCAGCGGCGTGGCGCACGAGGTGAACAACCCGCTCGCGGCGATCCGGATGGAGGCGGAGCTGCTCGGGCGCGCCAGCAAGGATCCCGACACGAGCACCACGGCGGCGACCATCACGCGCGAGGTGGACCGTGCCGCGCGCATCGTCCGCAGCCTGCTGCGCCTCGCCCGGCGCGCCGACACCACCCCGACGCGTGTCCAGATGAACGACCTGGTGCACGACGTCGCCGAGATCCGTCAGCGGGTGATGCGCACCGAGAGCGTCGAGTTTCGCACTACGCTCGACCAGTCCGCACCCGCCGTGTTGGGCTTGGGTCAGGAGCTGCAGCAGGTGGTGATCAATCTCGTGACCAACGCGGAGTACGTGGTGCGGGGCCGGAAGCCCGCGATCGTGCAGCTCCGGACCCAGGCGCGCGAGGGATGGGTCCGGTTGACGGTGGACGACTCGGGGCCCGGCGTCCCGCGGGAAATCCGCGGCCGCATCTTCGACCCGTTTTTCACCACCAAGGGCCCCGACGAGGGCACCGGCCTGGGCCTCGCGATCTGCCAGCGCGTCGTGACCGAAGTCGGCGGGAAGATATGGATCGAAGACTCGGAACTCGGAGGGGCGAGGTTCGTGGTGGAGTTGCCGGCCGCGCCCGAGAACGTGGAGACGCGGCACATCGGCTGAGCCGGCCCTCAGTGCTCCAAGATGCGCGTGCGGTAGAGGCCGAGCACGATCAGGCCGGAGGCCCCGAGCGCCACCAGCAGCGCGGTGAGTCGCCAGTCGAACCCGAATCGGGCGGCCCCAACGGCGGCGGCGATGAGCCAGGCGGCGCTCGCGAGGAAGCCCAGGATCACGACTTCCTTTCGCGCCATCAGGATGCCGAACACGTAGCCCCAGCTGAACACGCACACGGCGAGGAACATCACGCCGTGCGGGATCTTGACGGGGTCGATCAAGTTGAGCGACCCTGCGAAGAAGCAAAACAGTCCGAGTACCGTGTAGCTCGCGAGGTGCAGCGCGAGCGGGAGGGGAACGGTTCCCATGCGGTTGAAGGTCATGGCAAGAAAATAGACGCCAAGACGCACAGACGCCAAGATGCCTAGGACGCCCATGCAGGCGACACGGACATACCTCGAGCTCTCGCGGGAGAGCCAGTTCAAACCGGGCTTCGGCACGTTCCCCGATCTCGTGATCGAGCGGGTCGAGCGGCCGACGCCCGAGCTGTATCGCGAGTGTTACCGCACCGTGGGCGAGGCCTACCACTGGCGCGACCGCTGGGATTGGACCGATACGGAGATCCGCGCGCACCTGGCGCAGCCCGAGATCACGCTGCACGTCGCGCGGCGCCACGGCGCGCTCGCGGGGTGGTACGAACTGCGCCGGGTGCCCGAGGACGGCTCCGTCGAGATCGCCTACTTCGGGCTGCTCCCGCACGCGATCGGCCACGGCCTCGGCAAGCATCTGCTCTCCTGCGCGGTGCGCGACGCGTGGGCCCTCGGGCCCTCGCGCGTGTGGCTGCACACCTGCACGCTCGATCATCCGGCCGCGCTGCCAAATTACCAGAAGCGGGGGTTTCAGGTGTATAAGACTGAAGTGTATGAGGTGACTTGAATCATCGAACATGGCGCTGCCATTCCGCATTCCGCACTCCGCATTCCGCATTGGTTGCTCCGCATTTAGCTTTCCCTCGTGCCCCTTACGCTCTCCCGCACCCACAAGCTGATGATCGCCGCCGTGCCGATCGTGCTCGTGCTGCTGTTCGCGCTGTATACCTGGTCAGCCCTGACCTGGACCTACTCGAGCGGAGAGCGCGCCGGCTACGTGCAGAAGTTTTCCAAGAAGGGATGGGTCTGTAAGACCTGGGAAGGCGAGCTGGCGTTGGTTTCCATCCCGGGGACCATGTCGGAGAAGTTCTATTTCACCGTGCGGGACGATTCCGTCGCCGCGCTCATCAACCAGGGCCTGGGCAAGCGCGTGGCGCTGAGCTACAAACAGCACAAGGGCATCCCGACGAGCTGCTTCGGAGAGACCGAGTACTTCGTCGGGGGCGTGAAGGTCGTGGAATGACGACGACGAACAGCTTCGGAGCCCGGGCGCCGCTCAAGGCCGCCGACGGCGCCTTCGAGATCTTCCGCCTGGACGCGCTCGAGCGGCGCGGCCTCCCCGTCGCTCGCCTCCCGTACTCGCTCCGCATCCTGCTCGAAAACCTGCTGCGCCGGGAGGACGGGCGCACGGTAACGCCGGCGGAAATCGAGCGCCTCGCGCGCTGGGACCCGACCAAGACGCCCGACGATGAGATCGCGTTCATGCCGGCGCGGGTCCTCATGCAGGACTTCACCGGCGTTCCGGCGGTCGTGGACCTCGCCGCCATGCGCGACGCGATGCAGGGTATGGGCGGCGACCCCACAAAGGTCAACCCGCTGCTCCCGGCCGAGCTCGTGATCGATCACTCCGTGATCGTGGACGAGTTCGGCACGCCCACTGCGTTTCAGGTGAATGCCGACCTCGAGTTCCAGCGCAACCGCGAGCGGTATGCTCTGCTGCGGTGGGCGCAGCGAACGTTCCAGGGATTCCGCGTCGTGCCGCCCGATACCGGCATCGTGCATCAGGTCAACCTCGAATACCTGGCACGGGTCGTGTTCACGACCGAGGGCCGCGCGCCACAGGCCTATCCCGACACCCTCGTGGGCACCGACTCGCACACCACGATGATCAACGGGCTCGGCGTGCTCGGCTGGGGCGTGGGGGGGATCGAGGCGGAAGCCGCAATGCTGGGACAGCCGGTCTCCATGCTCATCCCGCAGGTCGTGGGCTTCCGGCTCACCGGCAAGCTCAGCGAGGGCGCGACCGCGACCGACCTCGTGCTGACCGTGACGGAGATGCTCCGCAAGAAGGGTGTGGTGGGAAAGTTCGTGGAGTTCTACGGCCCCGGGATCGCCACCCTGCCCCTCGCCGACCGCGCGACCATCGGGAACATGGCACCCGAGTACGGCGCCACCGTGGGGATCTTCCCGGTGGATCAGGAGACCTTGCGCTACCTCGAGTTCACCGGCCGGCCAAAAGAGCAAGTGCAGTTGGTCGAGGCGTACATGAAGGAGCAGGGCCTGTTTCACTCGGGCACCACGACGGAGCCGGTGTATTCCGACACGCTCTCGCTCGACCTCTCGACGGTCGAGCCGAGCCTCGCCGGACCGCGGCGGCCGCAGGACCGGGTGTCGCTGCGCGATCTACCTCGAAACTTCCAGCTCGCGCTCCCGGCGCTGGTCAAGCCCACGTCGCCGATCGCGCCGGCCGTGAACTCGGGGCGCTGGGAGGCCGAGGGCGGCCACGTCGCCACCGCCGTGGAAACGCCACCTCGGCACCGCACCCATGTCGATCTCCAGCTCGACGGCGTGGACTGCAAACTGCGCCACGGGTCCGTCGTGATCGCCGCGATCACGAGCTGCACGAACACGTCGAATCCGTCGGTGATGATCGCCGCGGGCCTCGTCGCCAAGAAAGCCGTGGAAAAAGGCCTCAAGTCCCAGCCATGGGTGAAGACGAGCCTCGCGCCCGGCTCGAAGGTGGTCACGGACTACCTGAAGCAGGCCGGCCTCATGCCGTATCTCGAGCAGCTGCGGTTCCACCTGGTGGGCTACGGCTGCACAACCTGCATCGGCAACTCGGGGCCCCTGCCTGAGGCCGTGTCGGCCGCGGTCGCGGAGGGAGAGCTGGTGGTGTGCGCGGTACTGTCGGGGAACCGCAACTTCGAGGGCCGCATCCAGCAGGAAGTGCGGGCGAACTACCTCGCGTCCCCGCCGCTGGTCGTGGCGTACGCGCTCGCGGGGCGGATCGATCTCGACGTTCAGTCGGAGGCCCTGGGGACGGGCAAAGACGGGAAGCCCGTCTACCTCCGCGACATTTGGCCGTCCGCCAAGGAAGTGGACGACGTGGTCCGCTCGTCCATCAAGTCGGCGATGTTCCACAAGCAGTACGGCGAGGTCTTTACGGGGGACGAGCGCTGGCGCGGGCTTCCGGTGCCCGCGGGCGATCGCTTCGCCTGGGAGCCCGATTCGACGTACATCCGGCGGGCGCCGTACTTCGACGGCATGCCGCGGACGCCGGGGCCGGTCACCGACATCCGCGCGGCGCGGGTGCTGTGCCTCTTGGCCGACAGCATCACCACGGACCACATCTCGCCCGCCGGCTCCATCCGCAAGACCAGCCCGGCCGGCCAGTACCTGATCGGCCACGGGGTGAAGCCCGAGGACTTCAACTCTTACGGCGCGCGCCGCGGCAACCACGAGGTGATGGTGCGCGGCACGTTCGCCAACGTGCGACTCAAGAACCTGCTCGCGCCGGGGACCGAGGGGCCGGTCACGCTGCACCTCCCCGACGGCGAGCAGATGACGATCTACGACGCGTCGGTGAAATACCAGGCCGAGGGCGTGCCGCTCGTCGTGATCGCGGGAAAGGAGTACGGCTCAGGCTCGTCGCGCGATTGGGCGGCGAAAGGCCCCCGCCTGCTCGGTGTGCGCGCCGTGATCGCACAGAGCTACGAGCGGATCCACCGGTCGAACCTGGTGGGGATGGGAATCCTGCCGCTGCAGTTCCTCTCCAACGAGACGCCCGAGCAGCTCGGCCTGACCGGAAAAGAAGTGTTCGAGATCACGGGGCTCGGCGCCGTGCTCACCGAGGGATTCCCGCGCGGCAAGGAGCTGGTGGTCAAGGCGACGCGGCCGGACGGCTCGGGTGTGCAGTTCACGGCAACCGTCCGCATCGACACGCCGCAGGAGCTGCAGTATTACCGCCACGGCGGAATCCTCGAGTACGTGCTGCGGCAGCTGCTCGTGCAGAGCGCGAAGCCTTGACAGGCCTTCTCGACCCGTCTAGAGTGCGTCCCATGAACCTCGAAGCTTCGATGCGTTGCCCGGCGTTGGTGTGCAATCGGCGGTGGGCCGCTCCCTGACACAGCCCGCTGGGCGGCATCCTGTTGCGTCGACGCCCCCCCGGAGCTGCTCCGGCGGGGGCGTCGAATTTCTGGAACCATGGGAAGGACAATGAAGCGATACCTGCTGGCGAGCGATTTCGATCAAACACTGAGCTTCAACGACTCGGGGATCGTCCTGAGCGAGCTGCTGGGCATGTCCGACTTTCGCGAGAAGACCGCGGGGCTGTCACGCATCCACCTGGTGCAGCAAGGTGCGGAGCTGGCGTATCTGCTGCTGCACGACCCGGAGTACCGGCGGGTGAGGAAAGAGCACCTGGTCGAGGTGGGCAAGCGGGTCCGTCTGAAGCAGAACCTGAGCCTCCTCCCGCGCCTGCTCGGCGAAGTGGACGGGTACGATTTCGCGTTCTACGTCATTTCCGCGGCTCCCCAGGAAGTGATCCAGTCGGCGCTGGAAGGCATCGTCCCGCCGGATCACATCTTCGGGACGCGGTTCCGCTACGACGCCACGACGGGCGAGATCCAATCGATCGAGCGGGTCACCGCCGGATACGGCAAAGTGGCCCTACTCGAGGAGCTCCGCGCGCGTTTGCCGGTGAGCCACGACCGGGTGATCTACGTCGGTGACGGCAGCTCGGACATTCACGTGATGCTGCACGTCAACCGTTTGAACGGACTCACGATCGCCGTGTCCGAGAACAAGTACCTCGCGCAGATTGCGAAGCGCACGGTCTTGAGCGATGATGCCCTGAGCGTGCTGGTGCCGATTCTCGAGGAGATCGTCGGGATGGACGCGGGCGGTATTCACGCGCTGTTCGAGTCCCGCGGGCTCGTGCTCCAGGAGTGGGACAAGGTGCAGACGGATCTCCTGACGATCCGGGAGACGGACGCGGCCCATGCCTGACTTGGTCGGGTGGCTAGCGACGGCCATCTTCGCGGTCTCGTATTTCTGCAAGCGAACGACGACGCTCCGCCGCGTTCAGGGGCTCGCCGCCCTGGCGTGGGCGACCTACGGAGTGCTGATCCACTCCCTCCCGATCATCGTGGCCAACATCATCGTGGCCACTCTGGCCTTCGGGTCGTCCCTCTGGCGACGGCCCGTGGATCAGGCCTGACGCCCGATCGCCCGCAGTCGGGCTTCGAGCGCGAGCCGCTCGAGCTTCTCGATGGGAAGTGCCAACAGTAGATCGACCCGGCGACTCAACAGCAGAAACGCGGCGTCAAACGCTTTCCGCTTGGTGACTTCGTCGCCCGCGACCTCGGCGGGGTCCGGCATGCCCCAGTGCGCCAGGATCGGCTGCCCGGGGAAGATGGGACACGATTCCTTGGCTCGATCGCAGACGGTGACCACGAAGTCCCAGGGCTCGCGCTCCAACCCGTCGATGCTGCGGGGAGCGTGCCCGGCCCAGGGGATGTCGTATCGACGCAGCGTCTCGATCGCGTGAGGATTCACGCGATCGGCAGGGCGTGAGCCGGCGCTCTCCGCGTGGAATCGTCCCCGGCCTTTCCAGTTGAGTAAGGCCTCCGCCATCTGGCTGCGGGCGGAATTCCCGGTGCAGAGGAAGAGCAGGCGGAACACGTCTATTCGAGCGGCTTCCGGGCCCGCACGAACGCCCCCATGATCCGGCCCTCCGCGACCTCGTAGAGCCGCGTCGGCTCCACACCGATCTCCTCGAACCCGGCCTCCGCCAGCAACCGCTGATACTCGGCTTCCTCCAACGCGCCGGCGACGCACCCCACCCACAGCTCCATGCTGCTCCGCACCGCGGCCGGCACCTCCCCGCGAACCACGACATCCGATACGGCGAACCGGCCGCCAGGTTTGAGAACGCGGAAGGCCTCGCGCAGCACCTGAGGCTTGTCGGCAGAGAGGTTGATCACGCAGTTCGAGATGATCACGTCCACCGACCCGTCCGGGAGGGGGATGTGCTCGATCTCTCCCTTCAGGAACTCGACGTTCGCGACGCCCGCCGTACGCTGGTTTTCCCGCGCCAGGGCGAGCATCTCGTCGGTCATGTCGAGGCCATAGGCTTTTCCGGTCCGACCCACGCGCTTGGCGGACAAGAGGACATCGATTCCACCTCCGGACCCCAGGTCGAGTACCACTTCCCCTTCATGGAGCTCGGCGAGGGCCGTGGGATTGCCGCAGCCCAGTGACGCGAGCACCGCCCCCTCAGGAAGCGTCGCCGTCTCCGCGGCATCATACAGGTTCGAGCTGACGGGATCGCAGCCGCAGCTGCCGCCGGCCACGCGGAGCGCGGCCCGTCCATACTTCTCCTTCACAACCTGCTTGATCTCGTCGGCTTCCATACGCTCACTCCTCATTCGCAGTAGGCCCGGGCACAGCTCCCGGCGTGTCTCCCTGGCTTCACACCGGAAGCGAACTCGGCGACTTCGTCGAGCGCATCGCGGTTCAGCGCGTAGTAAACCCAGCGGCCCTCGCGCCGATCGGCTACGAGTCCCGCGTCCTTCAGCGTCTTCAAATGGAAGGACAGGCGTGACTGCGCCGCATCGAGCACGTCCTGTAGCTCGCACACACAGCGTTCACCGTGCGACAAGAGCCGCACGATCTCGAGTCGGGTTTCGTCCGAGAGCGCGTGAAACCGGCGGGCCGCGCGCCTGATATCGGGAAGAGTGCTCACGGACATGGCCCGAAATATATCAAATAATATTGATGTGTCAACGCGCGCTCGGGGGCTGTAGCCTGACATAGACCGACAAACCCACCGGGGTACGGCTGCCGTATTCCACCCCGAGGCTCGACGGAACGAAGTTGACCGACCCGCGTGCGCCCACTCCCGTGGCCAGGCCTGCAAGCGTTCCAACGGTGCGCAGGTAGCCGAGGGCCAGGGCACCGACGTCGTAGTGCACGGTGGCCGGCGCCGAGGCAATCTCGAGGTCCTGGGCGCTCTTCCGCACATACTCCGCGCGACCGAAGAACGCGTTCGTTTCGTCGAGCTCGAGCGTGGACTCGAGGACCACGCTGTTCGATGGTCCCCCCAGCCCGACGGGGTCGTTCGCCCCCCAGATGAGCCCGGTCGCCCACTGTCCGCGCCGGCCGAACGCCTGCGTCGTGAGTGCGGCCACGCCGTACCGGTGGAGCGACTCGTCAGGGTGCAGCACTTCCGGGCTCTTCATGTAGCCGTACCACGCCGACGCACTCCAGCTCCGATCCGGGTTGACGGTCAACCGAGCGCTGTAGGAATCGAGCCGCCTGCCCGAGTAGTCGAATCCCGTCCGATGCTCGTCCGGCTCCCGGCCGTTGAACCACGACCCCTCGAGCTTCACCGTACGGGTGAACACGCCCGCGCTAATGACGCCGAACGTGATGTGCGTGCCGTCCTGCCAATGGTGCGATATCGGAGCCAATGGATCGGCGCCCGCCGAGGGCCGGTGGGGGAATGCGACCGGTCCAACCGCGGGCTCGCCCACGGGGGCGAGATAGAGCGATAGCCCGAGATTTCGGGCCACCGGTCGCTCGTACAGCGCCGCGAGCTCCATGAACAAGTCGTGCGGATGCTGGCGGTCGTGGAGCGTCGCACCCCGGTAGGCCTCACCGGACTGGAGCAGCAACGGATAGCCCCTGCTGCCCACGGTCCACGGCTCGGCGCTCAACATGCCGCGGAGCTCGAGCCGGCCGCCGCCCAAGGAGCGGCTCGCGGCGGCCATCGCCCAATTGACGAAGCCCACCTGATTGCTGCCGCGCGGGCCTCCCTGCCAGTCGTATTGAACGAAGCCTCTCCCGTGCAGCATCAGCGTCCAGTCGCCGAGCATGATGTGGGCGGCGTGCATCGGGGATGCGTCCGGTAGCCAGGACGTGCCCGAACCCATCCGTGACTCGGGAATCCCGAGGGGGCGGGGGCCCTCGTTCATTTTCATCGAATGCTGCATATCCATCTGCGCTCGGAGCGGCCACGCCGCGCAAGCGATAAGTGTCAACAAGAGCCTTCGCATATCGGGATCCCTCGAGCCAAAGTCGAGCGCGCGCCGCACGCGCGGCGCGAGCACTCTACATCTGGGATGGCCGACTCAGGCTTGCGGGGGTGGGGCGAGCGGTGGAGCGAGGTAAGAAATCAGCGCGGAGTTCTGTCCCGGAGCGACCGTGCGCGATGCCACCCGCGGCGCGATCGGGACGTTAAGCCACGCCGGCGCGGCCGTCCCACCCGTCGGGCAGGTACCGCCAGCTGCGCAGCCGAAGCTCGCCGCATCCACATGACAGGCGCCGTGCCCCGCTGGGGCGGCGACGAGGGTCGCGACCCCGGCGTCCTTCGTCCCGTGCGTACCTGGCGTGTGCATCGCGCACGGCGCCGCTGCCTCGGCCAGGAGCGAGACACACATCGGCACGCCACCCCCCTGCGCAGCCGCGGCGAGGGCGACGGCGGCAGCAAGCGTTCGCACGAGCCTGGGATAACGGTGACGCGCCTCCACCGCGTCAATATACCCCGCTCGTCGCGCGTCGGCCGCGCCCCAGCAGCTGAGCGTTCAGCGCCACCACGACGGTCGATAGCGACATGAGGACCGCGCCGAGCGCCGGCGAGAGGAGGATTCCGGCGCGAGCCAGCACGCCGGCCGCGAGCGGAATGGCGACCGTGTTGTAGCCGGTCGCCCACCAGAGGTTCTGCACCATCTTGCGGTACGTCGCCCGCGCGAGCCCGACGATCGCGGACACGTCGCGTGGATCGGAGCGCACCAGCACGATATCCGCAGACTCGATCGCCACATCGGTGCCGGCGCCGATCGCGATCCCGACGTCCGCCGCCGCCAACGCCGGGGCGTCATTCACGCCGTCGCCCACCATCGCTACGGTCAGGCCGCGCCGCTTCACCTCTTCGATCTTCGCCGCTTTCTGGCCCGGCAGCACCTCGGCGAAGTAGTCGTCCAAGCCCAGTTCCCCCGCAACCCACCGCGCAACGGCTGCCGAGTCGCCCGTGAGCATGATCGGCGTGATGTGCATTGCCTTCAGCCGGTCGAGCGCCTCGCGGGACTCCGGCCGGATGATGTCGGCTAGCGCAATCGCCCCGATCACCTGCCCATCCGCAAGGACGTAGACGACGGTCTTCCCTTGCCCGGCCAACCGCGTGACCCGCGCATCCGCGACGGTCAAGCCCTGCTCCTTGAGGAAGCCCGGGCTCACGACCTTGACCGCCGCGCCGTCCACCGTCCCCTGAGCGCCCTTCCCCGGGATGGCGGCGAACCCGTCGGGACCCGGGTAGTGCACGCCACGGTCGGTCGCCGCCCGCACGATGCCGATGGCGATCGGGTGCTCCGAGCGGCTCTCGAGTGCGGCGGCGAGGCGCAGAACGTCGTGCTCGGTCCGCCCGGCGAGGGGCACGATGTCGGTCACGCCGAAGCGCCCTTCGGTGAGGGTACCGGTCTTGTCGAACACGACCGCGTCCAGCTCGCGGGCCCGCTCGAATGCCGAGCGGTCGCGGATCAGCAGACCGTTCCGCGCGGCAAGCGCGGTGGATACCGCGACGACGAGCGGCACGGCGAGGCCAAGCGCGTGCGGGCAAGTGATCACCATGACCGTCACCATCCGCTCCAGTGCAAAGCTGAACTCCCGACCCGCGCCCAGCCACGCGACGAGCGTGACGGTGCCGCCGCCGATGGCGATCAACGTCAGCCACATCGCCGCCCGGTTCGCGAGGTCCTGCGTGCGTGACCGCGTCTCCTGAGCCTTGCGCACCAGCTCGACTACTTGAGAGAGGTAGCTGTCGGCGCCAGTACGTCGGACTTCAATGGTGATCGCGCCCTCGCTATTCACGGCGCCCCCGATAACTTCGTCGCCCTCGCCCTTCTCCACCGGCTGGGACTCGCCTGTGAGCATTGCTTGGTTGACGCTCGTGCGACCCGCGACGACCAGCCCGTCGGTCGGGATCCGCTCACCCGGCTTGACGAGCACCCGGTCGCCGGGGTGCAGCATATCGAGTGGGACCTCTTCGATGGAGCCGTCGGTACGGAGGCGATGCGCCACGTCCGGGAGGAGCCGGACCAGTTGCTCGAGGGCCCGCGAGGCGCCGAGCACCGAGCGCATCTCGATCCAGTGCCCGAGCAGCATGATGTCGATGAGTGTCGCCGTCTCCCAAAAGAACACGCTTCCGGGGAGGCCGAAGACGACGAGCGCGCTGTAGACATAGGCGACCGTGATCGCGAGCGCGACGAGGGTCATCATCCCCGGCAGCCGCTTTCGGAGCTCGTCGACGAGACCAGTGAGGAACGGCCAGCCGCCGTAGAAGTAAACGGCCGAGGCGAAGACGAACTCCACGTACTGGTCGCCCGGGAAGGCAAGTACCGCGCGTAGTCCGAGGATGTGCTGCAGCATCTCCGACGTCGCGAGCACCGGGACGGTCAGCCCGAGCGACACCCAGAAGCGGCGGCGGAAGTCATCCACCATGTGGGGGTGCGGCGAGTGATCCTGGCCCGGCGACCCCCCCGGCGGTGTCGGATCGTGCACGTCGTGAGCGTGGTGCGCGTGCACCGGCGGCCGACCTATCGGATTTCGAACGTCAGGGTGGCCCACTTCGACTCGTAGTCCAGTCCCCGCTCGGTGGCACGGGTCATGTGCACGAATTTGACATACCACCTACCCGGTGCGTCGAGCGTCACCTCTGCCACGCCGTCTGGGCCCGTGCGGGTGCTGCGCTGCGCCGGCGTCTGACCGCCCTGCTCCCCACCCCACAGCACCGTCTGGTTCGCCACCGGGCGCCCATCCATGAGACAGCGGACGCGGAGCGCCGCACCACGGTCCATCCCGTATGGGTTGTCGAGCGGCACGATCTCCGCCGGATACCCGAGGGTCATGTTGAACCCATCGCTCCGATCCCTCCCGACCTGGAAGACCGCCTTGACGTGCTTGGAATACCGTTCCCGCGCGCCTTTGGCCAACTCGTGGTCACGCCGCCGTGCTTCCAGTACGTCGGCGATCCCGTCCTCCTCGAGGTAGGCGTTGAAATCTTCGGCTCGGAGCGCGATTTCGCGCGTCTTGGTCGAGACGCCGACCACGTAGGTGCCGGGGGCACCGAGTGGAATACTGAGCAGGCTCGTGCTATCCGGTCCGCGGCTCCAGGCCGTCGCCGCCCGGAGCCGTGTCCGCCCACCCGGGGCGACCACACTGATGTCCGCCACCCGGTCCGGCGCCACGAATCCCTCGCTCTTGGCAAACGTGCCGTTCAGGACGGTGACGCGTACCCTGGTGCGCGGCTCGAGGAAGTAGGTGTCGAGCTTGAGGAAGAGGTCGTGCGCCAGCGCCAGGGATGCCACGAGAAGCAACGTGCCAGCGACGAGCACGGCGAAAAGGTCTTTTTTCATGACCTGAAAGTATTCGCCAAGCCTTGCTCCCGCGACGCGCTGGCGATCTACGTCCGCATCGGGTTCATGTTCTGATGCCACGATCGTGATTGACACCTCAGCTGGTCGCGTGAAGCAGCGTTCCGGCGAGCAGGACGAGGAACCACAGCGCGAGGCTCGCCGTCGACGTCCGGCGGAACCAACCCCATGCGGCCACCGAACCCTGGCGCAGGGCAATCTCGGTGCGCAGCCGCGCGTAGCCGTTGCCGAGCAACAGGGCGACGAGCCCCATCTTGGTCCAGAAGACGATCGAGGTCCCGAAGTTCGCGACTTGGGCCAGCGCCATGAGCAGTCCGCTCGCGAAAATGAGGGCCAGGCCGCCCACCACCCAGCGGTGAACGGCGGCAAGGCGATCGAGCTCCGTGCGCCAGTCGGGCAGAGTCTCGGGCGAGAGCCGTAGGGAGGCTCGATCCGCGGCGACCGCTACGCCACCCCCCACCAGGATGCCGACAAGATGGAGGTAGGTCACCGTGGCGCTCACGGGCGTGTGGCCGTAGAGGCGCGCCCATCCCGCGAGGAGCTGTGATACTGTCATCGACGCTAGCATGTTCGTAATCCTCCTGAGGTCAAGATGCGAGCGCACCGCTCACGCTGAATCACCGCGCGAGCAGCGCGTCAGGCATCATCGAAGTCACTACCGCACGACGATCGTGCCGGTCATCAGCTGGCCGTGGACGGCGCAGTCGTACTGGTACGTGCCGGGAGCATCGAACCTGACCGCATACGTCCCGCTCCCGGTCATGGTGCTGCTGCTCGCGAAGCTCTGCGAGCCGACGGACTGGACGCTGTGTGGCAGGGATCCGGTCCAGGTCCAGGTGACGGTGCCACCGATCGGGATGGTATCGACAGCCGCATTCGTGCTCCCGTTGTGGCCACTCACGAATTGGATGCCGGGGCCGGCGGTCACCGAGCCGACCGGACCGCCACCCGCGCCACCACCACCACCCCCTCCGTACCCACCCCCACCGCCGCCGTACGAACTCGCGCCCCCGTAACCACCGCATCCTGCCAATGAGGCAAGCCCAAGCAACCCGATTACCGCAGTGTGTATACGCATTTGAATCCTCCTCAGCTCGCCGGCTTGCGGGAGCTCGATTTCTCCCAGTTGACGAACAGGAAGCCGCCCGGCGCGTCGAACTTTGGCTCGCCCGGTCCCGGCAGAATCTGCAGCTGCAGCTCTTCGATCTTGTTCTTGGAGCAATTCCAGCACTCGAGCGCGAAGTCGCCATCGCGTCGCGTACGTGACAGCAACATCACGTGCACCATCGCGTTGTCGGTGACCAGGGCGTCGTTCTTGTAGAGGTGCCCGAACGCCCATAGCGCCACGGCACTGTTGATCGTGGGCACGAGTGGCGTGTGCACCTGGGTCACGCCGTGGTAGTACAGGCCCATGATCACGCCGCCGAACCGCGGGTGGTGCGGGACGTCCTTGGTCTGCACGCGGTCGATCACGAGCTTCCAGCTGGCGCCGTCTTGTGTGACGAATTCCGCGGTGCCGTCCACGGAATCGCGCGTGGCGCCCTTGTCCCACGCATTGAACGTGAACGTCCCGGAGATCGGCGTCACGTTGTCGGAGTACGGCCCGTTCTTCACCTGCGACTCGAGTCCCTCGCGCTCGTCGCCGAAGGCCTTGAGGATCGGGGCGGCGCTGTCGGGGAAGGGGAACGGCCCCGGCAGGATCTGGATGACGGGCCCACCGCCCGTCACCCGGATCGCCTGCACGCTCTCGGCCTTCGGGCGCGCCTCACGCATCTCCGACCCGCTGTACCCGGATGAGCCCGAGCTTGTGGCGCTGACAACCTTGAGATGAGTCTCCATGCCGAGCTTCTTGTGCGAGTCCTCACCCACGGGGCAGTACGCTTCGTACGTGCCGGGCTTGAGGTTGAGGGTCAGTGTGGCGGTCGACCCAGGCTGGATGAGCTCTATCTCCCGCTCAATGCCTGCCCCTTCGACCTCGAAGCCGTGGGGGATGCTCCCCGCGTTGGTGACGGTGAACGTGACGGGCCCTGCCGCGATCGTAGCCTCCGATAGTTCTACCTTCCACTCGGAAAGCTTCGCGGTCACCGCCGCGGGGCCGCCTGGGGCGCGGCGTGCAGCGGCCGTCGCGAATACGACGGCGGCCAACAAGGCCCCGGTGATGTTTCGGGACGAAACAGCATGTGCGAGCGTCATGGTTGATCTTCCTCCTGCGAGTGTGTGACAACAGTTTCCCTCGAAGGCAGAGACCCCACGCGCCCAGCGCTTATTCCTTCGGGAATAATCCAGCCGCCCGCGGAGTCCTCACTCGATGGCGTACCGCGCACCCCGAGGACCGGTTGGAGTCGAGCGAGCTCGAGCGATTCGAAGCCGTCGTGCTGCCGCATCTGGACGCCGCGTACACCCTGGCGCGCTATCTCACGCGGAGCGATCACGACGCGCAGGACGTCGTGCAGGACGCCTCCCTGCGCGCGTTCCGGCACTTCGGGACCTTCCGCGGTGCCGGAAGCGTTGAAGGGCGGGCCTGGCTGCTCGCGATCGTTCGCAACACGGCGTATACGTGGCAGCGCCGGCACCACGGCGACACGCTCACCACCGAGTTCGACGAGGAGCAGCACAGTGATGCCGTCGCGGGCGAGCATCCGGAAGCAGCCGTGTTGGCCCAGGGCGAGCGCGCCGCGCTGCGTCGTGCGATTGGTGAGCTGCCGCCGGAGTTCCGCGAGGTGATCGTGCTGCGAGAGTTGGAGGAGTTGTCCTACAAGGAGATCGCGGAAGTGGCGGGCGTGCCCGTGGGCACGGTCATGTCGCGGCTGGCGCGCGCCCGCCGGCGGCTCGAGGAGGTGCTGTGCGCGCAAACGGAGGACTGCTGACGTGACGCATCCAGCGTTCGAAGCCCAGCTCGACGCGTACCTGGATGGCGAGCTCGGCGCGCCCGAGGCGGCCGAGCTCGAGGCGCACCTCCGCGCCTGTCCCGACTGCGCCCGCTTGGAGCAGCGGCGCCGCGCGTTGAGTGCCGCGGTGCGCCAACACGTGCTCCGCTTCCCGGCGCCCGACACCCTCCGGGCCCGGGTGCGCACCGCCCTGCGGGCGGACGTGAACCGGACGGCACGGCGCCGCTCCTATTGGCCAGGGCTCGCCGTAGCCGCATCGCTCGCAGTCGTCGCGGTCGGGAGCTGGCAGGTGGCGTTGCGCACCGCCGCGGGCGATGCGCTCGCCGATCAGGTGCTCGCGAGCCACGTGCGCTCGCTCATGCCCGGCCATCTCATCGATGTGCAGTCGTCCGACCAGCACACGGTGAAGCCGTGGTTCAACGGCAAGCTCGATTTCTCGCCACCCGTATACGACTTCGCCGGTCGCGGCTTCCCACTCATCGGGGGAAGGCTCGAATACGTGGGCGGCCGGCCGGTCGCGGCTCTGGTGTATGGGCGGCGGCAGCACCTGATCAACGTCTTCCTGTGGCCCACCGAGGGCGGCCGCACAGGAGGGCGCCCGACGACGACCCGGCAGGGTTACCACCTGCTACACTGGGTGACGCCGGCGTACAGCTACTGGGTCGCGTCCGATCTCGGGCTGCCGGAGCTGCACGACTTCGCAGCGCTACTCGAGCGCGGTGATTCGGTTGTCCCTTGAACTCCGGCCGGTGGACGGCGTATACAGAGTGGCGTGACGTCCGGTCCACCGACCTCTTGAGGAGCATCGCATGCGCGTCGCTTTGCCCAGTCTCTGTGCCATCCCGCTGTTCGCCGCCTGCGTCGCTCCGACCCCGGGCAACGTCCGCCAGGTGCCCGATCCCGTTTCCACGCGGTATATCAATCCTGGGACGCTGGCGGCGCTGCCGGGCTTCACGCACGCCGTGCGCATCGGATCGACCCTGTACGTGTCGGGTGAGGTCGCCCTCGACAGCACCGGCCGCCTGGTGGGTCCCGGCGACCTGCGTGCCCAGGCCGCTCAGGCGTTCGCCAACCTAGCCACGGTGTTACGGATCGGCGGGGCGACGCCGGCCGACGTCGCCAAGCTCACGATCTACGTGGTGAACTATTCCCCCAAGAACCTAGACGCCATTCGGGAGGCCGCTCCCGACTTCTTCCCGCAGCGGAATCCCCCGGCGGGCACCGTGATCGGTGTGCAGGCGCTGCCGCAGGAGGGGCTGCTCATCGCCGTAGACGCCACCGCGGTGGTGCGGGCCATGATTCTGCCGCGCGACCAACGTCTCCAGGAGAAGCCCTACTAGATCACTTCCCGACGAGCCCGGTGAAGAACGGCAGCACGATCGACACGGCGATCAGGACGATGATGATCCACTCGAGCAGCTCCATGCGCTGCGTCGCCGCCCGGTCCGCCAGTTTTCCGTAGATGCCGTCGAGCGTCTGCAGTTTGCGAGTGATGCTCACGTCCCACTCCGCCAGGTGGAAGCGACGGGACACGTGACCGTACACGCGGGTGAGATACTGCTCGCCGATCAGCTTCAGGGCGTTCGTCACCTGCTCGAACAGGACCGCCGCGTCGAGCTGCAGCCGCCCGAGGCGCTGGAGCGGGACCCCGTACGGACTGGGCAGGAATCGGCGTAGCCCGGGGGACCGGCCGAGCAGGTCGTAGGCCCGCTCGAGCGCCTCGTCGAGCTGCGCGTCCAGGTACCGCATCTCGAGCAGCTGGGTGTTCGCGAATTCGATCACCGCCCGCACATCCTCCCCCTCCGGGTCGAACAACAGGGTGACGTCGGTGTCGATCAGCGTCGCGTCATTCGGCCCGAACGAGAGGCGCGACGCCAGGGCGTCGCTCACTTCCTGCTGCGACAAGGGGCGTGACTCGGCGCGCAGCACCTGGGCCACCGTCTGTGCGTGCTCGGTCCACAGCATGGACGCCTCGAGCGGCTCGGTGAGCGCCTCGATCTGGAACACCACGTAATCTTCGACGAAATCCGCGAGGCGGGATCGAATCGCGGCATCGCCGAGCGCCTCGATCAGCTGCTGCACGCGGCGGCGGGAGTCTGCCTGGAGCTGCTCGTTGCCGTACAGCATCGTGCTGAGCGCCGGCAGCCCCGTGAGCGGGCCCTGAAGCGGGATCGCATAGCTCACCGACACCGCGCCGAAATCGTAGAGCACGAACTCGACGTAGGGTGCGGTGACGTGCCCGCCGACGGCCAGCGAATCCGCCGGCTCGGTCACCCGCAGGGGAGCCGGGTCGTACTCGAAGAACGCCGGGGCCCGCCGCTTCTGCTTGACCGTCTGGCGCTGTGTGGCACTGGCTAAGCGCGTCTCCGCCGCCGCGAGGTCGAACGCGTGCGCGACGTCGTAGGCGAACAGGACGTAGCCCGTACCTTCAGTGATGATCGGGGATGGCATCTGCGGTCCTCCTCCCCCGAACGCTCACCCCATGACCCACCGTTCCGCCAGGGCGCTTTCGCAGCGAGATTTCGCCCATGCACTCTCATCGCTCGTTCTCGATCGCAGCGCTCGGCGCGCTGCTGCTGGCGTGCACTGCGCCGCGCCAGGCCCCCGTTCCTCTGGTGGGTGCCGCGCGCGACGTGGCAGCGCTGGAAGGCCAGTGGGACGGCTCCTATTCCAGTGCGGCCACGGGACGGAGCGGCAGCATCTCCTTCAACCTCACCGCGACCGGTGACTCGGCGTTTGGCGACGTCGTCATGATCCCCCGCGGCTTGGGCCGCCCGCTCCGGGCCTGGAACAACGCCGCGGTGCCCGCCGACGCCGCGTCTCCCCGCACGGCCGTGCTGACGATCAACTTCGTACGGGTGGCCGAGGGACGGGTGACCGGCACGCTCGCCCCGTACGCAGACCCCGAGACTGGCGTACAGCTGTTCACGGCATTCGAAGGGCTGTTGCGGGGGGACGTGATTGAAGGGACTTACACAACCCGGGCTGGCCGCAGTGTCGACAGCCAGACGGGCGAGTGGAAGGTGACGCGCCGGAAACCCTAGATCAGCTCTACTTCTCCCGCGCCACGGTCGGCGTCGCAAACGCCGGCGCGGGCGCGGCCGGAAGCCCCAAGTGCTCCCGCGCCCGGTTCAGCGCGTCGTCGATGTTGCCGTGGACGTTCTGCTCCCCCAGCTCGTCGTACAGACCCGAACGCTCCAGCGCGACCACCGGCTGGGCGTGCACGTCGGAGAGGATCACCAGCGAGCCGTCATGGCGGCTACGCCGCACCAGGTCCCGCAGGGCGTGCAGGCCGGTCGAGTCGATCGCCGGGACATGACGCATCCGCAGGATCAGCACCTTGGGCCGCACCGCGATGCGCCCCAGCCGCTCCTTGAACGTCTCCGCCGCACCGAAGAAGAACGGCCCGGTGATCTCGTATACCTCCACCCCGGGCGGCACGACCCGGCGCCGCACCGCGTTGGGATCGTTCTCGAAATCGTCCGTGGGATCCTGGAACTCGTGTGTCAGGACACTGATGTTCGTCACCTCCGCCATGCGGCGCATGAACAGGAACGCCGCGAGCACCATGCCCACCTCGATCGCGACCGTCAGGTCCCACAGCACCGTCAGGAGAAACGTGGTGAGCAGCACGGCTACGTCGCTTTTCGGCGCCCGGAACTCGGCCACAAACGTGCGCCACTCGCTCATGCTGTAGGCCACGACCACCAGGATCCCCGCCAGCGTCGCCATCGGGATCAGCCCCGCCCAGCGGCCGAAGAACAGGGTGATGAGGAGCAGCGTGACCGCGTGCGTGATTCCGGCGATGGGCGTCCGGCCGCCGTTCCGGACGTTGGTCGCCGTCCGGGCAATGGCGCCGGTGGCCGGGATCCCGCCGAACAGCGGCGAGGCGATGTTGGCGATCCCCTGTGCCACGAGCTCCATGTTCGAGCGGTGGCGGCCGCCGATCATGCCGTCCGCCACCACCGCGGAGAGGAGCGACTCTACCGCGCCCAAGAGCGCGATGGTGAACGCCGCGCCCATCAACCCGGGCATTTGGTGGAACGAGACCGCGGGGAGGGAGGGGGCCGGCAGCGCCGCGTTGATCACCCCGAACCGGCTGCCGATCGTGTCCACCGGCAGGTGCAGCAGCTGCACCGCCGCGGTCGTCACGATGAGCGCCACGAATGGACTGGGGATGCGGCGGTTGAGCCGGGGCCAGAAGACGATGATGGCCAGCGTGAGGAGCGACACCACCACGGCCCACGGGTTGAGCGAGCCGAAATGGGCCGCGACCGTTCGCCAACGCGGCAGGAACTCCGCGGGCACAGGGCCCTCGAGGCCGAGGAAGTCCTTGACCTCCCCCGAGAAAATGATCAGGGCGATCCCGCTCGTGAACCCGATGGTGACGGGATAGGGGATGAACTTGATCGCGCCGCCCAGCCGCGCGAGGCCGAAGCCCACGAGGATCACACCCGCCATCAGGGTCGCCATGGCGAGCCCTTCCACGCCGTGGCGCTGCACGATCGCATACACGATCACGACGAACGCGCCCGTCGGCCCGCCGATCTGGACGCGCGAGCCACCCAGGGCGGAAATCAGTAATCCGGCGATGATGGCGGTGAACAGCCCGCGTTCGGGGCTGACCCCGCTCGCGATCGCGAACGCGATGGCGAGCGGGAGCGCCACGATCCCGACGATGATCCCCGCGCCTAGATCGGAGAAGAACTGCTCGCGGGTGTAACCCGCGAGCGTGGTGACGAGCTTCGGGACGAGTCTATCCAGATTCCCTGGCCGGGAAGCGACGCAGAGAATCTAACGAAGCCCGTCTGCCTTACCGAGCAAGCCCGAGCACGTAGTCCAGCGAGAATCGGCCCGGCCCCATCGCCGCGACCGCGAGGGCAGCAATGATGAGCACCAGGTTGTACTCGTATCCACCGTTCTGCACGAAGAAGCCCTTCGGCGCGTGCACCTTGGCGATCGCCACGGCCATCGTGGCGAGCACCAACAGGCCCGCCAGGGGGGTCAGCAAGCCGAGCAGGAACAGCAACCCGGCGGCGAGCTCACCGCCCACTGCGAACGCCGCCCAAACACGGGCCGGGCGGAACCCCAGGCTCCCGACGAAGCCCGTGGCCCCGTTGAAGCCCGGACCACCGAACGCCCCGAACGCCTTCTGAGCGCCGTGGCCCAGGAAAACCGCCCCGAGGACCAGCCGCAGCGCCAGGACTCCAAGGTCGAACATCACCCACCTCCAGAAAATGTCTCGAAATCGAGATACTTGACATCGAACTAGTAATACGAACAATGTTCCTCGCCCGGTGGTTCCCAGAGGTATCATGAAAGGATCTTCAGGTCGTGCAGACGTGCCGTTGCGGCTATGGGTGGTCCTGGCCCGGGCGTTCGACGCCGTGGCGCGCCACGCGCGCGCGAGCATCGCCCGTTTCGGGCTCGGCACGACGGAGTTCGCGGTGCTGGAGGTGCTGTACCACAAGGGCGAGCTGCCGGTGTGCGACGTGCAGCGACGCATCCTGGTGGAGTCGTCGAGCACGACCTACGTGGTGGACAAGCTCGTGAAGCGGGGGCTGGTGCGGCGACGTCACAGCGGGACCGACCGTCGCGTCGTTCTGCTCGCCCTCACCCCCGCCGGGCGGCGCCTCATCCAGCGCATCTTTCCGCAGCACGCGCACGCGATCCGGCGCGCCGTCGCGGCGTTGCCCCCGCGGGAACAGGCGCAGGCCGTCCGGTTGCTGCGCGCGCTGGGCCTCGGCGCGGCCGAGCGGCTGGAGGGTAACGAGGAGGGCTAGAGCCCCTGGCGGAACCGCAGCCCCAGTGTGCGGTAGCGGAAACTCCCGGTCACAACGCCAGCCGTAGCGGCCGCCGCACTATTCGTGATCGATCCTACGAGCGCGACCTCGTTGTTGGCGCCCCAGCCGCGCGACATCGAGACACCGACGTGCCATTCGGTTTGGTGCGGCGCTGGGGGCGTGCCAAACGCTTGTACTTGCTGTGACCCAACGCCGCCATCCGTGCGCAGTCCCCAGCCGTTCCGCTGCCACTGGTACACTGCGCGACCTTCGATCACACTGAAGCGGACCGG
>Ga0207646_10002096_pt1 | contig 23909 bp, 28 predicted proteins | sample KBSK5502metaG_FD_184343 | JGI IMG/M metagenome (GOLD analysis project Ga0207646, IMG submission 184343) | Corn, switchgrass and miscanthus rhizosphere microbial communities from Kellogg Biological Station, Michigan, USA - KBS K5-50-2 metaG... | ecosystem: Host-associated > Plants > Roots >... | reverse complement strand
GAATCTACGACGGCAGCGGGAAACGACGCGTCACGTCGCGGACTTTTTCGCGGACGCGATTGAGGGCGGATTCGTCGGTGCGATTTTGGAGTGCTTCGGCGATGAGATCGGAAATCTCGAGCATCTCTTCTTCTTTCATTCCGCGCGTTGTCACGGCCGGCGTGCCGACGCGGATGCCGCTCGGTTTAAAGGGCGAGGCGGTGTCGAACGGGATCGCGTTCTTGTTCACGGTGATGCCCGCGCGATCGAGAACTTCCTGCACTTCTTTTCCATTCATTTCTTTCGGGCGAAGATCGACAAGCATGAGGTGATTGTCGGTCCCGCCCGAAACAATTCGGTAGCCATGTTTGGCCAGACCGGCGGCGAGCGCTTTGGCGTTGATCACGACCTGGCGTTGATAATCGCGGAACGCAGGTTGGAGTGCTTCATGAAAACAAACCGCTTTTGCGGCGATGACGTGCATGAGCGGCCCGCCTTGAACGCCGGGGAACATGGTTGAATCGATTAGCTTGGCGAACTTTTCCTCGCACATGACGATGCCGCCGCGCGGTCCGCGCAAACTTTTGTGCGTGGTCGTCGTAACAAAGTGCGCATGCGGAATCGGAGTCGGATGTTGGCCGCCCCCGACAAGTCCCGCGATGTGCGCCATGTCGATGAACAAAAGCGAGCCAACCGAATCGGCGATTTGGCGGAGTCGCGGAAAATCAATAATTCTCGGATAAGCTGAGGCGCCGGCAGTAATCATTACCGGCTTCACTTCTTCAGCCTGTTTTTGGAGCGCGTCGTAATCGATCGTCTCGGTTTTTTCCGAAACGCCGTACTGCGAGACGGTGTAAAATTTTCCGGAAAAATTCGCCGGATGTCCGTGGGTGAGATGCCCGCCGTGAGCGAGATTCATCGTAAGGATTTTGTCGCCCGGTTTCAGGACCGCGAAGTAAACGGCCATGTTCGCTTGCGCGCCGCTGTGCGGTTGCACGTTCGCGTGGTCGCAACCAAAGAGGCGTTTCGCGCGATCGATCGCGAGCTGCTCGGCCGTGTCGACATTTTCGCAGCCGCCATACCAACGTTTTTTCGGATAACCCTCGGCGTATTTGTTGGTCAGACACGACCCTTGCGCTTCCATGACCGCGCGGCTGGTGAAATTTTCCGACGCGATCAGCTCGATGTTTTCGCGCTGGCGTTTTTCCTCCGCCTTGATCGCGTCATAAATTTCAGGATCGACTTTGCGCAGGGCGTCCATCGAACTTCCGCCGTAGGATGTCGATCCTGCGGCGGTTTGAAGGGGACGAGTCGGTTCACTCATTGAGTACGAAGATATTCCGCGATTTCGCGCCGCACCAGGAGGAACCAATTCACTTTGCTCGACAAAACTGAGCACGCTCGGCAGCGCGTTCTTGATCGTGCGCGCGCATTCTTCGTAAACCTCGCGGCCCATGCCGATCGGGTCCGGCACATCGCGCCAGCAAGTCGATCCGGGTTCTTCGAATTCGCGGAGCAAAAAAGTTTTCTCGGTCCCGTGCGGAAACAACATGTGGATTGTTTCGAGGTGGGCGCCGGTCATCGCGAAAATATGGGTTGCGCGCTCGACCAGATCGGCGGTGAGCGGTTGGCTGCGCTGATCGCCGATATTAACGCCTTCGGCTTCGCAAACTTGCACGGCGTAAAGACTCGGCGGCTGGCCGCGGACTGCGTGGACACCGGCTGATGCGACTTCAATATCTTTGCGATTTCCGGTCAATCGACGAAACAGGCCCTCGGCGATCGGGCTGCGACAGATATTGCCGGTGCAAACAAAGAGGACACTTTTCACGGGAGCGTTCGCGCCGGCGAACGCGCAATTAAACTAGTTTTGAACAGACAGAAGGTCAATCAAAGGCGCTCGCCCGCGCGCGTTTGCAGCTTGATCATGATGTCGATCTTTCGCTAACTGTCTTGCCAATGGAATTGAATCCGCAGGAGGAATCGGTTTTACGGCGATTCAATGAGTCGCGGAAAAGCCCGCTCAGCGTGTTGCTGCGCTCCTCGATTTACAGCATCGCATTGGCCGGTCTTTTTCTTTATCTCGCGATCGCGCGCAACGAACCGCTGTATGCAATAGGCGTTTTCGGAATGTTTGTGTTTTATCTCGGCATTCGAGTCTACACTGCGCGGCGCGTCGCCGGGATCATGCCGCGGATTTTGGAGCGTTACCAATTTCGAATCGATGAATTGGAAGCGCGGCTTCGCAAACTCGAGAGCGAGAAATCCGCGCAGAGCAAGGAAACGCCGTAAGTCGGGCGGGTAGCGCATTGCGCGCGACGCGTTAGAATGCGCCGATGCTTTCGCCGTGGAAACGAATCCGATACCGATTGGAATGGTTGGCCGTTCTCGCCGCGACGAAGTTTATTCCGGTGCTTTCGCGCAAGAGCTGTTTTCGACTCGCGCTTTTGCTCGGTTGGATGATGTCGATCTTCGATCGACACGGTCGAATTGTAGCGCTCAGTAATCTCGAAGTCGCATTCGGCGATCGACTCTCAGAGTTCGAGCGCAAGCGCGTGATGCGCGAATCATTTCAACATTTTGCCCGGACGATGCTCGATCTTTTGTGGAGCCCGCGTCTAACCCGCGAAAATTTTCGCGATTACATCGAGTTCGAAAACTTGGAAGAGATCGACCGAGCGACCGGGCCGGAGCGCAACTTCATCACTGCTTGTTATCACTATAGCAATTTTGAATGGTTCAGTCTGGCAAGTGGGTATTCGGGATTGGCCGGCACGATCATTTCGCAGGAATTCAAAAATTCATTACTCGATCCGATTTTCAAAAAATTGCGCGAGCAATCCGGCCACGAGCTCGTTTCGCGCGAGCGCGGGATCGTTCGGCTTTACAAAGCGCTTCGGAGAAAAGGCCGGACCGCGCTCCTGGTCGATCTTCCATTGCATCCGCGATTTCCTTCGGTCGCGATCGATTGTTTCGGTTTAAAAACGAATGTGACTTCGGCGCATGCATGGCTGCACGAGCAAACTGGCGCGCCGATTATTCCGATGCATTGCGAACCGCTGCCGGACGGGCGCTATCGTGTCATCTTTCATCGCACGATCGATACCGCGGGCAAGGATCATCGCGAAATTGCGCAAGCGTGTTGGGATTCGTTCGAACCGTACGTGCGAAAAAATCCCGCGCCGTGGCTTTGGATGTACAAACATTGGCGATACAAACCAACCGGCACCGAGCAGCGCTATCCATTCTACGCGCGCCCGCATCGTCGTTTCGACAAACGGGTCGGCGTCGCCGTCGGTCCGAAATTAACGCCGCCAAAAAAATGAATCTCAGCTGCGAGGTTGACAAAAGCGCCTGGAGATTTTCCAATACGCTTATGAAAATCGTTTCCCGCTTAGCGTTTGTCATCGCCGTTCCGATTGCCCTTTCGTTTCTGACCGGTTGCGAAACCACTGGAGCAGGTGGAGCGGCTTACCGGGGAGGACGCGCTTATCACGTGGTTGCCTACAAGCCGCACGACCAATCGATGGTCCAGGTGAAGCTGTCGAAAAGCACGCAAACAGTTTACGTGTTGGAGGGCGATCGATTGCTGATGGCGGCGCAGGCGAACGTTGGCCGGGGCGGCGCTGAAACGCCCTCGGGCAACTATTCGATTATCAACAAGGACAAAACGAAACGCCGCGTGAGCGAACCGGATGCGGGTTATCCGATGGCTTATTGGTGCGAATTCGCGCCGGCCTACGGATTTCATGAAGGCTTTGTCTGGTCGACGCCGCGGACTCACGGCTGTGTTCGGATGCATCGTGAAGCGGCCGCTCGTCTTTACGCTCTCGTGCGAATCGGAACGCCGGTCCACATCGCCCAGTCATTTCCCGAAGATGGAAAATATGCGAAGGACGTCATGCGAATCGATCAAAGCCGCGATCCCGATCCGCCGCGTTCGCTGTTGATGTCGTCTGAGTGGTTCAAGGATCCGCCCGGCCCTCTGCTGGTTGATCAGTAAGATTGCGTCAAAACGCGCCTTTGATTCGCGGCTGAAAAGCAGCCGTAACGTGTTAATGTTTTGTTAGGCATGAGCACGAACCTCATTTCCAGCGGAACGACGGCGCGCGAGAAGGTAAACTTGCGGACGCCGGACGTGATGGCTGCCGTCCAGGAACAGGTCGAGCAGCATTACCGCAGCGACATCGTCGATAAAGTGCATCGCGCCGGAGGGATCATTACAGTCGGCGACACCACCGTTCGCCTCGCCAAGCAGTTCGGCTTTTGTTACGGGGTCGAGCGCGCGATCGATCTCGCTTACGCCGCGCGCAAAGTTTTCAAAGAACGCCGGCTCTTCATTGTCGGCGAGATCATTCACAACCCCGAGGTAAATCATCAGATCGCGGCATTAGGCATCAAGAATCTGACCGGTCGCAACAAACAAGCGGACATCTCCGATTTACAACCGGAAGATATCGTGATCGTGCCGGCGTTCGGAACCGAGTTGTCGATGTTGCAGCAAATCAAAGAACGCGGCTGTCAGATTGTCGACACAACCTGCGGCGACGTGATGAGCGTTTGGAAACGGGTGCGCAAGTACGCCAGCGAATCGGTGACTTCGATCATTCACGGAAAAGCGGAGCACGAAGAGACTAAAGCCACCAGCTCGCGCGCTCTCGGCGATGGCAAAGGTCATTATCTCGTCGTGCTGACGCTCGCCGACACCGATTACGTTTGTAATTACATCCGTCACGGCGGCGACAAAAAAGAGTTCCTCGAAAAATTTAAAGGCGCATATTCGCCCGGCTTCGATCCGGACGTGCATTTGCGAACGGTCGGCGTCGCGAATCAAACGACGATGTTGCGAGGCGAGACTGAGGAAGTGCAGCGCCGTGTTCGGCAGGCGATTGTCGATCGTGATGGCGCGGACGAAGCCGCGAAAAATTTTCGTTTCTTCGACACCATTTGCGGGGCGACCCAGGAGCGTCAGGATGCGTTGCGCGAATTGCTCGATGTGAAGATGGATTTGTTGCTCGTCGTTGGCGGCTACAACAGCTCGAACACTTCGCACCTCGCCGAGATGGGTGAAGAAAAATTGCCCACTTATTTCGTGCTCAACGCGTCGCGGCTGCTCTCGCGCACCGAGATTAAGCATTACAATCTTCACGAGAAACGCGAAGTCGTTTCGCACTTCTGGTTGCCGCCTGGTCCGTCCGTCGTCGGCATCACCGCCGGCGCGTCGTGCCCGAACAATCTGATCGAGGAAACGCTGATTCGCCTATTCGAGCTGCGCGGAATCCCGCGTGATCAGCTCGAGCTCGCGGCGTAAGATCGGGTCTTCTGTAGCGGCGCTCTGCGAGCGCCGAATTCGGCGGTCATAGACCGCCGCTACACGTGTGAGCTGCGAAATAATTTTGGGGGGATTTATGGCACGCGCAATTTGGAAGGGCAGCATTAGTTTTGGACTGGTCAATATTCCGATCGGGCTTTATCCGGCGACGAGAAAAGAGGAACTCAAGTTTCGATTGCTTCGGAAAACCGATTTGAGTCCGGTGAATTACAAACGCGTCGCGGAAAAGGACGGCAAAGAAGTGCCGTGGGACCAGATCGTCAAAGGTTACGAGTACGAAAAGGGAAAATTCATCGTCTTGAAGGATGAAGACTTCGAGCGAGTTGATCTCGAAGCGACGCAGACGGTGGACATCCAGGACTTTGTCGATCTTGACGAGATCGATCCGATGTTCTTCTACAAGCCGTACTATTTAGAGCCGCGAAAAGGGGGCGACAAAGCTTATGCGCTTCTCCGCGATTCGTTGGAGCAAAAGAAAAAGGTCGGCATCGCCAAAGTGGTAATCAAGACCCGGCAATATCTTGCAGGCGTGAAACCGGAAGACGGCGCGCTCATTCTTGAGCTGATGCATTTCGCCGATGAGCTGGCCGACACGGCCAAATTGGACATTCCGAAAAAAGTCGAGGTTAGAAAGCGCGAGATAACCATGGCGACGGCATTGATCGAGAGCATGAGCTCGAAATGGAATCCGGAAAAATATAAAGACGATTATCGTGAGGCGCTGATGGAAGTGATCGAAGAGAAAGTGGAAGCCGGTGGAAAAGAGATCGAAGAAAAACCGAGGAAGGCGCCGAAGCCGACCAAAGTCATCGACCTGGTGAAAGTGTTGCAGCAAAGCCTCGAGCAAACCGGGAAAGGAAAATGCGCTGCAAAACATCCGCCGCGCCACAAAAAAGCGGCATAAGCTTTCGCGAACGCGATCTTGACACCCAAGATCGACATCGTGCAGCCTAACGAGCCATGAACGCTCTGAATCGATATGCCGATCTGGTATTTTGCATCACGCGACTAATTGTCGGTTTATTGTACGCTTGCCACGGCGGACAAAAAATTCTGAATTTCCCGCCGGGCGGTCATGGCATACCGCCGGGCGCGATGGGAATGATCGGCGCCTGGGTTGAGCTGGCGGGAGGATTTATGATCGCGTTCGGATTTTTGACGCGACTCGGTGCGTTTCTCGCCGCCGGCGAAATGGCGGTCGCGTATTTCATGGTTCACGCCAAGATGGGATATTTTCCAATTCAGAATCACGGCGAGCCGGCGGTGTTCTATTGCTGGTTCTTCCTCTTCGTTTTCTTCCACGGCGCCGGACGCTTCAGCCTCGACGCGTTAATTTTCCGGAAAACGGCGGCGACCGCAGTGTAGCCAAGATCGACAATTCTTAGCGCAATGAAATCGCTCAATCGTTTTGCCGAGCCCGTCTATTGCATCATGCGATTGCTGGTTGGATTGATGTTCGCTTGTTGGGGCGCGAAATTAATTCTCGGACTGTTCGGGGGAACTCCGGCTCCGCCGAAGCCGATTCTGATTCTCGCCGGCTGGATTGAACTAGTGGGCGGTCTTTTAATCGCGATCGGCTGGCTCACGCGCATTGCCGCGTTTCTTTGCAGCGGCACAATGGCGGTCGCCTATTTTCTCGTGCACGCGCCGCACGGGTTCTTCCCGATCGCCAATCAGGGCGAGCTCGCGGTGTTTTATTGCTTCATCTTCCTCTTTATTTTCTTTTATGGACCGGGCCGTTGGAGCATCGACGAGTTGATCCAAGGAAAAACATCTTCATCACCATGAAACGTCTCCTGATTTTTTTTGCTATTGTTCTCATAACGCATTCTTTGTTCGCCGAAGAAATCAAAGACTTCGGGCGCGATCGGCTTAACAATTCGCCGCGTCACGCGGACTGGATCGACATCAAGTCCGGCGATCGCATGATCAAAGCCTTCGTGGTTTATCCGGAGCGCAAAGACAAAGCACCGGTCGTGATCGTGATCAGCGAAATCTTTGGCCTGACCGATTGGGTCCGCAGTTTGTGCGATGAGCTCGCGGAAAATGGCGTGATCGCAATCGCGCCCGATCTCCACAGCGGACAAAAATTCGAAGATCTCGATGCCGCGCGCAAAGCCACCTACGCCCTGCCGAAAGAGCAAGTGAAAGGCGATCTCAATGCGACCGCCGATTATGCGCTCACGAAAATTCCATCAGCCAACGGCACACTGGCAGTCTGCGGTTTTTGCTGGGGCGGGGGAGTAACGTTCGAGTTCGCCCATACCAATCCGAAACTGAAAGCGGCGTATTCATTCTACGGTGTCGCAGTCGATAATGCCGACGATGCGAAGAAAATCGCGTGTCCGGTTTACGGATTTAATGCCGAGAACGATGAGCGGGTGAACGCGACGATCCCAAAAGCGGAGGAACTCATGAAAGCGGCGGGCAAAAAATATGAGCCGGTGATTTACAAAGGCGCCGGCCACGGATTCATGCGTTCGGGCGAGCCGAACAATCCGCAGAAGCGCGACGCCGACGCCAAAGCTCGCGACGAAGCTTGGGCGCGTTGGAAAACGTTGCTCAAAGCGTTGCCCTGACTTGCCTTTCGATTTGCAGCCGACACTGATCGGCGAACTTCTCGAGTTGCGACCGCTTAAGCCGCCGGACTTCGATGCGCTCTTCCGCGCGGCGAGCGATCCTCTGATTTGGGAGCAACATCCGGAAAGCGATCGCTATTCCCGCGAAGTCTTCCAGATCTATTTCGACGGCGCGCTCGCGTCCGGCGGCGCATTTGCAATCATCGATCGCAAGACCGGGCGCATCATCGGCAGTTCGCGCTATTGGAATTTCGATCCGGAAGAGCGCGAAATAGAAATTGGCTGGACTTTCCTCGAGCGACAGTTTTGGGGCGGGGATTACAATCGGGAGCTGAAACGGTTAATGCTCGAGCACGCATTCCAGTTTGTGGAGTGCGTTGTCTTCGTGGTCGGTGAAAACAATTTTCGATCGCAAAAAGCGCTCGAGAAAATCGGTGCGACATTTCTCAAGAAAATTCAGAAACCTGATCGACATCAACGGCCTCAGACGAACTGCGTCTTCAAGATCGATCGCGAATCATTTCGCCTTTAACAACTCATCGACCAACGGCTGGGCGTCGTAGATTTTTTGGAGCGCTTCCGTGATCGCGGCCGAATCGACACTGACGGCGCGCGCTTGTTTGTCGGTGTAAATGTAATCGAGCACGAGCGATTGAATGTCCCCGTCGAAAATGATACCAACGAACTCGTTGTTCTTGTTCACGACCGGACTACCGCTGTTTCCGCCGATGATGTCGGCGTCATTAACAAAGTTGAATGGCGTGTTTGGATTCAGCTTCGATTTGCGATCGAGCCAGCGTTTCGGGATGTCGAATGGCGGCTGGTTGTTGTGCTCGGCGCCGCGTTGATAAAGGCCGGCGGTGTTGGTTAGCGCCGGGATTTTTTTGCCGCCTTCGTCGTAACCGCGCACTGTCCCATAGCTCAGTCGAAGCGTGAAAGTCGCATCCGGATAACTGCTCGTGCCTTCAAGCGCGAAACGCGCTTTCGCGATTTCCGCATACGCCTGTTGTTTCATCTCGTCCTGCGCTTCATAAACTTTGCGCGCTTGACGCGCTGGACCGTCGATCATCCGCGCGAGCTCGATCATCGGATCTTTCGCGGCTGAAACAGCGGCCGCGCCGCCAGCGTAAAGTTGTTTTCGGAGCGCGACGTCCTTCAGCTTCGTTCCGGTCACCAACGCTCTCGCGCGATCGACCGGCGATTTGCCCGCGAGCACTTGCTTAACTAATGGATCGTCCGCGCCGAATCGCGTCGTCATATCGGTGAGCGAATCGGTCAGTTTCACGATTTCGTAATCGTCGTAGATCGGATGCGATGAGAAGAGCTCGAGCTCGAGCGATTCCTTGTAGCTGTCACGGAACTCTGGAAAACGTTCGCCGTTCGACTTCGTCATCTCATCGCCGTGACGCAGCAGTCGTCGCGCGTACTGAAACAATGTGCTGTTGAAAGCGCGCGGCGCTTGATACCTCGCTTCCGCGCGTCCGCGGAATTGCTCGAAGTAATTGTAGATCGGCAAAACTTTCGCCGTTTCCTGCTGCGCCTGTTTGATCTTGTCGAACAGCGCATTCACGCCTTGCTCATCCGCGAGTTTCTTTTGTCGATCTTCGATTGCGCGCCAGACGTCGGGGTCCAACAGTCCCGCGAGATAACCATCGTAACGTTTCCGATTGTTCTCCACGCTGCGCGTAGCCTGCTCTGCGCGACGTTTGTTTTCGAAAGACCGCGAGCCCCATGCGTGCAGAAAGGTCTCGCGCCGATAAAACACGTCGAGCAGATACGGAACTTCTCCGTCCCGCAGCTCGGCCAATTCGCTGACCGCAAGCTGGCGGTCGGTGCGTCCGGGATTCCCGCTGACGAATGTCAGCTCGCCGTCGGCGGGACCTTTCGTGTTCCACTTCAGGTAATGCTCGATCTTCGCCGGTTGGCCGTTTTCGTAGGCGCGGAAGATGCAAATATCCAAATCGAAGCGCGGGTATTCAAAGTTGTCGGGATCGCCGCCGTAAAACGCGATCTGTTCTTCCGGCGCGAACACCAGCCGCACGTCGTCATAACGTTTGTAGCGGTAGAGGTGAAACTGTCCACCTTGATAAAGCGTGACCACGTCCGACCGCAGTCCGGTTTTCTCGCGCGACTCCTTTTCGATCTGCGCAATCGCGTTGCCGCGCGCCTTGTTTGCATCGTCCGGCGACATATTTGGCTGCACCGCCCTCTTTACGCGATCGGTCACGTCTTCGATCGACATCAAGACGTTCAGCTCGAGGTCGGTCGCTTTGACCTCGTCCTTCTGCGTCTTCGCATAGAAGCCGTCACGAACGTAGTTGTCTTTCTCGCTCGAAATTTTCTGAAGCGTGTCGAGCCCAACGTGATGGTTGGTAATGCACAAACCGTTGGGTGAAACGAACGAGCCGCTGCCGCCGGAATTGAACCGGACGCTGGCCTTCTGCAAATGCTCGAGCCATTGCGGGGTTGGCTCGAATTGATATTTCTCCTTGAGTTGCTTGAGCGGCGGATTGTTGAACAACCACATTCCCTCATCGCCAAAGGCCCGGCCGCTGAGAGCAACGAGCAGGAGCGGACCAAAGAAAAGAAATTTGCGCATCCGTTAGCATAACCGTTGGCCGAATTGCGACAAGCGATTGTCGATCTAAACGCGGCAGTTATGTTCTAAATAAATACCCGAGCTCGGTCGCGTTTCTAACTCGTTGTTGGTTGGACGAGAAAAAGACTGGATGTGGGCGGCCCGTGTCCTAGAGCGTTCGGATGATCAGCGATCTGTCAGTTTAATGATTGCGAGGAGCTGAGCTTGTAACAACTAGAATTTGGAGCAATGCACTCCTTGGTTGCCGTGTGTACGAGGCCTAACGAGAAAGAGATAAGCCACGCGAGGGTGTCATGGCAAACTTGCTGAGGTTTTCTTGCAAAGGGCGCGTTGGCTTCATCGATTGGTTAGGTCTCTTCTTCTCCCACGACTTGCTCTTGGTCGCCCATTCGTCGATCCACTCTACCGTGTCTGAAATAGCTTGCTGATGGATGATGCAGCCGTCCTCCCTAGTGATGACTACAGAGCTGTGTCGGTACGGTTGTGAAAGCGCGTGGTAGTCTCGCGAGTTGAGTTGTCGCAAAGCGAAAAGTGCATACATCTGGCCCTCGGGAGTTGCCTCACGCAGTAACGTTCGGAGTTGCTCCTCCGCGTGTGGGCCATCTCGGAGCTTCCGCATCGCCAATTCCGTCGAAGTCATGACACCAGCTTCTCCCATACCACCGATGGCGAACTGAGGAGCCGATCTAACGGTTTCAAATGCGCTTGGCTCTGCATACCCGGAACTGACTATCACAAGTACGGCCGCGACGCCGATCAAAAGATCCTCTTTATGAATCATGACGCACGGATAGGGACCTAACAAGAATGAGCTGAGCGACCGCTGCTGAGAGCGAGCGGTGCTGCTGGTCTGTGGTCAGTGGTCATGTAGTCTTGGATTTTCGCGCCGGTCAGCGGTTTGCTCCATCGTTTGGTTAAGCCCATGATCATCCGCTCTCCTCTCTGATGATATACCAATGATCTGCGACGGGTAGAAGATAACGTCCATCTTCTACCGGCGCGTATCTGCCACGTGGTAAAGCACTGTCTGCGAGTGACGAACAAATCTTCGAGGACACCGGCATATCGATCGCTGTATCGCTAACGTACGCAAAGCCTTCGTAGGAGTCATGGCAGATCGCGCAACCATCACCCCAAAAGTAAATCTCCACGAGTCCACCGCTATGCCGTAGGGATTGTGCCCCAAGTTTTCGCAAGCGCTTCGCGCACGCAATGTGCGCCGGGTCTCGCGCTTCGGATCCGTAAGATATCCGACGCGCGTCGACAAATTTAATGTGTGGGTCGCGCACGACGTCCTCAACAAGATGCTCCAGTTCAATCTTGCGTGCTGAGAAAAGAGCCCGGGCTTTCGCGTCTGACGGAAGGTGGAAAGACCATCGCATATAGCCGAAGAACACGCCAAAGAGCACGACTGCTCCGGCAAGGCCCAAAACGACGATCAATCCGAGAAACTTCAGGATGCCGGTGACAAAATCGCGCATGGGCCTAACGAGACACAAGCTCAGCCACGGCTCCGGGAGGCGCAAGTGTCAGCTCGTGAAATCACGCTAGTTACGATCGACATCGAAAACATAACGCAGTGGAGTCGTTGGCTGCAGTGCCTGGTTAGGTTTGTTGCTGCGCGGCGACCTAAGGCATCCGCTCTCCATTGAGAAAGCCTATTTTGGTCACCGGTTCGTTCCCCACTTGTCTGTATGACGTAATCTCCAACTGACCGTTGGAAGTGAGCCGATAGCGGTTGGAGTCACTAACCTTGGTGCCGTCCGGCCTGACATAGTCCCACTCGGTGATCATCTCGTCCCCATCAAATCGAATATCTCCCTCTAGCGTGAACGGAAGTGTCTGAAATGCCCATAAACGATATTTCTGAGTGCTTTTATCCCAAGTGACCAAGAGCCAAAACTCACGGTCGATGCCTTCCGTTTTCACAAGGATTATCTGCTGGATATACCAGCTTTTGATCACCCGCTTGAGTTCAAGAGTGCCAGCCCATTGCAAGTTGGCAAAATCACCAGACACCTTGTATTTGCCAAGAAAGGGATCGAACTTTTTTAGCTCGTCGGTTGGGGGTTGGGGAACGTTCTTGGGGTTGGTCTGTGCAAAACACAGCGCCGGAAGAACTAACATCACCATTAGCAACGTATTCGTTTTCACCGGTGTTTTCATGGCCTTTTACTTTACTCAAAACGCCCGATTGGGAGCCATCCTTTTCGTGCTCCTCCCTCCCGTCGACATGCATCCAATAAGCAAAGCCCGGATCGCATAATGCGAGCAGCAACACCTAACGAGACCAAGCTGAGCGACCGCCGCCGAGAGCGAGCGTGGCAGCGACTGAAACTGTTGTAATCATTCCTTAAAATGTGAACAGACTCCGGGCGGCGGTTCGCTCCAGCGCTTGGTTAGGTCTAAGGGTGTTTAGGTCTCCTGTAAAACTCCGGATTTAGAATAACAGTCGCGAGCACACCCAAGAGCGCGCCTGCGAGGTTGTACTTGATGTGGTCTAAAACGAAATATTGATGTGTGTTGTGAGCCGGCTGGTTTAGCAGGTAGAAGCCGATGCCACTCCACGCGACCCCGAGCGGCCCGAGAAGAATCAGTGCGGTGCGAAGCGGCGTGTCAGGATGACGGGTCCTCGGATAAAGCTGCGTAGCGAACAAGACCAAGCAACCAGTGCCAACCACAGCTAAGAGAATCGCGTGATGTAGATCCATAATTTAGACCTAACGAGAAAGAGATAAGCCACGCGAGGGTGTCATGGCAAAGTCACTGAAGTTTTCTTGCAAAGGGCGCGTTGGCTTCATCGATTGGTTAGATGGTTTGCGTGGCTGGTCACTGATATGAAGTCTCAGCAATGCATCGTGAACGATACCAACGAAGGCTAGCCACTGCAGCGGCAGTCGCTCCACCAAGGATCGCAAGCGGCGTGATAATGACGAATGTCCAAATCCACCATGGCGCTGCTGGAGAACCACACATCGCGATGATGCCTGTGTACGCCCCAAGCTGCAGAAGCGCGTAAAGGCAAACGAAACCGACAATGGCGCCAACGACTAGCGCGATCAAAAGTGCAATCCAGCGATGGTATTTCATTCGTTCCGGGCTCACCATCTAACGAGACAGAGATAAGCCACGCGAGGGTGTGGTGGCAAACACGCTGAGACTTTCTCGCAAGGGGCGCGTTGGCTTCATCGTTTTGTTAGATGACTTGGCGTGACTTAGTAAACAAATGCTGCACCTTATGCGACTTGAGAAACAACCAGGATGCTGTGCAGAACGCCACAATCATGATTGCGGGAAGAAGCGGCAATATCTGTAGCGGATCTGCCCAGAAGTCACGCACCAGCCAGAACGTGTGAAATGCGATGAGGAACGCCGATGTACCGAGCCAAAGTCGGCGTGACCACGGCTGCAAAAGCAACAGGCCAATCCCACAACAAAGTGTAATTAGACCGAGAGGAAGCGTGAGCAGCCAGGAAGCGACGGCCAAATGTGGAAACGGAGCCATGCCCGTGCCATGAAGCATCAAAGCAGCGAGGATGCCCCCACTCGTGTAATAGAGTCCAAGAACGATGACGAGCGTTGCGAAAACGATCCGTAGCGTAGTCATCTAACGAGAAGTAGACCCATTAATTTGTAAATACATTTGTACTTGTAAAAAGGGAAATGGGTTCATTGCCTTTCCATTCCATTCTAATGCGCTACCCACCATTCTCGCAACTTGCGCATTACCTCGCTCTTTGTCGCCTCGGGCAACTTCTTGGCCCACTCACCGTTGATCCGAAGCCGGTAGCGCCGGCACGGAAAAGGCAGGTCGGTCAATTCGAGTTTAAGCCGTTGCCCGGTTTCGTGATTTACCAGTGAGAGAGTGTAATGAACGTCGTCGGCGGGGGGCATGGATTTTTCCTAATCAAACAAGCGTGGATTGACCAGCCATAAATGTCGACAGCGAGCATCCGGCCGAGCACGTTTATGAGCGCGATGTCGATCTTCTGGAAGCCTCACAAAGTCGAAAAGCTGGATTTCATTGTGCCGGGCGCGCAGAAGTCGGGGACGACGGCGCTTCGTTATTTTCTGAAGAAACATCCGCAGATCGCGTTGCCCGATCGGCAGGAAATGCATTTCTTCGACGACGAAGAGATCTTCTCACAGCCGATCGATTACGAATTGCTGCATCGACATTTTCCGAGGCGCCTAAGATCGACATCTTGTGCGGGGGAGGTGACGCCGAGTTATCTGTATTGGAAGCCGGCGATTGAGCGCATCCACAATTACAATCCGCAGATCAAGCTGATCATTCTTTTGCGGAATCCGATTGACCGCGCGTTTGCGCATTGGAACATGCAACGGTTCAAAGGACGCGAGCCGCTCGATTTTTTGGATGCACTCAAAGAAGAACCGCGTCGCATCGCGCGGCCGCTGACACTCGAATCGCGTCGCTTTGCCTATGTTGATCGCGGGTTCTATTCCGATCAACTGGAGCGCGTCTTCAAATTTTTTCCGCGCGAGCAGGTTCAGATCGTGAAATTTGAAATGTTTCGAGACCGCAAACAGGAAACGCTCGATTCGATCTTCGAATTTCTTGGCGTTAAAAAATTACGGAACGTGCGCGACGTTGACCGGAACGTAGTTCCCTATGAGCGAGCAATGACAACCGAGGAACGAAAATATCTCGCCGGCGTTTTCTCGAGCGAGATCGCAAAGCTCGAGCGGGTGCTCGGCTGGGATTTGGCGGACTGGAAGTTGTAGCTGCCGCCGTCTCTGGCGGCAGATATGCGAGAACTGCCGATGCGGACATCGGTAGCTACAACGATGTCGATCTTTACATGCGCCGAGTTTCTTTGAATCGGGGTTTCGTACTCGGGCTTTTGCCGAACAGCGCTTTAGATCTGAAAATCCGCGCGCCTTGCGACAAAAAGAATTCGCGCAGTTCCGGAGTGAAAAATGAGGAGCCGTCTGGACGTGGATTAAAATCGAGCAGGAGGCGACCGTGCTCGCTCAAAAATCGCGAGCGAATATCGTTGAGGAAAAATTCCCAGTCGGAGGTCGACCATTCGACGCCCTCGCGCGCGCGGCCGATTCGATTAAAACAAATCCGGTGCGCGGTGATTAAATCGAACTTCTGGTGAAGATCGGGCAGGGGAGTTTGTCGCCCGATTCGGCCGATGACTCGCGGCACATCGAGCAACGCAATCGTGGCCCGGAAAAGCGGATCGTCGTCGGTATCGAAGCCAAGAACGTGATGTCCAAAATATTTGCAGACGTAGAGGAAATAGCCGGCGCCGCAGCCGAGATCGAGAATGTGGAGCGGCCGTGCGCGATCGAGCCAGAGGTCCTGCGCGCGCTCGACGTTGATGTCGATCCAGTAAACGACGTCCTCAAAACGATTGATTCGCGGCGAGCCCGGGCGAAAGGGGAATTGTTCGCGTAACTTTTCGAATTGAGCGCGGTCGAGCGTGTTGAGGATGCGGCGTTTGTTGGCGGGGTGCGCCATACGTTGAAGATGTTCGAACGCGCTGGCAAAAAGGTCAGTCGAAAGTAGCTTTCGTAGCTTTCGTGAAAATTTCATTGCTGCTAAACAACGCCGCGCGCTAAATGACTCTGAACTTTGCTGATCGACGATAAAAGATGCAACAAGCGAAACGAATTCTTCTCATCGGCGTCGGGCGCTGGGGCGCGAACCATCTTCGCATCTTGCAATCGATGCCGGTCGAACTTTTTGTCGCTGAGCGCGATCCGGAGCGGTTGAATTCCTCCGGCGTCGCCCAAAGTCATCGCACCGCCGATGCGCGCACTCTTTTTCCGATCATCGATGCGGCGGTGGTTGTCACACCAGCTCACACGCATTTCGAAATGTGCCGCGACTTGCTCGCGGCCGGCAAGGACGTGTTTGTCGAAAAGCCGATCACTTCAAAATCCTCGGAAGCAAGGGAGTTGACCGAGCTCGCGAAACGCAACGGATTAATTTTGCAGGTCGGGCATATTTTCCGGTTCGATCCGGCATCGGTCTGGATGCGGGACGCGATTGCTGAGAATCGTTTCGGCGAAATCAAAATGCTGCGTGCGAACTTCAGCGGCTTCAAACGTCCGCGACCGGACACCGGTGTCACGTTCGCGGACAGCATTCATTTCATCGATTTGTTTCGTTTTCTTCTTGGAGCTGCGCCACGCCGGGTGCATGCGGTGATGCGAAATTTTCTCGGACGCGAAGGCGAGATGGATGACGAGTCTCTGATTATTCTCGAATACGGCCGCGACACCAACGCTGCGCCGATTCTGGCGACGATCGAAGCAGGTTATCATCGGCCGGGAAAAATCCGCGAGCTGACAGTTGTTGGAAAAGATTCGTCTGCGGTTTGCGATTACAATGTTGCCCAATACAAAATCAAAACCTTCGAGAACCGTCATGTCGCCGAGAGTGGCGAAATCAAAGCGAAGGAAGGCGCGGTCCGGCAACTCGAGTTTCCGCCAGAAGAACCGCTGCGCGCTGAGCTCGCGGCGTTTCTCGATGCGATTGAAATGAGAACTGCGCCGCTGGTCGATGGCGCCGATGGAGCAGAAGCTGTCCAAATTGTTGAAGCCGCGCTCGAATCAGCGCGCACCGGAAAGTGGATCGACATCAACTGAGTCGCGCATTGCTTAAATGAAAAAGGTCCCGCTCTCTCGCGTCTTCGTGGACGATGAAGTTCGCGAAGCCGGAATTCGCGCGATGAATTCCGGCTGGTACATCCTGGCGAAGGAATGCGAAGCGTTTGAAGCCGAGCTCGCGGCCTGCGTCGGAACGAAAGAGGCCGTGCTCTGTTCGAATTGGACGAGTGGAGCGATGATGTTGTTTCAAGCGATGGGAGTTTGTCCCGGCGACGAAATTCTCGTTCCGTCGCACACCGCGTTTCCATCGATCGAACCGATGATTCATCGCGGTGCGCGGCCGGTCTTCATCGACATCGACGAGACTTACTGCATCGATGTCGATCTTTTGGAAAACGCGATGAGCGCCCGAACGATCGGAATTCTTCCGGTTCATCTTTACGGACATCCCGCGAACATGGATGGAATTTTTCTTGCCGCGAAGAAACACGGGCTTTGGGTGGTGGAAGATTGCGCCCAGGCCTTTGGCGCTGAATATCGTGGCAAACGCGTCGGATCCATCGCTGGCGCGGGCGCGTTTTCATTTTTCCCTTCGAAGAATCTCACCGTCATGGGCGATGGCGGCTGCATCACCACGAATGACTCGGCGCTCGCCGGAAAATTACGGATGCTCCGCGATCACGGCCGCAGCTCGAAATACGTGCACGATTTCGTCGGTTACAATTTTCGTTTCAACGAAATTCAGGCCGCGATCGGCCGGGTCGAGCTGCGGAACATCGACAAGTTAAACGATCACCGTCGTAAAGTCGCGGCGCGCTACAACGATCGATTGGAAGGCGTTGTCCAAATTCCGGCGGAACGGCCGTGGGCAAAACACGTTTACCACATGTACGTTATTCGCACGCCGAAGCGTGACGCGCTCGCCGAATTCCTGAAGGGAAAAGGAATCGGAACCGGTATTCATTATCCGGTCGCGAACCATCAGCAGCCGGCAATGATGAAAATGTATTCCGATTTGCCGCGCCTCCCGAAAACCGAGGAGGCAGTGACGGAAATTCTTTCGCTCCCGGTTTACGGAGATCTCCCGATGGAAGATGTCGATTATGTCTGCGACGCGATCCTCGAATTTTTCGGGAAATTCGCCACGGCGAATCCGTCCGAAGGCGGAAAATGACAACGCCGGAGCTGAGCGTTGTTATTCCGTGTCACAACGAAGCCGAAAACTTACGGCCGCTTGTCTCGGCGATTCATGCGGCGCTTGATCCGCTTGGTTTCAATTACGAAATCGTGATCACGGACGATTGCAGCAGCGACGATTCGTGGCGGCTTTTGCAGGAACTGTCCGTTCACCATCCGCGTTTGCGCGCGCAACGATTCAAATTCAATTGTGGTGAATCGGCGGCGAGCTGGGCGGGAATGCAAATCGCGCGCGGCCGCTACATCGCGACGCTGGATGCCGACCTCCAAAACGACCCGAAAGATTTGCCGTCAATGATGAACGCGCTCGAGCGTTTCGATTGCGTTTGCGGCACGCGCGTCGAGTCGCGCGGCGAGGGGGATAGTTCGCTCAAGATTATTTCGTCGCGCATTGCCAATTGGGTCCGCAACAAACTTTCCGGCGAAAATATTTCCGATGCGGGCTGCACTTATCGCGTTTTCAAACGCGAATGCATTTCGCGAATCAAGTTCTTCAACGGCGCGCACCGTTTTCTGCCGACGCTGATCAAGCTCGAAGGTTTCAGCGTTACCGAAGTCCCGGTGTCGAACAATCCGCGCCGCGCGGGAAAAAGTCATTACGGCGTTTGGAACCGCTTGTTTAAATCGTTTCGTGATTTGCTTGCCGTGCGCTGGATGAAATCGCGAAGATTGCGCTACGAAATTGCTGAGTCGCTCAAAAACCAATGAATACTTCAATCGTTATCGCCGTGACGTGGTTCGGCCAGGAACACCGCTTCCTCGGCTTGGACTGGAATTATCTCGTGATCGTCGGAATGATCGGCAACGCCACCTTCTCGATGCGCTTTCTCGTGCAATGGCTCGCTTCCGAACGTCAGGGTGAAAGCGTCATTCCAGTTTCGTTTTGGTACTGGAGCATCGGCGGCAGTATCATCATGTGCTTGTATTTTATTTTCCGCCGAGATCCGGTCGGAATTCTGGCCTACCTGCCGAACTCCATGATTTACATCCGCAACTTGATGTTGATTCGAAAACGAAAGCTCGCTTACACCGCAGCGACGTCTTCACAGCATCCGCGCGAAACCGATTAATACTTTCAGTCGCATCCGCGCTTCAAAAAGCCTGCGAGCAAAGCGCCGACAACAACTAGAGCGCCGGCGACGATCCAGCCGCGATGCATGCTCGTCCAGAGTTGCGGACTATGTTCGGCGGCGCGTCCGACGCCGGCACACGCGCCAGTAATGGCGATCACGCGAGAACGATCTCTCTCCACATTCAATGTTCGTAATTCTAAGCGATCGCGGTTTTACGGAGCCGGTGGCAACTTTTTATCGAAAAGATCGCGCAATGCCGCGCGCCCCGCGTGATATCCGCACATTCCATGAACTCCGCCACCGGGCGGCGTTGAAGAGGAACACAAATAAATTCCGCGGAGCGGCGTTCGATACGGAGTTGGACTGAGAATTGGTCGCGCAATTAATTGCCAAAGATTTGCCGCGCCGCCATTGATGTCGCCGCCGGCGAGGTTCGGATTCGATTTTTCCAAATCGGTCGCGGCCATTTTGTGACGCGCAAGAATGCAATCGCGAAATCCGGGGGCAAATCGCTCAATTTGCGCTTCGATCCGATCGGACATGTCGATCTTGCAGCCAAACGGGACGTGGCAGTAAGCCCAAAGGGTATGCTGGCCGCGTGGCGCGCGCGTTTCATCAAACAAACTTTGTTGCGCGACGAGCACAAACGGGTGCTCGGGAATTTTTCCGCGACTGACCTCGCGTTCCGAACGGGCAATTTCATCGAGCGTCCCGCCGAGATGAACTGTGCCGGCGCGGGGGCAGCCTTCTGCTTTCCATGGAATCGGCGACGAAAGCGCATAGTCGATTTTAAAAACTGACGGCGCGTGCCGAAAATTTTCGAGACGCCGCCGATAACCGTGCGGCAATCGATCACCCGCGATCCGCGCGAATTGCCAAACTGTCGCATCGAAAAGAATCACCCGCGCCTTCGGAAGATCACCGAAATTTTCGATGCGACGCTTGATGTCGATCTTGCCGCCCAGGTCGCGAAAGTAATTTGCGAGCGCGTTTGAAATAGATTGCGAGCCGCCCCGCGGAAGCGGCCAGCCGACCGCGTGGCCGGCGGCGCCGAGGACCAGCGCGAACCCAGACGAGACTGCTGATTCCAAAGGAAGAAACGAATGCGCGGCGATTCCGGCGAAGAGAGCGCGTGTCCTTTCCTCGTTAAACGAGAGCTTGGTCAGCAGTGTCGCTGGACACATCGCCCGAATTCCAAATTTTCCGAGCGCAATAGGATGCCTTGGCAAATGCAACATCGGTTGCAAAAACTCGGCGGAGAGTTTTTCCCAATCGCGTGCGAGCGGCGTCATCAAATTGCAATAGGCGTGCGCGTCGCGGCCGAGCTCTTCGCTCGTAAGATCGACATCGCGATGCAAACAAGCCGCGCTTCCGTCATCGAGTGGATGCGCCAGCGCAATTTCGGGTTGGATCCAATCGAGGCCGAACCGTTCGAGCGGCAGGGTTTTGAAAAATGGCGAACCCGCTGCCAGCGGATGCACCGCCGAACAGACGTCGTGCACGAAACCTGGCAACGTGAGCTCCGCCGAGCGCGCGCCGCCGCCGATCGTCGCGTTCGCTTCCAGGACGAGAACGGAAAGATCGGCTCGCGCGAGCGTAATCGCCGCCGCGAGCCCGTTTGGTCCCGAGCCGACTACGACCGCGTCGTATTCACTCGCCATCGCCTAATCGGAATTTGGAGGACGAAATCCGTACTCGGCCTGCAATTTTCCCCAAAGCCATTTTACGAATAAATTTTGCCGATCACTTATCAATCTTGCGATTGATTCTGCGTTTTCGACTTCGCCATTCAAACAATAGAGATAGGTGAGCAGCACGATATCGTGGCGACTTATCGCCTGGCGCGTCCGCTCGTTTTCCAGCAGCCGAATTGCTTCTTTATAATCCCGCCGCGCGAGCGCGTCGGCGATCAAGTCGGGAACAATTTCAATCGGCGGAGACTGCACATCGCCTCCGGCTTTTTTCGCGAGCGCAAGGCGAAATGAATTTGTCCCGAGCGTCTCCAGCACCGGCTCGCGCAAACGCGATCCGCGAAGATGCATGTCGAGTTCGGCCAGCCAGTTCGTTTCGGAGAGAGTTCCGCGATAACGCAGCTCCCGAATCGCGAAGAATGGATCGAGCTCCGCGTCGGCAATTTCTCGCGGAAAAATTTGCGGTATCAATCGCGACGAACGGAAATTTCTCGCCGCGTTCGCGGCTGCCATGTAACCCGCGGTAAATTCGTGAATCGCCGGGACCTCGCCGGTCACGTCCCCAAGACGCCTCGGATAAAAATCCGTCAGCGGTTTGCTTTCATTGGTGACGCGATCGATCTCGTCGCCGTCCATCGCGAATAACTTCCACGCCGATCCGTGCCAGATCTTCGCGGCTACTCCCGAACCGCCAGAATTTCTTTAACTGTTCGTTGTCGATCTTGTGCGGCGCGCCTTTGATTCCCATCATGATCCATTCCTCATCCGAGCTCGACCAGATGATCGTGTTCGGGAACGCGTCATGGAAACCGCGAAGGATCGATTTCGCTTCCGCAACATTCAGTTGATAAATCGGCAGCCAAAACGTGGCGATCCCGCCGTCGTTGAGCCGATCGCTCATCAACTTGAAGAACTGTTCGGTATAAAGATTCACCGAGCCGAGAACTTTCGGCGGCGGCGGCTCGCCCGTAATCACGTCGTAGCGTTGCGGGCTCGCTTGAAGAAAAAATCGTCCGTCTTGGACAATCTCGCTGACGCGCGGATCGCGGAGCGCATTCGAATAACCTGCCCCGCGATAATCATCCGCGAACGCAAACGCTTCCTTCGAAATATCGACCACATCGATGTGAGTTAGATCGACATCATGCGTCAGCGCGTCCGCGGTTACGCCGCAACCGAACGCGATCAGCAACGCGTTTTGCGGTTTCGGATGAAGCGTGAGCGGCAAATAAGCAAACAAACGCATGTAGCGCTGATTCGCCGGGTTCGTCGCCGACATCGAGAACCCGTCAGTCATCAATCGGTAGTAGTAGGGCTGGCCGAACAAATCGCGTCGCAGCAATTGCCACGTTCCGGTCTCGCCCTCGATTTTTTTTACGAGATGTTGCTCTTCCGATTCGAAAAGTTTTCTCGCATTCGCGAAATGCGTTTCGTCGCGATGATGCGGAAAGAGCACAATGTTCGAGACGAAGAGAACGCACAGAACAATTAGCGCCGGCCGCGCCCAATTTTCCTTTCTGCTGACCATCACACAGAGAAGCGCGTAAACGATTGCGCAAACAACCAGGGCGGTTTGAAAACCGAGCCGCGGGAGCAGAACAAATCCCGCGAGCAACGGACCGAGCGCCGCACCCGCAGTGTTGAACAACGTCGTGATACCGACGCTGTTCATCCGGCTGCCGATAGTTTCCTGAACTCGCGCCGCGATCGCTGGAAACAAAATTCCCGACACGAATGCGACCGGAAACATGAGCGCCAAGGAGATCAGAGCGATCTGAGGCCACGATTCCAAATAAAAATTCTTCTCGCCTTCGCCGAGTTTCGGAACCGGGAAGAGAATGTAGCAAAATAAAGTCAGAATCGCGGCGATGATGAGAAGCATCGGTAGCGCTGATTGCTGAATCCTTTTCGAAAATGCTCCCGAAAAAACTCCGCCAAGTCCGATGCCCGCGAGAACAACTGCGAGCATGACGCTGAACGCAGTGGCCGATGACGCCACGTACAGTCGAAGAAATCGGAACCAAACGACTTCGAGCGCGAGGAGCGCGCATCCGGCACCGAAGCTCACGATCAACAATCGCCAGGGCAGTTGATAATTGAATTCGAATCGCAACCGTCGGGGCGCCTCTGGCTGTGGCGGCAGGTCCGAGCCGGACTGGCGTTGTGTCGGCTGCACATCACCTTTCAGCATCAACAACGCGATGATCGCCGCGACAATGTTCAAAATTCCGGCACACAAACTCGTTCCCCAAAGTCCGAACGCTTTGACGAGAAACAGTTCGCCGATCAATGCGCCGCCGACCGCGCCGATTGTGTTGAATCCGTAAAGGATTCCGATCGCGCGGCCGAAGTGCGCGCTCGCAAGTTGTCGATCTTCGAGAACGACCGGCAACGTGAGTCCCATCGCCGTCGTTGGGATCAACAAAATCACGAATGAAATCAGAACACGAAGCGCGAGCAGAATTGTTTGATGCGACCAGAGCGCTTGAAAAAGCGGACGCAACAATTCGCCGAGGATCGGCAATGCGAATACGATCGTGCAACCGAAGATCGCGACCGCGATTTCGAGTCCTGCATAAAGTTTCAGTGGACTAACTCGTTGCAGTTTTGCTAACGCCGCGATCGCGGTGCCGAGCGCGAGTCCGGCCATGAAACTGGAAAGGATCAGCGCCGCCGCCCAGATCGAATTCCCAAACGCCAGCCCGCTCAACCGCAACCAGAGCGTCTCAAAAATCAGCGCGCTGATTCCGGAAAGAAAAAGAACAACCGAAAGAATCGCCAGTCGCACCGCGCGATAATAGCGCCTCGTGCCACGATGTCATCCCGATCCCGCGTTAGTGCCCGGTATTTTTGAGCAACGTATGCGTGTCCTTA
>Ga0207646_10002094_pt1 | contig 23929 bp, 32 predicted proteins | sample KBSK5502metaG_FD_184343 | JGI IMG/M metagenome (GOLD analysis project Ga0207646, IMG submission 184343) | Corn, switchgrass and miscanthus rhizosphere microbial communities from Kellogg Biological Station, Michigan, USA - KBS K5-50-2 metaG... | ecosystem: Host-associated > Plants > Roots >... | reverse complement strand
GAGATCGCCGTGGACGTCACCGACGATCAGGACAGGCAGATTTTCCGAAGCCATTCCTCACCAGGACCCTCGACGCGCCGCACGGCCCTGGTGTAGGAGCCGATCGTCTGCAGCTCGCTGCGCGTCGTGCGCCAGAGCCAGTTGCGGCCGAAAACGGCCTCGGCTTCGCGCCGTGTGAATGGGTGTGCTTTGGTGAGGGCGCGACTCCGACCGGCCGCTCCTTTGAAAACCCAGAAAGAATCCCAGCGTGCAGTCGCTCGCGCCCGCCGAACGTGCGCGTTGCTGTCCCACCAGCCGGGACCGGGATCCGAGGTGACGTCTGCCAGCACGCCGTCCACGACGAGGCCGCCGACGACATGAAATCCTGCCCGCCCGCGCGCCGGGTGCAGGCGGGCCAGGAAGGCGATGAGGTCGCCATTTGCCGCACGGCGAAGGCTGAAGGCACGCCCAGCTCGGCGGCAGTTGTCCCCATAGGTCGGAGTCGGTGCGTAGAAGTCAGGGTCGAGGTGAACCGTACGTTCGCGCCAGGCGGCGGGCGCATGGGCCGCAAGCCCCGAAATGTCGCGTAGCCGAAGCATCGGCGGCGCCCACGGACCTCGCTCGGGGATCGGGAGCAGCACAAAGCCGCCGTCGGAGAAGAGCGGAGAGTGGGCTGCATGCGCCGAGTTCACGCCGACGTTGGCGAGGAAGGCAGCCATCCGACGATGCTAACCTTGGCTTCGGCCGATAGGGGCGTAGCTCAGCCTGGTCAGAGCATCGGTCTCCAAAACCGAGGGCCTGAGGTTCGAATCCTCACGCCCCTGCCACTCTTCTCCTGACGTTTCTTCCGCGCGTGGTGCCGCGGGTACTGAGAGCCCTTGATGGCCATGAGAGCTGTCATCGGCTCTCCTTATGGCTGCGATCAGAACAATCAATTTGCCTTATAGGTGCGTTGAGACTAGCGTGACTCAAATGAACGGCAGAGCTCGTGGCGCGGCCGATGCCGTCCTCTATGGGGCCGACGGTTCGCTGGAATCGGCCACCATGGCCGACGTCCTGAACGAGATGGGTGTCGAGTTTGAGTACCGATCGGTGAGCCGGGATCCGGCGGCCAGACGGGAGTGGGAAGACCTCGACGGCGAGAGCATTCCCATGCTTCGCCTGGGCAGCATGGGGATCGTGAGGGGCCTGGACCGCATCAAGGTCCAGCAGCTCTTCGGCTGGGTGGGCTGCTAGCAAGGCCCGTACTCTTTTCGGCCGCCTGACCGAGCGCCCCCGAGAGTCGCGGTACTGGACGATGCGCCGCTGCAGGATCGCTTCCTCGGGCTCACCGGCCGCGACCCGAACGCCGGCCTAAAGGGGCGATTCGTGCCCATGGTAGAGTTCCGGTTCGCCCGTTTTTGTTCGGGGCTTACCCTTACTGAAACGCTGGGCCGCTAGCTCAACTGGCAGAGCGCCGTGCTGATAACGCGGAGGTAGGTGGTTCGAGTCCACCGCGGCCCACCACGAATCTGATCTCAAACAGACCACATAACCGTCTGGTCCACTTAGCACACCGCTCCGGGTGGTGATAACGTCAGCTCTTGACGGATTGTCGGCCCAGCCCTAGTCCCTGTTTGACGGGGCTGGTCAGCGTTCACGAAGGCAGGTTCTGATCAGCTAGCGCCCTTACTCGCTCCATCGAGATCCTTAGCACGCTGAGGATGGCTTCCACCGTCGCCGGATGTGAGGCGTGCCGACCAGTCTCCAGATCAGAGACCGCATCCGTGCAAACGGCGCCACCGGTCCGGGCCGCGAGTTGCGCCTGCGTGAGGTTCTGCTCTCGGCGAAGCCGCCTGAAAACGGCACGAACCTCTGGCCGCAAGGCGTCTTTCCTTGACTCACCGCGGCGCCCGATCGGACTCAGGTCCTTCGACGCGTTCGAGCCGGTCTCGTCAGCCGAGCGACTCCTCTGCGATCGCGCTCGGGACGACTTGAGCGCGAGGCGCGCAAAGTACGCGTGCCGCAGTTGCTCCACACGCCGCTGGCGCTCAGCTTGAGGAAGCGCGCCATCAGGATCGACCAAGTCTTCGAACTTCTCGCAGAAGGTCGTCCTCGCGGCTGCAGTCAGCTCGCGGCTGTCACGCTGACCGTGCAGGGAGTGGGCGGCGACTCGGGCACGAAGGGAGCGTTGGGATTTCGAAAGCACGGCAACACCTTTATCCGGTTCACCGGGCTTGATGGCCGAGTGCCGGGCGGTTGCCGCCTGCGCGGGCTAGGTAGACATCCCTCGTGGTTCCCGGAGGGCGCCGGGCTTCTTGAATGCCAGAGGCCAGAAGGACTCGAATGTACCACTTTCTAATGAACCACAAATCGGAGTTATTTGCCGCCCCGCACGTAAGCCTCCTGGAGCTCCTCTTGACTTCGCGGATGCAGGTCAAGCTCCTGGCGTTGACCGCATCGCGGACACTTGATGGCGACCGGCAACTCGACCAGGTAACCGGGTCTGAAGACCCCAAGAAGGATCGCTGCCGCATCAATATTGGCGGGATCGTAATCGAGCTTCGCGCCGCGGGAACGCCGGGCGCGGGCCCGGGGACCGAGATACCAGGTGCCGTCGGTGGCTAGCCATCCGGGCGGTTTGCGAGCAGCGCGGAGTGGCGGCGTTCCAATCTCTAGAACCGTCCATCCAAGATCATGTCCACAGGTGCCGCAAATGGCCCCTTCGCCGTACTGGGCGATAAGGATCCCATGCCCGTCGTAACGATCGACCCGAACAGGAACCTTCTTAGGTCTAGCTAGCATTTTGCCGACGTTCGTTCGGAGTTGATAATCAGCGGCGCCCATAAGACCTCAGATTACTTCTGGTGGACCGGGTCAGGACTCGGCCGCCGCTTTTCGCTGGCGTCTCAATCAAACGCGATCACCTGGTGAGAGCCGTCTGTGGGCTTCTCTCGCTCGTTGGTCAGCGGCACCCGCGCCGTAGCGCCTGAGCATCGCTGAGTCGCGCCAGCGGCCCAGCCTCATCAGGTCCTCCTCGCTGCCGCCCGCCCTCTTCCAGCTATCGGCGAAGTAGTGGCGCAGCTGATGCGGCCAAAACTTGGACAGCCCAGCCTTGCGCGCGCGTCTCTCTATCAGCTGGTACACGGCGTTGCTCGTCAAGCCGCCGTACTGGCCGATGAAGAGCGCTCCGTCCGTGTGCATGGGATGGTTCGCCCGCGCTCTGAGGTAGCGGTCCAGCTCCGATCCGGCCTTGACCCCGAAGGGCACCCAGGCCTGATGGCCGCCCTTGCCGCGGATACGGACGCCTTGGGCGTCGAGATCGACATCGTCGAGCTTCAACGCTGAGACCTCGCTGCGCCTAAGTCCGCAATCAATCATCAGGCGTAGGATCGCGCGATCGCGGCGCTCGAGGAACTCCCGGCCCTCGGTGACTTTGAGCAAGGCACGCACGGCGTCCGCAGTCGGGACAGCGACTGGGCTGTCTGGAATTTTCGGGCCGCGCATACGCTCCATCGGGGAATGCGCCAGGTCGCCTTCGGCGACCAGCCAGTTGAAGAACCTGCGCAACGCCGAGAACCGGGCGCGGGCGGTGGCCGGCGACTTGTCGATGAGGAGGCCGGCGATGAAGGCGTCTATGTGCTCGCGCTTGATCATCGTCGGATTGATCGGCGCACCCACATTGACGAGGAAAGCCTGCAGCTGGGAAGCGGCGTCCGTGTACGTCGACAGTGTCCGCGGCGAGGCGTTCTCAGCCTTAAGCGAGCGCATGAAGCTCGCCCAGTAGTCCATTAGGGGTTCAGAGGCTGACGTCCTGAGCTCCACGATCCTCACGACCGAATTTGCGCCCTATAGAACCCCCTTGCGGCCCTGACGATCACCCCCCGTTCGACGAGTTCCTTGAGTGCGACCCTGAGCAGCGGGATGTTAGGGGTAGGTGGCACAAGTCCGCCGGAGCAGACGAGGTCTCGGATTTGGCGTCGGCTCCAAGCTCGCCCGACGTCGCTGGCCAGAACTGTCAGTACTGCCCTTCGGTAGGCGCCCAGAAAGGACCCTCGCCGCTCGCTGACCACGCTCAGCTGGCTCACGGATTGCTCACCAAAGTTAGCAACAGACCGGTGAATTCCGGCCATCGGCGACACACAGCGCGACACTCTTGAATACGGCTGGGACGGGACGGGACGTTTGTCATCTTCTGGCATGGAATTAGTTCGAAGGGTTGGTTCCCGTCGCGTGCGTGATTCGGCCAAATCAGGTTCTGAGTTCTGAACGGGTTCCGTGCTCACGGATTGCTCACGAGACTTCGGCCCGGGTTCCGATGTCTTCGGACAAGGGCTTTCGAGCGGATTTGCCGAGGGCAGATGCCACTATGAGACCCGTTCGGGAACCCGATCCCCGCTGAATGTGTACGTACCGGTAGGTCGACCGCAGGGAAGCATGTCCAAGTTGGACTGATACCTCCTTTAGCGAAGCGCCGTTATCGTGTGCGATCGACGCCGCAGTGTGCCTCAGGGCGTAAAGCCTGACCTGCCGCCCAATTCGCGTCTGAATACGCCGGCGGAACTTAGCGGAGAGGTTGTCCGGCCTCCATGGTCGACCATCAGCCTCGGCGAAGAAGTAGCCCTGATCCCGCCAGGCAGCCCCCATTGCCTCCTGTTGCTTTAACTGGGCCGCACGGTACGCTCGCAGATCCTCAACCGTTTCATGGTCAAGTTCAAGCCGGCGTCGCCCGGCGGGCGTCTTGGGGTCATCGGGTTCGATCCGGGTCCGCGGGCCAGCCTCGTCGGGTCTTGCCAACTTGTGCGTCATGGCCTGGGCCACGACAAGGCTGCCAGTGTCCAGGTCGACATCCTGGCTCCGAAGCGCACAGAGCTCTCCGGGTCGAAGACCAGTCACGACCATTAGGCGCTCGGCGGGGTACTCCTTGTTCCCTCTCTCACTGGCCAACAATGCGTCTACCTCCGATTCGGTCAAGCTTTGGGTCTCTTCTAGCTTGATCCTCAGCTTGAAAGCGCCCTGAGCCGGGTTATGCATCATCAAGCGCTCTTCGACCGCGTGCTGTAGGACACACTTCAGCACGCTGTGAGTCTTTTGAATGGTGGTGGCCTTGTAGCCGCGATCAGCGAGCGCGTCGTATGCCGTCTTGATGATCCGTTTACTCAGCGACTGGAGCGGAATATGGCCTAGAAGCGGCAAGATCCGATTGATGTCGGTTCGGAAGTTAATGCGACTGACGTCTCGGATTTCATGGCGTCGCCCCGCGATCCACGCCTCGAATCGCTGGTTGAGAGTCTCATTGCTCGGAGCGACGTAATCGCCGGATCTGATCGTCCGTTGCAATGAGTGCATGGCGGCGAGGGCCTCCTCCTTGGTCCGGAATCCGCCCCGCATGACCTGGTTTCCCGGAATACCCCGTGGACCGATGTCTACTACGAAGTACCAAGTCCCCGGGTTGTTGTTGCACCCCTGTCTCGAACAGGTTGCAGCCTTTATTCGTCGACGGCACCTGGTGCAGCGCCTCCAAACCCTGCCTGACTTCCACCTATGCAGCATCCGACTAGAGCTCGATCGCATCTCTCAGAAAGCACTCCAGATCGTGTCGCAAGACGCGGCGGCTACCCGCGATTCTTACTGATCGCAGTTGTCCGGACCTGATGAGCGTGTACGTGCGAGATCGGCTTCGGCGGAGCAGCCTTGCCACCTCCGGCACAGTCAGCACGGCCGGGTAACCAGCCAGCAGATCGTGACCATCGTCGCCACCAGACGCGGAAGGCGTGGACGAAGCATCGAGATCCAGTGTGCCGGTCATAGGTTCCCTTGCCTTCGGCATCTTTTCGGTACGGCGAGGGGCGTCATCGGCGGCGTCCTGAAAAATCCCCGCGCCGGCGTTGCTTCAACACCTGGTTCGCGGCCCGGTCGAACGTGTACACGTACTGATCGCACGGGATCGACCAGATGCCAGCGTGGACAGCAAGCTTCCAGGCCATCTGTAAGGCGGTATCCCGCTCCGCCGTGAACTCGGTCGCTTCCGACAGGCGAATGAGTTTCGCCACCAAGTCACGTGCATGGCCTTGACCAAGGGAGCGGTTCACTGCGTGTTTCGGCTGCGGGCCGCCGTGGCTAGCCCAGGTTGGTTGTCGTCCTCTGGGGGTTGGGCTAGGACAATCCGATGCCGCTTGTGTTGGAGAGCCTCGAGCTCCGCAATCCGCATTCTCTTGACAAGACCCAGCGCAGCTAGGTACCGAGTCCGCTCGATCACGATTCAGGCTCATCGCGTCGTAGGCGAAATATCTCGCCTGGACTGCGCTTGAGCGGTGCCATTGCCCCGTGTCGGTCGCGGCCCGCGTAGCTGGCCAAGCCAATGGTCGTGAGCAATTGGCACATCTCCCCGTGGCGCTTCGCGTCAGCGCCGACCAGAGGCTGGTCCAGACGCATACCAAGTACGACATCCTTCAGGTGGTCTATTGGCACCAGGAATAGGACAACGCCACCGCCGCGTTCGTGTACCCGCCAGGCAGAGGCGGCGTCCCGGCGGCCAAGGAAGACCATCCGTGTCCAGACGACTTCCTCTGCCAACTAGGCACCAGACGAAGAAGCGGGTGCATCCAACACTGGGCGGGCTTGCTCAGCCTCGAGCTCGGCGATGCGCTGCTTGATGACCGCCAACGCGTCGCGCCGTGCCCTCTGGTAGGAGGGACGGCGCGGTGCGCGGCCAGTTGATTCCACTTCACGAATGCGGGCCTCGATCCGACTCGCTCGCTCGACTAGCCAATCGACTCGGGACATCCAGTCGATCGGCGATACCCGACGCAGTCCGGTTTCAGTAAGGGAGATTCTCTGCATAGCCGCACTATAGCATATGAGCGCTATTATGCAATAGCTCTGTTAGTTGATGCTCCTGGGCAGCTTGTAGCCCTGTTGCACTCTCTGCTCTATGGTTCCAGCTATGGAAAAGGGACGCCAAGCGGCGGGAATTAGGTTCGGCGTGTATTTGAGCCAAGACGAGGCCCGGTGGCTACGCGAAACTCGGGGGCGGTTTTTGCTGAAGTACGACCAAGACGTGACAGTAACCAGCATTGTCAGGGCCGGAATCGAGCACCTCCGCGAACTGGACGAACCGGCACTGTTGAAGGCACTTGAAGCCCATCGCGGTCGACGCCGAGCAACGACGGAAGGCTGAGATCTATAGTCCAAGACCTCGAGTGGGGCGACCAGCCCCGCCAGCATTCAGTACGGGAATGCCGCGCTCACCGCGTCCAACCAAGTTCTCAAATTGGCTTCACCAAACTGGGCATAGCCAGGCGGATACAACTGAACCTGGTCCCCAGTGCGTGGAGGTGTTCCATATTCTCCCGCAGGATTCATGCCTGTCGACGAGTTGGCGTCCAGCGTGAATCTTTTAAGGTGCCGACCACTCTTCAATAGATATGCCCTGACCAGCATCAGAGCTGGCAGAACGTGGTTAAACCAGTCCTCAGTTGGTTGCGCCGCACCAAGCTTGGGGTACCGGTATGACGTACCGCCCAGGGCCTCCCAACCCAATCGCTCAAAGAGGCTCTGAATGCGATTGTGTTCGACCGGCTCCGCGTTCTCGATATCGAGCGTCAGGATCACAGGCATAGCTGTCTCCTTGAGATGTCCGCGCCGCGGCGCGGTAATACGTCGTCGGCGACATGATGACGCCGACCAGCACCCGATGGTGCGACGCGGGTGCTGGCCATCTGAGGCGGTCAAGCGGTAGAGTAATTGTGGCCGGGGATCTACGGCGACCCGGTATTGCCCGCCAGGCCACAAGCCGGACCAAGTCTTAATGCTGTGCCTGGAGGAAGGTCGGATGTCGGAGCGGCTTGCCACGGTGTCACTTTTCAGCGGGTGCGGTGGCAGTGATCTCGGTGCTACGCGCGCAGGAGCGCAAATCGTCTTCGCCAACGACAACTACAAGCCGGCGGCAGACACCTACCGCAAGCACAGTAAGCTCATCGCTGGAACCGCTGTCGATTTCCGAGACGATGATATTCGCGACATCGCAAAGTTCCCGAGCTGCGAGTTACTTCTGGGCTGTTACCCCTGCCAGTCCTTCACCATGGGTGGGAATCGCAACCCCGACGGCGACCCTCGCACAAATCTGTATCTCGAGTTCAGGCGCTGCCTGCAACAGACGAAGCCGAAATTCTTCGTGGCTGAGAACGTGGCCGGCCTTCAATGGCTCAGCGCCGGATCGTATCTTGAGGCGCAGCTCGAAGCCTTCAGAACCGCAGGCCCTGGCTATCGAATTTCCGCAAAGATTCTCGATGCTCAGGACTTTGGGGTCCCTGCCCAGCGGAAGCGACTATTTGTTGTCGGAGTCAGACGTGACCAAGTGGCCTGGTATCGCTTCCCGGAACCCACGCACGGAGATGCACCTGGACTTGAGCCCTATGTCTCACACGGCGAGGCTCTGCAGGGCCTTCCACTCAGCGCTGCCTTGGAGACGTACTGCGAGGGACGCGAGCCATTCTCGTGGTGGTTCATGTCCCGGAACCGAAAAAGACCCTGGCGACGCCCCGGCTTCACGGTTGTCGCCAATTGGCGCCACGTGACGCTCCACCCAGCGTCACCGTTGATGCGCTTGGTCAGTTCCGACTGGCGAAATGGCTCGAAGCAGCTTTGGGAGTTTACGGATAACTACGACGTTCCTAAGGGTTACGAGCGACTGGAGCAGCCGCGGCGACTCTCCTGGCGAGAATGCGCTGTAATCCAGACATTTCCTCGGAGGTTCCAACCGGTAGGGAATATCAAGCAGAAGTACTTCATGATCGGCAATGCTGTTCCACCACTGCTAATGCAGCGGATCGTGCGGGGGTTGGTTACCGGCAAAGCGCTAGTCGATCAGCGGCCGCAGTACGGTATCGGGCCCAACATCCGTCGACGAGTCGCTTAGGACGTGACGGTCAACCGTCTAACGACGCGCCCAAGACTGTCCCGGGAAGGGTGACATGAGCCCCAAGCTCACGGCAGAACAGCGCCATGAGTTCATGGCAAGGTTCAAGAGCACAGGCACGATCCCAGAGGTGACGCTTCGCCACCTGCTCCGGAGGGCTGGCTTCGTGGGTTACCGGCTCAACGTTCGGTCGCTTCCCGGCAAGCCAGACATCGCGTACACACGCTGGCGAGTAGCTGTGTTCACCGATGGGGAGTGGTGGCATGGCCATCCCGACTTCTTTCAAGCGGGCACCAAAGGCGAGTATTGGGACGCCAAGATAGCCCGAAACCAGAAGCGCGACCGGGCAGCCGATGCAGCGCTTGTTGCAGGCGGCTGGCGTGTGGTACGGCTCTGGAGCCGCGATGTGAGCCGCGAACCGCAACGAGCGGTTACTGAAGTCGTCGCGGCATTGGACAAGGCTGGGCACCCATTCGCACATCGATCGTTGCAAGCCCACCTGGATCGGCGATCGGCGTAGCGGAGACGATACTAGCGGGCCGCGCTGCTATTGCTCTTTGTCCCGCAACAACCGCAGTATCTCGTCCTTACTGAAGCGCGGCAATCGCTCACTGTCGCCGAGGACATCCGCCGCCAGCTCACGCTTGCGCTCTAGGTTCTCTGCGATCTGTATGTCGATAGTATCTTCCGCAAGCACGGTGAAGTAGGTGACGTTACGAACCTGGCCGATGCGGTGCGTCCTGTCAATTGACTGCGCATAGAGGTCATAGCGCCAGTTGAGTGTCTCGTAAATCGCGTAGTGGGCAGCGGTCAGCGTTAGGCCTGTGCCGGCCGCCTGAGGATTGCCTATGAATAGCATCACCTCGGGGTCTTCCTGGAACCGCCTTACAGCTTCCCTTCGTCCGTCGATCGGTACCCTTCCATAAATGGCAACCGGTTCGTATCTTGCGTATCGCCGCAGATATTCCTCGATCGTTCGCACGTAGTAAGACCACAGCACAACCTTTCTGCCATTGGCACCGATTAACTCCTCTAGCAACCGGTCGATCTCTTCTGTCTTGGCCGTGTCCCCAATGAAATCAGGCGCGACGAGCCGGGGGTTGGAGGCTACTTGCGACAGACGCAGTAACCGAACTAGAACCGTGCCAGACGCCGCCTCGAACTCCTTCTGCGTCATCGCTTTGATGTCCCTATAGAGGTTGTCGCGAAATCCGCGGTAGAGCTTCAGCTGCTCGCCTTTTAGCTCAACACGGCGCACTTCGAACACCTTTTCCGGTAGATCCAGCGCTTCCTCCTTGGTGCGCCGAAGAAGCATGGGTTCAAGAATCGCCCTGAGCTCGCCGATTGCTCCCGCGCTGTCCTCGCGATCGACAAACCTCTGCCAGAACCGGTCCTGCGAGCCAAAAGTTCGACCACCATCAGCGATCGTCACCTGCGAATAGCAGTCCTCGATGCGATTAGTTACGGGTGTGCCCGACATCATCCAGATACGCTCCGCGGCCGAGCGAATAAACATCAGGCCATGCGCGGTCCGTGACCCCGGATTCTTTGCCATGTGTGACTCGTCGCATACCAGCACGGTTGGCCGACGCCTCAACAGCAGGCGCAACTCCGCGTAGTCGCTTCGAACCGCCTCGAAGTTGGTCACGTACACCTCAGCGGTTGCCTCATAGGCCTTACGCCGCCTCCCCTTGTAACCCCGGGCGACCGACACCACGAGGTGCGGATAGAACTTCTGGACTTCCTCACGCCAGGAGTACTTAACCGAGTTCGGGCACACGACGAGCAACGCCGCCATCTCGCCTCTATCACGCAGCCGACAGAACGCGGTCAGTGCCGCCAGTGTTTTGCCGAGACCTTGCTCATCGCAGAGAAAACCGAACACGCGCGCATCGAGAAAGTCAACAGCTACGCGCTGGTGAGCGAGCAGCGCAGCAACTGATCGCCAGTGCCCGAAGGGCCGTCCGCCAGCCTTCGCGATCCTGCCCAGTTCATCTTGCCGGGCGATTTCCAGTTCGCGTTCGAGCGCCCTCCGCCGCACATCTGCGGCGTCGCCCTCCCACCTCAGACCAAACCGCTCGGTGCGCGTGACCAAATAGTGGCCATGCTCCAATGGCACCCGCCAAACGCCCGCCTCGATGCGACGGGCACCAAGTCCATTCAGTGCCTGGACCAGTGCAGGATCGTAGGTGAAGCGCAATTCAAGCCAGTCACCCGCGGACCTGACGCTGCCCGAGGTGGCGGACGCCATCTCCTATGCCCGCGCCATGGCGGCCATATCACGCAGGCGTTCCAACGCTCTAATCGCCGCCTCGACGCGGCGTATATCAACGGCTTCAAGGTCGGCCAAACTGATGTCCTTCGAGAGCTTGGTGATCCGATCCAGTTCTTCGTGGAGAGGATGGGCATTGCCCATTCTGCCAGCGACCTCATCACCTGCCTCGGCGCCACCGGCCTCGACTTCGCGCCGCACTACCTCGTTGGCATAGATCTCATCTATGGCACGGATCTTGCGATGATCCGTGAATTTCTCATCATGGACCCACTTGAACAAAGTGGGCTTGGCCTCATCGTCGTAGTCGAAGCGGTCGCGAAACCGCTTGACCTTCCACGCCTCCTCCAGCAGCGAAAGTTTGTTGGCGGTCTGGAGCTCCGCGTCGTGCGGGGAGACTCCATGCTCCGATTCGATAAAGTCCCGGTATTCGCGAGCGAACCGGTAAATGATGAGGTGGCGCGAGACCCAAGCCGGGCTCATGCCCATCTGCTCGGCCATCTCGGTTCCGCTGAATCTGCCTTCTTGTTCAATCTCGCGGTAGAGGAAGGACCCGATCTGGTAGCGGTCCCACGGGTTCCGGTGCAGCGCCCGTTTCACGTGGTAGTTAGCGAGCAGGATCGCCAGGTCTTTGTCGGAGAAGTTGTCCGGCAGAAGGTATGCCTTCACCTTGGCAAACTTGGAATTTCGCGGATCCCGTCTATGGAGCTCTTTGAGAACTGAAACTCGGGTTGCCCCCTCGTACACCATCGCTGAATGAACCTTGTTCGCCTCGCGATATACCGCTTTCACGAACACAGGGTTGCTCTGTCCGAACATCTCGATGTCGCGGCGTAAGTCTGTGTAGATCTTTTTGCCCGACTCCTTTATGGCAGCCAGCAGATCTTCGTCAGTCGCGGCGTGGTCAAATCCCGCCACAATGTGGGCGATCCGCGGGTTCTCCGCCCAGAGCTTGATTTCATCAGGCGGCATCGATCCGCTGGGCAGGTTCATCTTTAGCGGCCCTACCAAGACATCCGCCTGTCCCTCCTGTTCAAACGGCATTTCGTAGCTCCTCTCCCCTTTGGGTGCCGGGGACCGACGCGGCCCCCGGCAAAATTTCGTTCTATACCACCAGCAAGCTGTCGAGCCGAGAGAGGGCCGTGAGGATCGCCTCCGCGTCCTCGTCGACCGTCTTCGTCGCGCCGTGGATGGCCTTCACGGCGCTGTTGTGCAATGAGATGATCTTGGCGCGCCTTTCGACGCGCTCACGGATGTCGTCGACGAGCCGCTTCGCAGCAGATCTATCGACAGGACCCGGCCCTGCGGTCTTGATGCTCTGCATCGCGGCTGCGCGCGCCAGGTAGATCGCCGCCAGCAATGCGGCGTCGTCTCCGGAGGCCGGGTCGAATTGCGCGAAGACGTCGCACCGACCAACCAAACCAAGGCAAACGCCATCCGGCAGGGTTTCGCGCGACTCAGCAACAAAGACGGCTGCCTGGGCTTCCCGGTTCTCACGCGCGGCTTCGCACTCCTTCTTGACGGATTCGAACGTGAATGCCTGTCCATCGTTGGCCCGGCTCTTAGCTTCTACGACGACCCGAATCACCTCGCCCGCCGTTTGGGCAGGGTCGAGGGTCATGAGGTGATCGCCTTTCCGAGTCCGCTTGACGCCCAGGCGGTCGCCGACTCGCTCGACCTGGGAGCCGGTTACAGCCCCAATCTGGCACAGCTTCGTCGACAAGGCCTCTTCGAAGCCCTTGCCCCGGTAAACACCGATCGCCTGCTGCGCGTGCTTTGCGACGACCGTGTTGAGGACGTTTTGCTCGCTCTCGCGAACCTGTTTCGTTACCTTGTCCGCGAACTTTGACAGGGCACCCGTGTCGCTGTCAGCCAAGAGCAGATTGACTTGCTGAAGGATGCTGTCGCTCACCTGCCGCAGCCGCCTAGCAGCGACGGCGGGCAGGCCTGTCTCCGAGGTAGGGTCGATCAGCCGAGCCTGCCACTCAATCATGTCCTTCTCGTGGTGCTTAAGAACGCGGAGCAGTCGCTGCTCCATCTTCTCGCCGCCCAGCTGGAACGCCGTGGCCAGCTCTGCGCTGACGGACGCGACGAAGCCATGAAGCTGCTGGTCAACCAGCTTGGAAACCACGCTGGTCTTGCGGATGATTTCGTCTTCGGCGCCGTACTCAATGATCCGTGTGAGCACGGACGGCCGGTTGCGGGGCTCTGTGTCCGCCAGGATCGACGCCGCGGTCTCCGCAACGATCGACATCCCCCGGGGGAACACAATCCTCGGCGCCTCGACTGCAATCAGGTCGTCGCCGCCCGGCCCGGCGACCTTCAGTCTCTGTTCCGTAATCATTTGTCTCCATGTCCTTTGGTTGGGCCGGAACCGGATCACCGCGGTTTTCAGCCGCTATGCTGACTTTGGTTCGTGATCCCGGTCCCGGCGATTGCGATCCGACGGGCCCGGGGAGCGGCAGGCACGCCGCCCCCGGGCTTCCTTATTGCCCTAATTCGACGCTGGTGGTCCCCTAGCCATAAACCTCCTTCGCCGGCTTGCCCCCATACACGAGATTCCCAAGATTGCTGATCTTGCAATGGCTTCACCGGCTTTGATTTGTGAACCGTACTCGCCGCCTCTGGGGTTGTCAAGGGGGCGAGGCCGACTTGTATCCGCGCGCGGCAGCACCCCGGTATCGACCTGATTCCTGACCGCCATGTCACGCAGTGTCATCACGCCGACGCGTGGCGTCGATACAGAAAGTTGGCAATCTAATCCGATGCTCACGCGAGAGGCGATGCTCGAGGAGGCCCAGCGACGCGGTTACGGCGCCGGGCGCAGCCTCCTCTCGACGTTTATCAACTGGCAAAGAAGAGGCCTGATCGCCGGAGCAACCAGCAAGGCGTCGAGGCGAGGCGGAGAGGGGCTCTGGCACGAAAGGCAGCTCTGGATATGGCTGTCCCTTCTGCACTTGCGGTCACAGGGCGCGCACCTGTCGGTGTTGTCTAACGTGCCGGTCGCTTGCTGGATGCTCGGCATGGCGGGGGTCGAAATCGATCAGGTTCAGAAAGTGTTCGAGGAGTTCTGGGGCAGCCCAAAACGCCAACCGGACCTTGCGCGATCGCCGGGGCGGAGGCGGCAGGTGGACAAGGCAGTCGAGTGGATGGCTGCACCGAACGCTCCGCCCAGCGCACGCCGGCGCTATAGAAGGACACTGGCGCAGGCTTCCGAGACTCTGCCTGACCTGGGCGTGACTGCGCGGGCGTATGCCGATACGGCGGCGGAGGTACTGGCGCCAGGCGCCAAGCCCAGCCCCGCCCAGCGCGCGGCGATTGACACCGCATACGGGATCATGGACGTCCGAGCGCTGGCACTGAGCCAGATTGGTCAGCTCACCCGCCATACCGACGAGGTGGTCAAGTTCTGGGCGTGGAGCCAGCGCGTGTTCCAGCTCACTTGGCGGCACTACGCCGCCGTGCAGCCAGCTCTGGCAGCCCAGCCGGGTGTCGGCCACATGTACGACGCGCCAGACCTCAGCGGCCTCGGCCTGCTGACCTGGAATGGATGCGTCACTCTTCTGACGGTCCTTGGTCTCGGCCTAGACCTACTGCGCTCCCGTGAGGCAGTGCCTCCTGGCCTGGAGGCCCCGCCGGAACTCAGCTGGTGGCCGTGACGGACCACGCGACGGAGTCGGTAGGCGGGAATTAGATGATTTCGCAGACCTTGCAGCGCTCGCTGGGCGTCGTGCTGAACGCTTGCCATTTCTGGCGCCATCGGGATGACAAACTCATCGTTCGATGGACCGGAGCCAACTCTTGCCAGACGTGGAGAGGCTTCTCGGCGCGCTCGAGGACGCCCAAGCTCAGGTTGCTGGGGACCTGAGAGTAGGGCTCAAGCAGGGAGACCTGTTGCGCGACGCGGCCCGGACCGTTGGCGACTCATCGTCCGGTTCATGGATCGGCTGGCATTCGCGGATGTACTACGGCAACTACGAAGAGCCTCGCGTCGCCGATAGCTGGAATTCCGAATGGGGTGGACTAGGACACGTCTCGGGCAGTTGGCAAGAGCGCTCGCTGGTCGAGGTTCAGCGTGCGATCGAAGACCGCGCAGGGGTTCGCTTGGCAGACACCGCACACTGCGCCGACCGAGTCCGTGAGGTGTGCCAGCCCCTTCAGCAGGAGCTAGTCACTGTGCTTTCGCCGGTGTGCGACTTGGCCGGTCTCACGAAGGAAGCGGAACTCCTGGCCAAACTGGAAAAGATCGAGTGGATCGTGTCGCCCGACAAATTCGTCCGCGCAATAGCCCCTGGCAGCGTATGGTCCCGCGACACCGGAGCGCTGAGCCAGGGCATACAGGCACCGCCCCATCTCGAGGTGACAGCCGCCGTCGTCACGAACACAACCACCTTGGCGACTTCGCAAGAGTTCTTGACCGACGCGATTCGGCTCGCTCGGCAGGTCAGAACGAAGCTCCAGGCCATGCCAGCCGGGGCGCAGGTCGAGGCGTCTGCACTCGGGGTAGCCGTCGATCCACGCCTTCCGCATCAGTTCCGGCAACGCAGCCTTGCACTGTTCGTTCTGCTGGCTGCGGCCGTCGTTGGTGGCGACATCTGGATACTGCAGACGTTCGGCCACAATCGCCTGATTGCCGCGGCGCTGGTAGTCGCCGGCGCACTGACCGTTGGTGGCGCATACGCCTGGCTCATAGATCGCGCTCACGCGAGGTGGGCGATTATCGCCGGTGGTGGGGTTTTGGCCGCGATTGCCGCCGTTGACCAAGTGCTCGCCCACTTCCTCCCCTAGGCATGCCGGCCCGGCCGTCGCCGGCGTTGCGACCGCCCCCCAGCCTGATGTCGGGCTCAGCGGTACTCGATCTTGTCCGGCTTGATGCCCTTCTCGTCGTACTCAGGTATTGCGGGTCGAGGCGGCGCTGGTGCGAATGGGCTCTTCGGGGCAGGTTCAGGTCGGGGCTCCTCCTGACCAGGATCAGGCTGCGCCGCTTGATCGCCTTCGTCAGTTGGCATTCTGGCAGGGACTATACGAGGCTCAGTGCCAGAGCGATCGCGGTGGTGACGGCTGAGCCAGCGAGCAACCAGCAGCCGGCGGCGTAGCGCCGAGCCTTTGCAGGCAACAGCGCCCGGTTGTGCTCGAGCGCCTCTACGAGCTCACGGAGGATCAAACCCTTGGCCTCCATCATGGTGCCGCTGAACTGGCGGTAGAGATACGGCACGCGAGGCCCGCGCTGAAAGGGTTGGTGCCACAACGAGAACACGAGTGCGGCGATGGCCAGCGCTTCGAGCAGCAGCGGCACCGACCACACCGGCACCCCGTAGAACGCTCGCCAGCCGTGCTGCGTGCTGGCAACGAAAGCGGCTGTCGCGATGCTGGCCGCGACCATCCCAAGCGTCTTGATGTCCTGAGCGTCTGCAGTTTCGTATTGGAGGACGATCTGGCGCTGCGCTTCAGCGGTGAGCGTGTCGGTCGCGCGCTCAACCTCATCGCCGTGTCGAAGGCGAGCAACCAAGGCGCCAGCGATGGCGGACATAAGCACCTGCAGCGGCCCCGAGCGGCTGGTCATCGCTCCCGATCGTAGTCCCGAGATCTCACATTACGAGAACCGCACCGCCCGCCACGTAGGCGCACGTGAGCTGCCGCCTGTACTGCCCGATGTTCCGAACCCGTCCCGCAGAAACGCGGGGCGGGCTGCTACGCGTCCCCCGTCCACGCGAGGCCAATCACCTCTGCCTGCGGCTCAACGTCGGTGAAAAGGTCGCTCACGATCCGCACCGCGGCCCCCATCGCGTCCTCGATGCTCGTCGCCTTGACGTTGAACGTCCACAGCGTGCGGTCGTCGCCGATATCCCAGCCCCGCCGGGTGTCCTCGTCAAGAAGCTGGAAACCCTCGAGCCGCTGAACCTGCCGCTTAGCCTCGCCCAAATCATCGTAGGTGAGGTCTGCCCGCAAAGCGACTGTCGCGACGAAGTCCTTCTCGCTCATGCCCGCCCGAACAGAGTAGTCGCGGGCCGGCCCTGCGGCGTCGAGGACTTGGCGCCGACTTGGCGCGCACGAGTAAAGCGCCGCGACCTGGCGTCATCCCGAGCGCAAGCGCACCGGCTGAATACAAACCAACCTCGGGTGGTGTGGCGCTTGCCTGCGGAGCAAGAGGCAGCAAGTTCGATTCTTGCCAGGCGCACCATCACGCGGTCTCTCATTTGACGACGGCGTTTGCGCGGATATTGCGCGCCAGCCGTGGTGGAGGCGAACTGCAGGAGGAAAGCGTCATACCGGCGTTTCCACAGCCCTACTTTGAACTCAGAAACTTGAGCCACCTAGTGACTACGAGCCCAGGATTCGGGCCTTCTCAGCTTGGAATTCGTCCTCAGTGAGAACCCCGCTGGAGCGCAACTCGCCGAGTTGTCGCAGCTGCTCAACTCGATCAGGCGGTGCTGCCGGCGCTTGCCTAGCAGGCTCTCGCTGCTGTTGTCGCAGCTCCGCAATGTCGCGTTCGAAACTAGCGAAACTGTTGGGCTCCGCCCGGCTCGCATAGAGGCTCATCGTTACCGCGCCAAAGCTGGTGCGCTCAAATGAGCGTGTCTGACGCTTGCCTTTTTCGTCCCGATAGACCACTTCCAAAATTTCTGTCCCGGCGCGGAATGCCTTCTTAGCTCGTGCTCCCTCAATATCGGTCACGGGAATCTCGAACCGCACCGGTCCGCCGTCCTTCTTCCGAAAGACCAACGCTCGCGGCGTCAACTCGAGCCACCCTTTGTCTCGACCCGCGAATCCAGTACTGGCTTTCTCCGCCCTAACCACTTGTTCGGTTCCCATTCCTCTGGCCTCCTGCCTCGGTGTCCTGACGCTGGAGTCTAGGGCTCCTGGTGCCAATGTGACGATTAGTCCGTGGACGGTTCGTCTACACAGCCCTAGCTTCGGCCGGTGCCAGATCTTCAGGCTGCATTCGGCAAAGCGGTCAGGAGACTGAGACAACGGAAGCGGCTTAGCCAAGAGGAATTCGCCGATAGGGCAGGTATTGACCGCACTTACGCGAGCGGCATCGAAAGGGCTCGACGCAACCCATCGCTGAAGGCTATCGGGCGCATCGCCGACGGCCTCGAGGTCACCGTTTCGCAGCTGTTTCGGGAGGTGGAGCGCCACCTATAGCCTGTCTGCCCACTGTTAGGTCGTCAACCGAGATCGCGAGAATCTTGCAGATTGTCCAGACCTCCTTTGAGATGAGAAGGTTCCGACATCGACAGGGACCCTCACCGCTATTCGGGCGCGGTGGCCCCTGCCGGACGGCTACTGCTTCTTCTTTGAGGTCGCGCTCGAGCTGCTTCATTCCCTCGCGCACCGTGGGCGTGGCGAGTGGGTTGTTAGCGTCTAGCTACTAGCGGCTGTGCGACAAAGCCAATGAGTCATACAAGATCTAGTGGGCGGGTGAAGTTTGTCCCACAGGGGCTAGTGCCGCGTTAGAATTCCCTCGAGAGTTCTGTCCCCGTTCGTGGACGGTGGTGGGGGTAGCTCAGTTAGCAGAGCGGCAGCTTGGTAAGCGCGAGACGCTCGGTGCAATTCCGGCCCCTCACCCACCAACGTCCACGAGCGAGATTAGATCTCTAGGCCTGCCCCCGACTAACGATCCTAGCGACTCGCTAGTTACGCCATCGCCAGCCGCGACACTGACCACGAGCAATATTGTACCGACACAGGTACAGTTTGCAATGGGTTTGGGGTGTCGGCTTGGGAAGCCGACCGACGTCTTACCGTCCATGAGGCGGCGGTCGAATTAGGGCTGGGTGAACGGATCGTCCGTCGGTATTGTCAGACGGATCGAATCCGCGCGCAGTTAGCGGGAAAGACCTACGTCATTAGTCGTGCTGATCTTGAGGAGTTCAAGAGTCATGCCCGACCCGTTGGTTACCCGAGCGGCAAGAAGCGGCGACAAGCTTAGCCCCTCGGTTTGGGAGCCATAGCCACTCGCTTCAGATCGTGTAGAACCTACCTGCTGAGCGTATGCCCTCTCTGCCGGCCGCCGCATCGGGACCCGCGCGGCCGACACAGCGCAGCTGACTTGCAATCAACTTCGGGCGGCGGTGGGCTCCTCTAACCTGGTCACGTGCGCCTTGGCTCGACCGGAGAGTCTTGACACTTCGGACCCCGTCTCGAGGAAGCCCGCACCATATAACTCGGCGCATGACGTTCATCTGATCCGAGATTGAAGACCGTCGTTAGCACAGCGCTCAAGCCGATCTAACGCGGAGGTAGGTGGTTCGAGTCCACCGCGGCCCACCACCCGGGCGATTTCATAGAGACCTGAGCACCAAATGTCGCGTTCGAACGCCGGAACGGAGTTGGGCGAACCGCGATCTATATTGTCGGCATCTTTCTCATAGGACAACCGCCGTGGACGAAAGAGGGTCAGCTCGATCTCCTAGGCGTTGCCGTTCTCTTGCTGATTGTGTACATCGTGTTCAGGGGCAAGCGCCGGCAGCCTTGATTGGGAGGGCGATCCTCTCGCCAGCGATCTCGACCTGGTTTGCGTTACGGAAACTACGGGCCACCACAGACCGGGATCAGAGCGGCGGTTCGACCGCGTGCAGCTCGAGAATCGTCAAATCGGCACTCTTGGGAGACGGAAACCCGCCCTCGGCCAAGACTTTCTCAAGCTCATCACTTGACCAGCGGCTTCGCGCGTGCTCCTCGGAATCCCACACCCCCACGATGTAAAGAGCGCCATCTCCGACTGCGCAGTGATGGCGCAACTCGCCGAAGGATGTCGCCCCTCCTCGGCTCATGATCAGCGCGTGTGCGCGGTCGTACGAACGCGTCAACTCTTCGATGTCACCGTCAAATCGGGCAATGAGCAGCGCAGACATTCCTCTCTCCTTGGCAGTAACGACCCGCGCAACGCGCCCGATAGCATCTAGGCCCGCGCTCGGCTCAGGCCTACTCTAATTGCCTTCTTGCACAACTCGAGGTCAGATGCGATCGCCGGACGGCTCAGCGGAGCTGGGTGATGCGGACCTCGTTGCCAGCGGGATCGCGGAAGGCGCAGTCGCGAAGGCCGTACGGCTGCTCGGTCGGCTCCTGGATGACCTCGGCGCCGCTGGCCTGCAGCCGATCGAAGGCGCCGTCGAGATCGGCGGTGGCCAGGATGATGCGGGCGTAGCTGCCCTTGGCCATCATCTCGACAATGGCGCGACGCTCGTCGTCGGTGACGCCGGGGGTGGCCGCCGGCGGGTACAGGAGGATAGACGTGCCGGGCTGGCCGGCGGGGCCGACCGTGATCCAGTGCATCCCGCCGTATCCGACGTCATTGCGGACCTCGAAGCCCAGGGCGTCGCGATAGAAGGCAAGGGCTGCGTCCGGATCGTCATGCGGGAGGAAAGCCGTGTGAATGGTGATGTCCATGGCGGTCATGCTAGGTGCGACTCGTGACCGGCGCTTCTCGATTCCTGATCGGTCTGGTCACCTGTTTCGCCACGCACGACGGCAGCTCCGCCGTCGCTCGCGCTGTCTGGCCCCGATACGTGCTGGGCGGCACACCGACCAGCTCGGTGAAGCGAGTGCTGAAGGTGCCAAGCGAAGAGCAGCCGACCTCGAAACAGACCTCGGTGACGCTAAGGTCGCCACGACGCAGGAGCGCCATCGCGCGCTCGATCCGCCGCGTCATCAGATAGCTGTACGGCGACTCGCCGTAGGCGAGTCGGAACTCGCGGCTGAGGTGCCCGGCCGACATGTAGACACTGCGAGCGAGCGCCTCGACGTCCAGCGGCTGCGCGTACTCCCGGTCCATCCGGTCGCGGACGCGGCGAAGCCGCGCGAGGTCGCGCAGGTGCTGCGCCGCGGCGGGTTTGCCGGCCACTTGCTCGATCATGCCACTTCGCGCTGGAGGCGCGTGGCGCCGCTGCCGAATGCGCACGTTTAGCGCCGAGACTTGATAACGTCCCAGCCATGGAGCGCTTTCTCCTCGGCGCCGACCAGCTCCGCGCCCGCGGCGGCGGCAAGTGGACGAAGTACCCGGCCGATGTCATTCCGGCATTCGTAGCCGACATGGACTTCAAGGTCGCGCCCGCGGTTCAGACAGCGATAGCGCACTTCACCGACACGCAAGACTACGGCTACGGCAAGATGACGGACGCGATCCCACTCTTCGACGCCTTCGCCGCCTGGATGGCCCGCCGGCACAAATGGCAACCCGATCCGGCGTTGACCCACGCCAACACCGACGTCATCCAGGGACTGGTCGCGACGATGGTTGCGTTCACCGCGCCGGGCGACGGCATCATCGTGCAGACTCCGGTCTACCCGCCTTTTCTGCGTTTTGTCGCGTCCACCGACCGCCGGCTGGTCGAGAACCCGCTGGTCGACGATGGGACTCGGTTCGTCGTGGATCTCGAAGGCCTCGACCGAGCCGCTCCGCAGGCGACCATGATCCTGCTCTGCAATCCGCACAACCCAACTGGCCGGGTGTTCGAGAGGGCAGAGCTCGAAGGCATCGCGGCGATCGCCGACGCCCACAACCTCACGATCGTTTCCGATGAGATCCACGCGGACCTCGTGTATCCCGGAGGGACGCACATCCCCATGGAGACCATCGAGGCGGCTGTCGAGCGCACGGTGACGCTGACATCGGCGACGAAAGGGTTCAACATCGCCGGTCTCCGGACCTCGATCTCCCACTTTGGCAGCGTTGGGCTCAAGGAGAAATTCGACAAGGCGGTCCCCGAACGGCTACTCGGCGGGCCAAGTCGCGTCGGTGTCGCGGCCACGATCGCAGCCTGGTGCGACGCCGAGGAGTGGCTTGACGCCGTCATGCTGCACCTGGACCGCAACCGACGGCGGGTCGCCGAATGGGCCGCCCAGGCCAACCTTGCCCACTACGTGCCGGAGGCCACATATCTCGCCTGGATGAACTGCCGGCACATCGAGGTGAAAGAAGGGCTGACCGCCCAGCAGCACATGCTCGAGAACGGGAAGGTCGCGCTGAGCGACGGCGCGGAATTCGGCGAACCTGGCCATGGCCACGTCCGGCTCAACTTCGCGACCTCGGAGGAGATCCTGGAAGAGATCCTGGGCCGGCTCGGCGAGGCTTTAACCCCCCGGTAGCTGCTTTTCGAACCGGTCAGGCGGGAATAGCGGGCGCGCCGGCTGCGATTTCACTTCTACCGGCCGTTAGGAAGTCAAGCCTAGGCAGTGGGGGCTGGGGTCCGGATTGCATTGTCCGCCCAGCCCCCCTATCTCCCGCCGGGGCGTTACTTCGTCAGTTGGCCGCGGCCCGCTCCACCCGGATGCGCGGTGGTGTGGACGTTCACGTAGAAGGCTCCTGGATCCGCCGCGATGGCCGCGAGAAGCGCAGGGGCGCCTTCTCGGCAGCCGCTGTTGACGGGCACTGTGGACGCCGGTGGGTTGAAGAACCCGAACACGATATTGCCGGCGACTCCCGCCGGGGCCTTGTGGATGTGCGCCGCGACTACGTGCTGAGTGGTCGTGTAGTCCAGGTCCCAACACAGCTCGGACTGGCCCAGGTTGATCGTGACCCGAGCCGTTCCGACCAGGTCGGAGCCGGGCGCGGCCGGTACTTCGTTCGCGCCCATCAGTACGGTGGTGAACGGTCGCCCGCCCTCACCGTTGATGCCGTCCACCTGGCCGGCGGCGACGTCGCCTACCACGCCCAGTGCCAGCACCGGAATCGCAACTAACGCCAGCCAGAAGTATCGCTTCATATCGACTGCCCCCAGAGTCAAACAGCGGACGGCTTCCGACCTCTGATCGTAAGGAGCCCTTCAGAAAAGGCAAATTTCGAAGCGGACGGCCGTAAACTCGCGGCGCCGTGAAAGGCTCGCTCGACTTGATCCTGGTGTCGACGGTCACTCTCGTCGTGACGCTGGCCTGCGTGATCTTCATCTTCATGGCGGCACGGCGATTGGCGCCGCTGCAGAGGGCGCGCCGGCAGGCGATGGCGGCGATGTGCGCCCAGCGTGGTCTCGTACCCAGCGGCACCAACCTGCCCCGTGACTTTCCGATGCTCACTGGGATCGAACGGACTGGGCTGAGGAATGCGTTCTCGTCCCCCGACGGAGGAGTTGCCGCTGCCGATCTGATTCGCAGTGAAGGCAAGAGCGAGGCGTTCTTCTCAGTGCTGGGCTTCACCGTCGGTGGGGTGAACATGCCCACCGTTTCAGTCGATCCCCGAAACATGTTCACGACGGCGGTGGTGGGCGGGGAGCCCACGCTGGAGCTCGAGTCCGACGAATTCGACAAGCGGTTCGTCGTCAGGGCCAAGGACCGGCGCAGCGCGGTGATGCTGCTGGACCCGGGCATGATGCAGTGGCTGCTCGATTGCGACCACGTGAGCTTCGTGATGATCGGCGATAGGGTGCTGGCTTCCATCAACCGCGCGACCGAGCCGGCCCACAACCCGAGCGAACCGGTCGAGTTCGAGCTCCTGTTCAAGTTCTACGACGGCTTTGTGGCGCGAGTGCCCCCGATTCTGCGCAGCGAGTACGCGGCCGCACAGTCGCCGCAGTGACCAGCTCGCAGCTCCTGACCGTGACGATGATCGTCACTCTCGTGGCGGTGCTGGGCTGCAGCATCGTGATCTTCATAGCGGCACGGCGAGCGCCAACCTCCCCGCTGAAAATCGGAGCCACCGGTTTGGTCATCGGCTTGCTCATCTACTTCGCCGCGCGAAGCGCCGGCGGCGGGCTGCCCGGCATTTTCCTTGCAGCCCTGCTCACCTGGTTCGCATTCGAGGTCGCGCTGGTCCCTGTGCGCGGCATCTGGCGAGCACGCCA
>Ga0207646_10002092_pt1 | contig 23954 bp, 21 predicted proteins | sample KBSK5502metaG_FD_184343 | JGI IMG/M metagenome (GOLD analysis project Ga0207646, IMG submission 184343) | Corn, switchgrass and miscanthus rhizosphere microbial communities from Kellogg Biological Station, Michigan, USA - KBS K5-50-2 metaG... | ecosystem: Host-associated > Plants > Roots >... | reverse complement strand
CCTTGTAGTCCACGAGCACGGTGTCGCCGTCGTCGGTGGTGTGAATCTGTCGAGTTTCGTAGTCGATCGTTCCATCCGGCTTCACCAGGGCGTCGATCGTGGCGTAGTAAGTCGCTTTATAGATGCCGTTGACCTCTCCCTCCAGATTGTTCTCGAGCCTGATGCCGGCCGGTGAGAACTCTTTGATGGTCCTGGTCGTGTTCTTACCCCTCAATTCGAGAAGAAGCTCCTCTTTTGTCGCCGCATCTTCAGCGCTCATTTCCATTCTCCTCCCAGCACCGTAGTAACTACTAGAGTTCCCTCTAGTGTAGAGTCCTCGATGTGGCTGTCAAGCCGCAGTCGGGCCGGAAGGGTCGCCGTGAGCAGGCGATCCGCACCAGGAACCGCATCCTCGATGCCGCCTTTTCTCTCTTTATGGAGCAGGGCTATGACGACACGACGATTCAGCAGGTGGCGACCGCGGCCGGGGTTGCGGTTCAGACGGTGTATTTCACGTTCGGCAACAAGGCACGTCTCCTGGGGCAGGTCCAAGACCGGGTGGTCCTGGGCAACGCCCCGTCCGAGCAATGGGCCGAGCAGCCATGGGCGGCTGAGCTGCGATCGGAAACCGATCCTCGGAAGCTGCTCGACCTCTTCGTGGACGTCGACAGCCAGATCAAGGCGCGCGTCAGTCCGTTTATTGCCCGCCTCGGCGCGGCGCTACCGAATGATCCTGAACAAACCGCAGTCCGCGACGCACGGCGCGACCTTTTCTTTGGCACGCTGATCGATCGACTGCATCAGCTGGGAGCCCTGCGCAAGGGGCTGTCCAGGGACCGGGCTCTCGACATCCTGCGGGTGGTCAACTCGCTCGAGGCGTACGTCGAGCTGACCGAACGACGCGGATGGAGCGATGAGGAGTGGCAGGCATGGCTTCGGCGAGTGCTCCGGGAGGAACTTCTCGGCGCGACCACGAGCTGAGTCGGCGATCGCCGCTGCGTTCTCACGAACGGCCGAGACCTCGCTCTCAAGATCGAACTGCTGGCCAGTGCAGCTGGTCGAGGTAGATGAGATGCGGCACGGTTTCCGCAGGTTACCTCTCGCCGCGACACCGCCTTCGGTGCTACCCGCGGTCTGTGTGCAAGCTGCGTACAGGTAGCCAAACGCGATGGCTGGCGGCGTAAATCCCGGGACTACACCTACTCGGTAGAGACTGGTCGGGGGCCCGGGATTTGAACCCGGGGCCTCACGGTCCCGAATCACATGACTTCCCGTCCGGATCTGTCGATTTCTGCCTTCTTCAGTTCGATTCTTCAGATTCGGCGGCCTTGATCGTCCAGATCGGAGTCAATCTTCAGCGCGATTACTACATGAAGTACTACACGGACGCACCCAGATCGGCGCATAGGGGCCTGACGCGATCAGCTCCGATGTCTCGCCCTAGCTCAGCAGATCACGGCGACGATAGTTCCCGTCCCAGGATGTCCCGGATCGGGGCCGTAACCGGGGTCGGTCTCAACGACGACGACGTGAAGCGTGTTGCCGGTCACAAGTGACCCGCTTTGGGTGATTGAGCCGGCGACGATCACGGCCATGAATTGAGGCAGCGGACCGGTCGGCGGTGGCGAGCTGTCGCCGGGCACCGTCGACCAGTTCATTCCGCAGGCCGGTGCGCTGCTGGGCGTGTTCTCGAAGCCCTTGAAGGCGGCCGGTGCGGGCCCGCCGCTAGGGCTGTTGAGCTTCGCCCACTGGGCGCTCCAAAAGGTGACATGGTTGCCGACCGCAGAGCGCCCATCTCCGATCACGAAGTTGCCTCCATTGGAGGTAGCAAAGACGATGACGGTGCATGAGGTCGTCGCGGTTGAGCCGCCTTCATCGCTGACGGTGGTCGTGATCGTGAAGATCCCTGAGGACCCATATGCGTGATTGCCGCTGACGGTGAATGGGCCACCCGTGGGGGCGACGGAGAAGCTGGGGCGGATGGCGGTGCTGACGGAGCTACTGCCGTCGCCCCAGTCGATATTGGCGGTGAACTCGGCGGCCGTTCCGTTGGGGTTCTGATCGGTCACGCTGGCTACGGATCCGCTGAAAGACAGCGGCGAAACCGATGCCGCTATGCACCTGGCCGCAACCGGCGCGTCGGCCACCCTCGCGGTTCCCGTCGCTGAGGCGCTGCTTCCGCCGTCGTCGGCGATGCTCACCTTGACTGTGTAGGTGCCTTCATCGGTGTAGGTGTGGCTGCCATAAGCGGTGAACGGCGGCCCGCTGAGGGTGAGGGTTGATGTCGTCCCGTCGCCCCAGTCGATCGTAGCCGTGAAATCGGTCGCGGGGGCAGACGGGTTCGCATCCGTGAAACTGAACGAGGCGATTGTCCGAGTCACGTTCTCCACGCCGCTGGTTACGCTGAGTGCGCCGGCAGCCAATGCCGCGTCAGCGACGATCGCGGTCGAGATCGCGGTCGCGGTATTTGTCGGCGTGTCGATGTTAGTGATCTTGACCTCGACCGTGTAGGTGCCTTCCTCGGTGTAGGTGTGGTTGCCAGCGACATTGAACGGGCCGCCGATGGGACCGCTGATGCTGCCATTGTTGGTGGTGCCGTCCCCCCAGTCGATCATCGCTGTGTACTCGGTCGCCGTCGTTTTTGGGTCAGGAGTGGTGAACGACCCGACCGAGCCGCTGAAAGCCGCACCCTCGCTCGCGCTGATTGTCGTGCCCGTCGCGCTGATCGTCGCTGGCAGGTATGTGTAGTGATCGGATACGCCGAGCAGACTGCCGCCTGCCGGATTCGCCACCTGCACGTCTACCGTTCCCGCAGCTCCCGGCGGGACAATCGCGGAAATCTCGCTATCGGACGTCACCGCGAACTGCGTGGCCGGTATTCCGGAGAACGAGACGGAAGTGGCCCCGGTGAAACCGTTGCCCGATATGCCGATGGTGTTGCCGCCGCCGGTAGGGCCTTGTGTGGTGCTCAGGTTAGTGACCGTCGGCGGCGAACCGTAGAAAAATCGATCAGACGAAGAAGTGGCGCTACTCCCCCCGGCTGTGTCCACCACAACATCGACTGTTCCGTCACCCGGAGGCCCAACCGCTATTAGCGCAGTGGGTGATAAATAGATGACCGACGTCGCGGAGGATTCACCAAAGCGAATGGCGCTCTGTGGAGTAAAGCCACTACCGTCAATCGTGACGGCCGTCCCTCCCGAGCGAGGTCCCACGCCGACGCTTAGGTTGCTAACTGCAGGCCGAATTGCAGGGGCCTCGTTCGCGCACAACAACACGATTGCAAGGCCGGTTCGCGGGGGTGGCACGGCGTACGGTCCAATCGTCACGGTCGAATGCGTCGCGTCCGTTGGTGACGTGCAGCCGGGAGCCGTGGCCTGGACTTCGTAGAAGCCTGATGCTACATCCCATTGAAAGACGCCATCAGCGGCTGTCGTTTCTGGGTTAACAGCTGGCTCGATCCCTGGCCCGCTAGCATCGACCGGAGCGAACGGGCCAGCGGCGGAGTCCGAACGCAAGATTGTCGTCGTCGCACCACCGATGGGGTTCCCGTTTGTGTCCAGCACAGACCCGCTTGGATCGATCAGCGCATTGGCCGGCAAACACCCAAGACCCGCAAATGCAAAGTCGACCGCGGTCTTGATGATCGAGTCTGCGAAGGCGCTGACCATGAACAGGACGGCTGCGGGCGCAAGCGCGAACAGGATCGGCGCGAGCACGACGGACTCTGGGAACAGACCGATGATCAGGGCTTCAATCAGCGGCGTAAGCGCGTCCGCAGCCGCGCCGACCAACGGGCCAAAAATGAACCCGAGGCTCGCTTCGAGCTGGCTCCGCTCAGTTTGGCACGTGGGCTTCAGTCCGAGGATCTTCTGCTTGGCTACGTCTTTCCAATCACGCGTTAGGTACACATACGAGAGCACTTTTGGTGCGTATTGGTAAATGAGTTCAAGGACCTGCTGAGCGCTCACCGCGGCAGCGAGCTGGGCGCTTCCGGTTGTTCCTAACCGAAGGGCGCTTGCTCCCGCGAGTGGCGCGGAATTGCAGGAGACCGAGTTTGTGATTTCAGCAGGTCCGTGCAGTGGATATTGAGGCGGGATCGTGCCCGTATAGGTACCGGAGCCCGATGGATTTTCGTTCAGCGCGTAAACGTTGAAGTCCCAGCTACCACCCGCTCCGCCGCCGAACTGTTGCGCAACAACGGACACGGTCGCGACTCCATCTGGACACCCGGCGGCCGTAACTGGTGTCCACCTAGCCCAGTTGATGATTGGCAATCCAGTGCTTGACAGAGCTGTGCCACCTAGCTGCAATCCACTCGGCAGCGTGGCCGTAGTCCCGAGCGCGATCGTCACGCCTCCGAGCCCAGCTGAAGGGACGTCGAACGGCCCAACCTCCGCCGGGGTCGCCTGAAGACTCGCTGGGGGGTACACGGTCAACATGACCGTGCTACCGCTGATCACCGTGACGGCGAACCCGCCATTACTCTGGGTGAGTCCCGTTCCGCAGAGACTACCGTCGGACGGGCAAGCGTCAACTCGCGCACCGGAAACCGGCGCGCCGTCGGTAACAATCACGTTGCCGCTGATGGTGGCTGGCGAACCTACGGCGACGATAAACGGGCCAGCCGTCGCCGACCCAACCACGTTGGTGGCGAGCACTGAAAAGGTAAACGACGTGACGCCCGATGGCAGCGCGCCGCTCAACGCACCGGTTATGCGGTTGATGCTCAGCCAGCTTGGTGCGCCAGTTGCCAACGCGTACGTCGGCGGCGGGAACCCGTTCGCGGCAAAGGTGTAAACATAGGTCGCGCCGACCGGAGCCGCGAGCGGTGGGCTTGCCGCCGTAAACGCCGGCACAACCCCGGGCCCGTCCACGATCGCCAGGCTGTCGTCGTTGCCAGCGGAAACCGAATCGACGTGAACTCCTCCCGGCAGACTAATCCCCTCGGGGGTCAGGTGATCGACGGTCGTGCCGTCGCCAAGCTCTCCATAGAAATTGACACCCCACGCATAGATCCGGCCATCTGAACCGATCGCGAAGCTGGTGTTATCGCCGGCAACGACAGCGGTGGACCCGACGCCGCCGGGCAGATTGATCAACGTTGGAGTGGGAGCACATGACTGGCGGATACCCCCAGAGCCGCAAAGCGCTGGGGGAGGTGCGCCGTTGCCTAGAGCTCCGTCATCAAAACCCCACGCGTAGATCTTGCCGTCGGTACTGATAGCGAGGCTATGGAAAGGGCCTGCAGATGTCACCGTGGCTCGCTGACCGCTGGGCAAAGGAATCGCTTCCGGCATGTACTTATCGCTACATGGGCAAGAAGGCGGAGTGCCATCGCCGAGCTCTCCATACGTATCGTCACCCCAGGCGTAGACCGTGCCATCGGTGCCAAGGGCCAGGCTGTGAGTTGTGCCCGCAGAGATCGCCATCGCCCCTGCACCTGCAGGTAAGGTGAGCGGTTTCGGACTCAGTAAGCAACCAACGAAGAAAGAACTACACGGGCCGGACGCATACGAGCCGGGCGGGCCGATACCTAACTGGCCAGAATCGTTGACCCCCGAGGCATAGATCTTCCCATCGGCACCGAGTGCCAGGCTGAAGTCGAACCCTGCGGATATGGCCGTGACGCGGACGCCGTTTGGGAGGCTTACCGCCTCCGGCGTCGCCCTATCGACAGTCGTGCCGTCACCAAGTTGGCCGGTGTAGTTGCTGCCCCAAGCGTACATCTTGCCGTCAGAGCCGAGCGCCAAGACATGTGCATTCCCAGCTGAGACCCCGATCGCGGCGACTCCGTTTGGCAGACTTATCGCCTGAGGGGTTGGTGATTGAAACGGCAGACCATACCCTCCCGACCCGATGATGCTGCCCCAAACATAGAGCTTGCCGTCTGAGCCGGCCGCCGCGCTCAATTGACCCGAGCCAGCCGACACGGCAATGGGCGATACCCCGCTTGCCAACTCGATTGCCTCAGGCATGTCGCTGTTAACCGTGGTACCGTCGCCGAGCTGGCCGTATAAATTCTGGCCCCACGCGAGAACCGTCGCCACATCGCTCCCCGCGGCAGCGCTGCTCGTACTCCTAGAGCCTGTCGTGACTGATGCGGAGGCCGAGATTAGCCCGGACAATGATGATGAAAACGCAGTCAGCACGGCCACCAGCAAGACAACCCCGTTGCGGTGCCAGTCGATGGGCGGCTGTTTTCTGAGCATTGGAGCCACGACCATGCAGTCGGGCGCAATTCTCGGGTGGCCATAACCCGCTGTCAAGTACCGCCTTTTCGAGTGCGAAGTATGAACTTTATGAAGACTCGTCAGCGCTCGAGAGGCTGGCTGGCGACGTCGCATTTCAGCGATGATGTAGTGGACCTTCCGCGAAAAGGGCGTAGCTCAAAGCTCGATGACGGGTTGTTCGTTTCTCGTAGGAGACTTCGACATTGTGAAAGTCGGTGGCACTCCGTTGCACCTCCATTTCGAGAAGGTCGGTCCACTTACGATGCGCCGATAGGATTTGGAGGTCCAGGGACATTCAGAATTAGCCACTGATAGGTCAATGTCGTGGCCGACCCAACCTGCGTCAGCCTCCGCTCGAAGCGATGCCTCTGTCTCAGGTCAACTGACGCAACGGCACCTTAGACGGAGTGATTTGAATCTGACCTGGGTGGTAGTCAACACTCTTAAGGAATTCCGCCAGCCCGTAGGTCGCTAACCGTCTTGAAGAGCGGGGAAACCCGTTCAGCTCCCCGATAGTCATGGTCCTCGCAGGGGCGACGATCGGAGCTTTCTTCGCCGGGCTGACTCCTTACCTTCAGGCTCAAGAGCAGTGCGACCGACTGTGGAAACAAGCCGATTCTTATCGCCCTCCCCTTCTGCAGACGGATCCCACCACTGGCGGGTTTACGTTTCCCAGCCCCGACCCGGCGAGATCGGCATACGTGTTTAAAGGTTGTCCTGCCCTCTTGCATCGTTCCCTCCCGAGCAGTCTTTGAAGGGAGGTCGGAGACAACTGATGGCGATTGTTGAACAATGAATGAGATTTGCGTCACAACGCCGCAATCTGCTCCCCGTGGCACATGTGACGTGGTGTTGCTCGCCGCACATGACTGACAACACACTCGGTCATGGTCGTCGTCATCGAATGCTCGTGCTTTGCGCCGGAGTCTTAGCCGCCTTGCTGGCTGCCCTCATAGTGTTAGTACGAGCCCCCGACCGGATCGCCCAGCGACGCGGATACGCCAGCGGACCCAGCATGTTTGCACTCGATACGAACATTTGGCCTGGACGCGAGCGCGACCTTCTGGCGGCCTATGGGGACGTAGGCCGCCGCGAAATCATCATTACGCACCTTGCGTTCGATCTCCCCTTTGTCGTGGCTTACACGGCCTTCTTCGTGGGCTTTCTCGGGCGCTCGCAAAGACCGTGGAGTCGGTACCTTCCGTTAGCTGCGGGGGCGGCTGATGTGATCGAGGACGCGGGAATCATCCTTATGGCAACGGACTTTCCTGACGAACATGCGGGACTCCCCGGGGCGACAATTGCGTTCACACTCCTTAAAGATGCACTGTTCGCCGTCAGTGCCGGGCTAACGCTGGCCGAGTTCAGGAAAAGGAACTGGTTGACGAATGCTTGATGGAACACCGGAAATCGGCCAGCCGCCGATTGGACCTAGCGGTGATGCTGGCGCAACGACAGCCGCAGGCGCTCCGACATGGTGGGCGGTGGTGGTCGGTTGGGCGGCGCTCCTGCTTCTCTTCGTCGCCGGCCTTATCGGCAATGCGTCGGGTACCCCTCCTTTTCCGACTCGCAATGCCTTCATCGCACTGGTCGCGTTCTGGTTTGTTCTGGTGCTGTTTCTAAATGCGTTGTTTGGACTGATCCAACTGGTAACTTTGCGAGCTGACTGGCCACTCTTTAGAAAGTGGTGGCTGCCATTCCCGGCGCTCGTACTTGGTCTGGCGATTGCACGGTGGTTGTGGTCGTGACCCGCAAAGAGCTGATCAGCTACGTGTTCCTCGCTGCCATCGCTGTCCTCATGCTCGTGCTGCTGTACGAACTGCTGTGGCCGTTGGTTGCCGGCGGTAACTCAGGCCGCTGGCAGTGTAGTCCGCACCCACCGCCTCCCCAGCTCGGGCCTTCCATCGGGTACATCACCGCAGCGATCGTCTTCTTTGCGGCTGGCAACCTTCTTGGCCTCCTGCGTTACCACCCTGCCGCCGATACGCCGGTCAGCGTTGGTAAGGCGCTCCTTTATCAAGCCGTGATCACGGTGTTCTTCTTCACCGTGGCCCTGTTACTTCTATACGAAGCAATCGGCACCTGGCTGACTGACGTTAACCAGTCGTCCCTATGGTGGCCGATCACCTGGTACGTTCGATGCGCTATCGAGCAGGCAGCATGGCCGGCGGTAGCGGCTATTTCCGGTGTCTCTGCCCTCGTTGGACATTGGCTTCACAGAAGGCCGGCCTGAGTTGGAGCCGCAGGTTGCCGCTCGCTTGCTGTTGTCAATTCCTGTCACCGTCCTGCTTGCCGTCGCTCTCCTAGACATCTTCCTTGAAGCAAAGAAGTGGCCGAGCATATCCCAGCGGCTGCAGACCTGGACAAGCGATCATCCGCTCTTGGCCGCAGGACTGGTGGCCGTGCTGGGCGCCCTTGTTGGCCACTTCCTATTCTGGCAGTTCAAATGAGAAATCCCGGCTGGTGAAAGGATAGCTGCGTTGTGGGCGCGCTGAAAACGGATCTAGTCGGTGGTTGCGATAGGCCCTCATTATCGATGGCCAGTTCGAGCTTGATCTCAAGGGTTGCTGGCTGGTTCGGTCGACTTGCCCTGACCTCCGGCACGTGTGCCGTTTCATCCCGCCACGATCGGTGTCAAGGCGGCGCATGAAAACGGAAGCTAATCAGGAGCGCGACCTGAGCGCGGCTATGGGCAGATCGCCCGTAATTCGGCATCGGACTGGATCGCCTTGGGGGGCTGGCCCGGCGGCGAGTGCTGTCTGTCACGGACAACGTTTCTGTACCAGGATCGCAGCATCTCTGCGATGTCTTTGTCGCTGATCAAGAGGCCACTCCGTTTGACCCCGGGCGAGTCGGGAAATGCCAACAGGACAGACGTTTCGCCAACTAAGGCATCCATCGCGAGGGGGTTCACAAAGTGATAAGCCATAGGAAGCTGTGAAGGCCGCGCTAGATGTGGCAGAGCCTCCTTCAACTGATCGGCTAGCACGAGACACTGATCTCTGGTGTGAGCACCGATGGCGCGGTAGTACTGGGCGTTTTGGTGTGCGTTGAGATGCGCGACGACAACATCCAGATACGCCTTGGTCGCACTTCCTTCCGCGTCCTCACGAGACACATAGCGGAAGTCCGTCGCGTAGAGCTTTTTATCGCCCGATTCGTTCACAATTGACGTGGCCGCGCCATAGATAGCCTGCGCACCCACAAGGTGCTTGACGGTGGGCAATCTTGAACGCTCGACTGCTGCCTCGTTTCGCTCGAGCGATTCGAGATGTAAGCCAATCAGAATCGACAGCATGACTCCCGCCGTGGACAAAGTTAGGCTTGCACCCAACTCTTTCGCCCATCCGAATCCGCTGATATTGGAAAGAGAAGCGCCGATCACTGCAGTCAGTGCCAAAGCGGCTCCGATCCATGGAATAGCCTTGCCATGGGTGACGGCGTGCAGTACCTGTGCCCACGCCGACGAATTAGCTCTAGCCATTATCGCCTCCCGAGCCTTTTGCGACTCTTCGCTGGAAGCCTACCCCTAGATCTGGAAGAATGGGTGCGACAACCGAATGCAATTGAGCCACAGAGGACAGAGGCTGGATTGCATCGACGGGTGATGATCGATCCAGCGAAGGTGTGAAGAAGCTACAGGGAGCAATTTGAAACCCCCAGGGTGGCCATGGTGGTCGCGACAAAACGGGTTAGGCGGTTGGGCGATCTCCGGAAGTCGGGCGCCGGTCGCGGTTGCTCTACTGACCAGCTGGCGAAGATGCTCGGACTATCGAGGCTCAGACAAGGTGGCGCTAGCGATAGTGGCGCCTTATCGACAGCGACAGTCTAGGAGAAGATCACTTTTGCGTCGGCATCGAACATCTCGCAACCAGCCTCTATGGCAGACGAATCCTCGCCTCAGCTCGCCCGTTGTTGATGACGACCGTTTGGAAGCTCTGCGCCAAGAACCTGGTCCGCCCGTGGTCATCCGGCACCAACGGCGGCGGCGTACCATCCGTTGGTCTAGGAAGGCCATCGATGAACGCGCGCGCGAGCGCCTCAGCTAGACCTTCACCTGAGAACCAAATTAGCAGCTGGTCGTCGAGCAGCCGCTTCTGATCAGAGGCAGAGAGCTTGTCGGCGACCGAGCTCTCGATGTACCACTCGAGTGCAGGGATGAACCCTAGATTTGCCACGACGATCGTCGCCATGACCAAGGCCGTAAGTGTCGCCGGGTTGATCCAGTCAATCAGCGCTTGGTAGAAAGCCGTCTGTCCCGCTGTTTCGAAGGCTGCCGCAATTCCAAGGGCGATAATTACCGCCGCCAGGCCGATCATTGACGCGAGGGCGCTTAGCGCGATCCGGCCAGCAACTGTTAAAGAGAGTTTAAGGTCAACGCTCGCTGCGAGCGTCGTTGGACCCACCGGCTTTGCGCAGAGCGCCGATTCAACATATCTCTGGGGACAGTCGTCGGACGGCGACTGGAGTGGAACCACAAGGGTGTCAATCTGTGGGTCAATCAATGGCGTGGCGTTAAGTGGATCGCGCCCGCGCGTGTCTGACATGAGGACGCCGACGGTGAAAGGACGGGCGTACCAGGTGGTTGCACTAAAGCTATCAATGCTCAGGAATGGTCGATAGAGGAGGGCGAGGGTGATCTCGTCCGAACTCAATTTCGAAACAAACCGGCACTCGCTTTGCGTCTCAGTGAAGCGGTACTCGGTCGACCAGTACGGCAATCGCGTGACAGTTAAGACTTTTGTGTAGAGCGCGAACTCCATGCGGCGCTCGAGATAGGCCTGCCCGCGATTGTCATGACGGGTCCACTCAGAGAAATATGGTCCAGGCTGGAATGCGAAGTTGTATGCGCCCACATCGAACCTGAGAGTGGTGAAAGAGACCCGACCAGCAGCATTGTTCGCAGTTCGGAAGACTTCCCATAGGTCATCCCATAGGTGCCTCGCAATCACGACTGTTCGGGCTTTCGACGACTGTAGACCAGCGTTGAGAGCCACCACGTAGTACGCAAATGTGCCGGCTGTCGGTGGCGTGTCATCGTACATGCGAACGTCATCTGCGACCCGGCCAAGCAACGTCAAGCCCTGGGTACCCAAGGCACGGCGATAAACGCGGTACCCGGAAGTGGCGCCGTCCAGATACGACGGAGACACCCATGTCAGATGAACACGGCCAGCGACGGACGCAACGGACAGGGCCCGCGGCGCGGCAACATTCTCGCCCGCGAACGGTGCCGACCAGGTTGCCTTGAACGGAGCACCTATTGGAGCACCGTCCAGATTAAGCAAACGTACAACGGACACGATTGCATAAGACCAGATATCGCGTGGCGTGTCCGGACGTTGTATGTCGTAGCTGGTATGCGCGGCCGAGCCGGAGCGCACCGGGCTGTCCGTACACTGCTGCCAATCCGGCGCAATGGTGCTCCGGCGGAACACATGGTATCCCATCAGTGCGTAGTTCGATGGGGCGGTTGCGTTTATCCACGTAATACGGTCGCTGATGCGGAGGTCCTCGACTGTGGCTTCCGTCACGATGCAATCCGGCATAACGACCGCATTGGTGAAAGGCGACGGTTCGCTCTGCGCCAAACCAGCCAGCGTTCGTACTTGGTACTCGAATGCGTCACCCAGCGGGAGGGGCCCGTCGACCCAGACGCGTGCCGCGGTCTCGGCCGCGGACGTGTCGTAGGTCATGTTGCCTCCCTGTGCGTCACGTCGGTAGATCCGGTAGCCCGTTGCAGCTGCGCCGCCCTGCGGCGAGCCCCATCGGACCTCCAAAGCGGGAGACCCGTCTTGGCTGACGAAGTGTGTGGCGACGAATGGCGGCGGTGACGGGGTCGTTGCATCCCCAACGACTGCTGGGAGCGACAGATCGCTCTCGCCGCCTTGGTTGCTCACAGTCAGTTCGACGAGGTAATTACCCACGGAGAGGCTCTGATAGAAAGACACAGCGTCCGGGGACGGAATGATGACTGCTCCGACCACGGCGGGCGCTCGACCGTCCGGCATATGGGCTAATCCGGATTGCTGAGAGACGAACTGCCACTCGGTCAGTGGTGTACCGTCCGGCTGACTCGTGACCACATCACCGGGTCCGCTTATGGCCCATGTGCGTGTGATCGTGTAGTGGGGATCCGTCGAGCTACTGCTGTCGAAAAAGAAGTTGTTTTGTGCCAACTGCACCGGCGGATCCACATCGAGAACCGCAGTTGGATAGCCTGGTTCCGCCGACGAAGTGACTCGTCTGGTCCTCACAGGCCATCCCCCCCGGGCCCTGGTAACCTTATCCGCCAGGTCCTGCGAAGCCAGGACGCCCTCCATTTGCCCAATGTCTGCGAGAGACAGCTGAATAACGTCGCCGGACTGGCCAACGGCGTAGTTTGCCAAGGCGAAGAGTCCGTCTGCGGCCGGCTGGATACCTGATGCGAGTGAACCCGGGTTGCGCGGAGGAGTGGCCGTGGGATTAAAAGGTGGGTCATACGTCGCAAGGTCACCGTAGATTGCTGTCGTCCAAGGTACGACCCGATACGTCGGTAGCGACGTTGGCTTCCACGATTCAGCACTCAACGTGACGGGCTGATCCTCGAGCGCGCGAACGAGTCGCTCTGGCGGTACACCCGAATCCTTCGTTGAGGGCGTCGCCGGGGGGATCGTCATTCCGTTGCTGCTGTAAAGCACGCGCGCGCCACCGTCGCCGAGGTCGGTGTAGCTCAGCATGATTAACTGCTCATTCGCGTCGCGAACAACCGAAACATGTCCGCCAATTGTGTTGCACACGGCGTACACAGTCGGGTCGGAGGCAACGTCAGTGCCATCTCGCTTGGCGACCGCGGAGGCTTGCGCCAGGCGTACATAGAGCGGGGCGAACTGCGCGTTCTCATTGCTGTCCGGGTGAATGCCCGTCAGCTGAGGCGCTGCACCGCTCGGGTGACGGATCTGCTCATGTGCAAGGTCGATCGCTTGCCAAGCCTCGACGTAGGCCTGGCCGCCCGCGACTCGGGAGTCAAATCGGAAAAACAATCGTCCGAGGAAACCCCATGCTTGGGCCTCCCACTGCCCCAGGTCATCGCCACCGTAAACCGCAATGAGGAACGCCACGCTGTCTTGTTTACGTTCTTCAGCGCTCATCACCTGGTGTACTTGTCTGGCCCGGTAGAGTGAACTCCAGTACAGCCGATGCCAATCAGCGTCCACAGCCCAGGGCGTCAGCCCAGCACTTGCGTAAGAGCGGGGAACGCGACCGGGCTCGTAGCGCAGAAGCGACCACGTTGACCAAGAGCCGCTCCCATCAGCGCGGCGTTGAATCATCACCTTCTCGGCCTTCATTAGTGACGGATCGACGGTGCGCTGTCGCGATGCAATGGCGCTCTCGACATGGAACTGACCGAACAGCAGCCGCTCACCTGTGACGCGGATCGGGTCGGCGCTATGTAACTGCACCTGGTCTGCGCCAGGGATATCGTCGTATATCGTCCCGGGATCGGCCAGCAGTGTCGGCGTTGCGGTCGCTGTGGAAACCTGTCGGTAGTGAAGAGGCGCCGTGACAGCCGTGGATAGGCTCGGAGTGTATATGACGGTTTGCTCACTGCTGGGATGTGGGCCGAACGTGAGGTCGACAGATACCGCGTGAGACTCGCGCCGGTAAACGACGTGGAGCCTGCTGTCGGGCCGCAACAGCGCGTCGAAGTCGTAGCCTCCGTCGTCTATCCGCAAGGGAGCGTTCCAGCTCGAGACCAATCCCAGCTCGCGCTGCGCCAAAAGGTCGGCGCCTTGCTGAGTTGACAGCAGCACTAGATCCGCCGTCACGATAGATGTAAAAGCGAAATCGAGCGGATGGGGCATTTCGGGTTTGCCGACCGGGCCGAATGGTCGCGTGAACGTGGGGATCGGCGGCATGGTGCGTACAGCCGCGCTCGCCGCTTCCCCTGAGTCACCACGCGGGTCCCTTCGCCGAGATATGCGCGTAGCACTATTCAGTGATGGTGGCCTGCGCAACCAGGGGCCGTGCGTAGGCTCTCCTAGGTGCAGGAAACCTATCCCAGGGCCGAACCCAAAGCCGGAAGTTGGGAGTACGTGGAAGGTCGTCTCCCTAATGATGCGTTGAAGCAGGATCAGTAGGCGACCGCGTGGCTTGTCGGCTGCGACCCAGAATTCGAAGCCGACGCCATCGAAGCCGAGGCCAACGCTTGGTTGGCGGCCGCTCAGCGGCAGCAAGGTCGGGGTCAAGCCAAGCTCGTCTGGCGTACTCAGACGACCCGTTCCCGGCTTCAGCGCAAAGGTCTCGACGTAGAAAGGAATCTTTGCGGCGGCAAATCCCACAGGCTGCCTCTTGTAGAAGAGATACACACGATTCGACGACGCCACCAATCCAACTGCGGCTGACCATGCTTGATCGCGCAAAGCGTCCATCTGCCCGGTTGTACTCGCGGGCCCGGTAGTCTTGCGCTGCCAATGCATCCAGTGGCCCTCCGGCTCGCACCACCAATACAGAGTCACGAATTCAGCTTCTGTCGTCGCGAGGGCGGGGATCGTGTCCCGCTCCCCCCGCAATACCGCACTAGCAGTCTGAAGAATGTTCTGACGGCGACATGCCGGCGCCACAAACTTGTGGACTCCCCTCATCGGCAGGCTCGACTGGCTTCGCTAGGAAGATTAAGGAACTCCATCGTGCGCTCTATCGATGCTCGCACGCCCGAATTCACCTTCTCAATGGGTGGCGAATTGGGTCGGTCAGTATAGGTATCGGCTCTGGGCTGACTTTTTCTACGAGTGAGTTGTTTGAAGGGTCGCTAAACGGGACGAGAGCCATTTGGAGTTTTCTGCCGGTCCCAACTCCTGCTTGCGACGGAACCAATAGAGTCCTCACCTCAGGCTCCTCCCACTCGAGCTGCCCCACAGACGCCCGATTGACGTCACCCTTGGTGACCGTCACATGTCTTGTATCACCGCTTCCTTAGATCGACATCCGTACGACGTACGGTTTTGTGTACTGACCCTGCCGACTCCGTACTAGACCCGGCCGGCGCGGAGCATTACTCTGCAGCAAACCGACCATCAAGGGGAGCAGAGGAGGGGCGACGGATGCTTTCGGGCAACCACGGCGTAGCTCCGTTTTTCAGCCACATGGCCAGGCCGCGGGGTCTCGTCGGCCATGCTTGGGAGATTCCGACCTCGGCCGCTATAGCGCTCGTTGTGACTGTCACTTTCGGGCTCGAACTTCTGACACCTCGCGACGTTCTTGCCACCCTCGCACTTGTACCCCTGCTTATTGCAGTCTGGACGCTATCAACGTGGTGGGTCGTCGCAGTCACAAGCGTTGCCGCAGGGCAGTTTGCCATCGCGGTTGCAGTTGAAGCCGGAAGCCGACCAACCCTGGTGATCGTGGGAGTGGTGGGCCTTTGCATATTGCTGCTTGCGCGGGGATATGCAGTCAGCGACCTGCACGTTCCACCTAGTCAGCGAACGTTGACTCCAACTCAAATCAATAGGCTCATTCCCAAGTCAGCACCGGCGGGAGGGTCCGTACGGGGCATAGGTGCACTGAGCCAGCGTGAGTTCGAAGTTGCAAGACTAGCGTCGCGAGGGCATACCGCGTCTGACATCGGTCGCATGTTGCACATTGGGGCAAGAACTGTTGAAACGCATATTGCTCACGCCTACGCCAAGTTGCACATTCAGTCAAAGGCGCAATTGATTCGGATGTGCGATGACCTTGAGCGTCGAGCTTGAGTGGTCGGCAGCGCACGTATTCTCAAAACCCACCCGACGCCGGACAAGCGCCGCACCAATCGACTGTAGTCGTCTCTTGTCGGCAAGACTCGGCGGGCAGCTGCTGATAGCCGACGCTTATCGCAAGCAAGCGAGTCTTGCTCGTTGCAAAGCCCAGCTACCGATGGCTACACGGTTCGCAACTTCGCTTCGCGGATTACTGCACCAAGTACTACATAGAGGGCCGTAAGTAGGGTCCGGCGAGGTCAATCGCGCACGGCCGAAAACCGTGAGCCGGTCGAATTCGGTCCGAATTCACACACTGGAACACAAATCCGAATTCAGAATGTTGGTCGGGGGCGAGGGATTTGAACCCTCGGCCTCACGGTCCCGAACCGTGCGCGCTGCCAAACTGCGCCAGCCCCCGACGCGAGAGTGATTCTAGACGCCTACAGCCGCCGAGCCCTCAGAGCGCCGGGCCGTGCGCTCCGCCCAACTCCGCGTCGATCTCCGTCTTCACCTCCATCAACGTCGCGGTTGCGTCCGCGATCCTCGATCCATCATCGAGGCTTTCTACGTAGGCCGATGTGTAGACCAGCGACCGCCGCACGTTCTCGACCTTGCCCACCACTCGGACCCGCTCGCCCAACTTCAATGGTCGCCTGAAGCTCAGCTGCAGGCGACCCGTCACGCCTGGGTGGCCGGCATGCCACGCCGCCCAGCCCACAGCCTCGTCGAGCAACAACGAAGTGATGCCGCCGTGGGCCATTCCCGACCAACTCTGAAATCGATCGGGGACGACGAACTCCGCCACCGACCCGTCCGGGCCGGGCACGAACTTCAGCTGCAACCCGTCCTCGTTGAGCGGCCCGCACCCGAAACAGTGACCGTCGAACCGAACCTGCACCTCGGGCTCAATCATGGCGGGCGGCTCGGTGTGAGCGCACGTTGATCAAGCTGCCGCAGACGGAAACGTTGCACCAGCGCCGATTTCGTGGCTTGCTCTCGTCGGTGAACATCCAGCTGCAGTCCGGGTTCGCGCATACCTTCACGGTGGCTTTGTCAGACATCAGCCTGGCCGCGGACATCGCGATGTCGGATGTCACGACGTCCCACGAATCGCCGACACGACCCGCGGACAGCGTGTAGCCCTCGGCCGAACGAGCGAGCCGCATCGAGATCGGCGCCCGATTGATCTCCGCGTCGAGTTTCTGGCGCATCGAAGGGGGAAGAGGCCGGCCGGCGATGTAGTGCTCGAGCACGCCTCGCAGCAGAGCCCGCAGAGAGGCGAGCCGCGCCCGGGCCGAGGCGTCGTCCGGGTCGACGACGCGGTAGCCCCAGCGCTTAAGGAACGCACGCCTGAACAACGGCTCTGGCAAGCGGTCGTACGTCTCGCCCGAGCCCAGATGATCGTTCCAGCGGCTGTTGATGAGATCAAGGCACGGAGCCGAGGCCCAGTCTCGGGGGAGAGCAGAAGGCAAAGCCTGTACGAGTGTAATAGATTTAGAATGCTTAGGCTATTACAACCAGTCGCCTTCTGGCTGCAACGCTCGCGATCGGGGTGCTGGGCGCCTGCGCTCAGACGCAGACTGCCACCCCAACTCCGCAAGCCCCGCACTGGACAATGGTCGCCAGCGTCAGGGTGGGGCAGACCCCTGGTCCGATCACGCTCGGCGGCCAGTGGGCCTTCGTGGCCAACATGAGCGACGGCACGGTAAGCCAGATCCAACGGTCGACCGGCAAGGTCGTGGCGACGATCCCGGTCGCCGATCCCAAGGTCCTTCGCGCGCAAGGCTGCGCGCCCGACAGTGTGCACGCGTACTACTCAGGCTCGTGGGGCTGGCGCGCGTGTGACACGCCATACGCGATCGGCTGGGACGGCTCGTCACTCTGGGCACTCGACAACGGCAATCAGCAGCTGGTCCGCATCGATCCAGCCACCCAGAAGACAGCCGAACGCATTGGGCTCCCTGGGATGGGCTGGTCGGTCGCTTTCGGCGCGGGCAAGGGATGGGTGTCCGGTTGGAACGACCATTCCTTATATGTGGTCGACGTTCAGAGTCGAAAGCTGGCCGATGTGCTTACCGATCTCGATCACGGTCCGGCCATGCTCACTTACGGCGCCGGCGCCGTTTGGGTGATCTGCGTGCGCGGCGCCGACGGAATCGGCCACCTCGACCGGATCGATCCCGCCACCGACAAGGTGACCGGGCGCTATCCCATCGAATGGTTCAGCACCGCAGCGATCACAGATGCCGGCGCCGTGTATGTCCGCGGGACCTACGGCGGCGATATCTCACGCATCAACGGGTCGACTGGGGCAACGGAATGGACTCAGCCGGGGCCCGGATTCATCGGCCGCCAGGGCATCGACGAGTTGGGCGCCTCGGCCACCGGCGTCTGGATAAGCGGACCCACCACGGCTCGCGTCGATCCGGCCACCGGTCAGATCGCGGAACGAATCCTGACCCCATCCAGCTCGGTCACCGCTGACAACAACGAGGTGTGGGCAATGCTGCTTACCGGCAGCGCCGCCGAGTTCAAGTGGCGCTAGACGGTCAGACGGTGTGCGCCACCCGGCCGCGCACCGGCCAGCCGGTTGGATCGAGCTCGACCTCGTCCACGTAGCACCAACCCCAATCCTCGCCAGGCTCGAACGTCCTGATGATCGGGTGTCCGGTCTTACGAAAATGTGCGGTCGCGTGCTTGTTCTTGGAGCTGTCGCAGCAGCCCACATGCCCGCAGGTCATGCAGAGGCGCAGGTGCACCCACTGGTCGCCGATCTGAAGGCAATCCTCACAACCGTCCCCGCTAGCCGTGACTTCGTGGATCTGATCGAGATGTTTGCAGGCAGCCATAGCAAGGAGCAGCCTACGACGAAGCCGTAGATCGCACACAATCGGTGTGATGACCGCCGTCCTGTTCGTCCTGGTCACGACCTTCCTGGCCTCCGCGGTCGAGGCCATCGAGATGGTCACCATCGTCCTGGGCGTTGGGGCCACGCGCGGCTGGCGCGCGACGATCGTCGGCGCCGCTGCCGGATTCGGGGTGCTCGCTGTCATCGTCGTGGTGGCGGGACTTGCTCTCAGCCGGGTTCCGATCGGACCGCTCAGGCTGATCGTCGGCGCTCTCCTGCTCGTCTTCGGGCTGCAGTGGTTCCGGAAGGGCGTGATTCGGGTCGCGGCGCACGGCCTGGCCGGCATCCGCCTTGCTCCCATGGACGAGCCCCTCGAGTGGACAGGGCCCGGGTTCGACTGGACGGCATTCGTGCTGGCGTTCAAGGCAGTCGTCCTCGAAGGCCTCGAGGTGGCATTCATCGTCGTCTCGTTCGGCGCCAACACGGACCAGCTGGGTGTCGCTGTCATCGGCGGGGTCGCGGCGGTGGTCGTCATCGGCGCGATCGGTCTCGTGCTGCAGCGAGTCGTGACCAGGATCCCGCGCAGCCTGCTCCAGCTGGTGGTTGGCATCCTGCTCACGACCTTCGGCACTTTCTGGTCGCTCGAGGGCCTTGGCGTCGAGTGGCCCGCGGGAGATGGCGCCATCCTCGGCCTGCTTGCGCTTTACGTCGTCACGGCCGGCACATACATCAGCATCGAGCGCCGGCGCGTGCTCGGTTTCAGCCCAGGAGCCTGACGATGCGCCTCATCTGGTCGTGGATCGTCGGCTTTGGGCGTTTCTGGTACCACTTCATCATCGGCGACGATTGGACCGTGGCCGCCGCGGTCGCCGCCGGCCTCATTCTCACCGCCTTGTTCGTGTCCGCCCGCATCAACGCGTGGTGGATCGTGCCTCTCATCGTGATCTCAATGCTCGGTCTGAGCTTGCGGCGCGCAAGCAAGACCTGACCAAGACCGGAGCTACACTGGCCCTCTCTTTATTTACGGGCTCAGCGGAGGTTGGAAATGGCTGCGATCAGTCGGGCCGATGCGACATGGGAAGGCGACCTGGTGAGCGGCGGCGGGCATGTCAAACCCGAGAGCGACGCTTTCGCGGAGCTGCCCATCACCTGGGCGAGCAGAGCCGAGCGCCAGCACGGCAAAACGAGTCCGGAGGAGCTCATCGCGGCGGCGCACGCCGCCTGCTTCAGCATGGCCTTCTCGAACGGCCTAGCCAAGGCCGGCCACAAGCCCGAGCGTTTGGACACGAGGGTGGAGATCGAGTTCGTCCCCGGCACAGGCATCACAACCTCGACGATCACCGTGCGTGGACATATACATGGGATCAGCAGTGACGAGTTCCAGAAGCTCGCCAAGGAAGCCGAGGAGGGTTGCCCGGTGTCCAAGGCGATGCACGGCAACGTCGAGCTGAGGCTGAACGCGACGCTCGACGCCGCCCACTAAAGGGTCAGGCCTTTGGCTTGGGCTACTTACCGCCCGTGAGCGACGGGAAATCGACGATGCCCTGGAGTCGCATTTCGCGCAGCTGACCGGCAATCCACCGGCGCGGGTCCTTGATGATCTTCATGCCGTCCAGGCAATCCCACGTGCGGCCGCTGACGTCGCGCCCGACGAGGAGGAGGCAGCGCGGCTGGTTGCTTCGCTGCCAGGCTTGCAGCACGGGCGGAAGAACCATGCGGCGCGCGGGCGCCTTCTCGGGCAGGGTGAGCTCGCCGGCGAACAGCGCGTCGCCGTGCTGAAGGATCACAGCGCCCGCGGCAAGGGCGCCGCCGAGGTTCTCGACGTCGACCTCGATCGACTGACCAACCGCCGGCGCCGACGTGAAGGTCAGATGGGGGAGGGGGCGAATGCTGTCATCCCATCGCTTGCGCGCTTCCGACTTCGCGCTGCGGGTGGCGAGGTCGGCGCGAGTGGCGAAGATCGCCGCCCACAGCGCCAGGACCGCAGTCCCGATTCCCAGCACCACCAACACCTGCTCTGAGCCCATAGCCTGCTGATCGTAACGTCATTATGTGGTCGAACTGGCGCGCCAGACGCGCTCGTCATAGCGCCTGAAAGCCGGCAGGGCGATGGCGCACAAGATGCATCCGACGACTGTCAGGACGCCGCCGGACAGGATGGATGTCCGCACGCTGAACAGCGAGGCCACCACTCCCGCCTCGAAGTTGCCGAGCGTCGGACCTATGGAGTAGCTGAGCAACTCGATTGACGCCAGCCGCCCACGCAGTGAATCGGGGATGGTCAGGTTCCACATCACGGACCGAAAAACCCCGCTTAGAGCATCAGCAGCTCCGGCGAGCGCCAGGAAGAAAAGCGCGAGCGCAAGGTTTGACGCCAAGCCGAAGCCGATGATCGCCGCGCCCCAAAGAGACGCAGCGACGATGACTCCCATGCCGTGGCGGTGCAAATGCCGAGTCCAGCCGCTGGTGGAGAAAAGCAAGAACGAGCCCAAGGCGGGCGCCGCGTAGAGGAGACCGAGCACCCGAGGTCCGCCCAGGCCCTGGGCGATCGCCGGGAACAATGCCATCGGCATCCCGAATACCATCGCCACGATGTCAACCACATACGTCCCAATCAGCTCCGAGCGGCTGCGCGCGTACCGAAAACCCTCGGCGACGCGGCGCAGGCTTGGCCTCTCCGCATCAACCGGTGGCGGCACCGCCCGCATCGCCGCGAGACAGGCCAGACCGACGACAAACGTTGCGACGTCGACCAGGTAGGTGAACGGGAGACCAACGACCGAGATCAGCACGCCCGCCAAGGCCGGTCCGGCAATCATGCCGACGGTTCCGCTGAGCATTCGCAGCGCTCCAGCCGCGGTCAGCTCATCGCGATCCACGAGCCGGGGGAGCATGGCATCGAGCGAAGGCCTCTGCACCGCGTCGAGCGATCCCCACAGGAGGGTCACCGCAAAGATCAGCCAGAGCATCGGCTTCGCAAGCAAGGAGTTGCCGGCCATCAACAGGCTTCCGACCATCAGCCCGGCCTCGCTCAACAGCACCATGGCCCTTCTGTCGGCGGCGTCTGCCAGCGCTCCGCCGAGCATGGCGAACACCAAAAGGGCCGCGAGCTCCACCAGGCCGAGCAGACCGACCAGCAGTGTGCTGTGAGACAGCTGGTAGACCTGGTACGGGACAGCGACGAACGTGATCATGCTGCCGAAGAACGACACCAGGCGGCCGATGAAAAGCAGGCGGAAGTCGCGGTGCCTACGCAGCGGCGTCAGGTCGACGGTGGCGAACCGCCACCACTGCCGCCGCAGGTCCTCCGGTTTTGGCTCGATCACAGGCGGGTATTCTGAGACGTGATGGAAAAGGCAACTTTCGCAGGCGGCTGTTTCTGGGGTGTCGAGCACCTCTTCAACGAGATTCCCGGCGTCATCGACGCCGTGTCCGGGTATACCGGCGGCAATCGCGACAACCCGACTTACGAGCAGGTCTGCTCAGGCCGGACCGGCCATGCCGAGGCCGTGGAGGTGACCTACGACCCGAGCAAGGTCACATATGACGAGCTGCTCAACGCGTTCTGGAACATGCATGACCCCACTACGCTGAACTACCAGGGGCCCGACCACGGGCACCAGTACCGCTCGGCGATCTTCTTCCACAACCCGGAGCAGGAGGCTGCGGCGCGCCGGTCGGAGGCCGAGGCTCAGAAGTACTTCAAGAAGCCGATCGTGACCGAGATCGTCCCGGCCACCACCTTTTGGCGGGCTGAGGAGTACCACCAGCGCTACTTCGACAAGCACCAGGGCCACTACTCCTGCCACTTCATCCGTGGCTGGGTTCCCGCCCAGCCCGCCGAATCTGGCAGCGCTACTTAACGCCTAGCTAACAAAAGCCTCAAAAGCGGCGCTGCCGCTTATCGTTACGGGCCGTGCGGTGCGACCATTGCGCCCAGGATTCCCCCGACGGGGTCTTCTGCACTCGCTGTGGCGCGCACCAGGGCACGACCCTGGAATCAGGCAGCGCCAAGACGCGCGAGCACCGCTACGCCGCTCACCCCGCTGAGCATGTGGCTCAACCGTCCGTATTCACAACGCTCTTCCCGCACCTCGGCCACAACAAGATCCACGAGTTCCGCTGGGCGTTCATCGCCGGTCTCGCCGGCGTGCTCCTCCTTTACGTGGCGGGCTTGATCACGGCCGCGATTCTGGTCTCGGCCCTCCTGGTTCCCGTCCTTTACTTGATCTACCTGTACGAGGCCCAGGTATACCGCGACGAGCCGGCCATCGTGCTCGGCTTCACGATCGGCGGGGGCGTCGTGGTCGGCATCGTCGTCACGCTCTTCGAGCGCGTGATCTACAACCCATTCCAATACTTCCCGAGCCCATTCGGCGGAGCGGGCATCAGCGTCGGCGGGGTCCTGATCCTCGGGCTGCTCATCCCGGTGATCCAGGAGGCGCTAAAACCCATCCCCGCTTTCTTCCTGCCGAATCGCGCCGACTTCCCCGAGACGGTCGATGGACTCGTGTTCGGCGTCGCCGCGGGTCTTGGCTTCAGCGTCGCCGAGACGCTGATCGGATTCTCGAACACGCTGGCCAACCTACCCCCGCACGTCGCCCCAGGTAACTGGATCTACGACCTCGCGACCCTGGCGATATTTCAGCCGCTGCTGCAGGGCAGCGCCACGGGGATGATCGTGGCCACGATCTGGCGCTTCCGGCGCGGGCGGCTGGGTGGCCGCGAGATCGGTGGCATCGCGATGGCAGTCATCGCCCACGTTGCGTTTTCCACAGGAACGGTGCTGATGAAGGATGCCGGGATCAACCCTCTGTTCATCCTGGTCTGGCAGGCGGTCGTGGTCGGAGCGCTGCTCATCTACATCCGCTACCTGCTGCACTTCTCACTCCTCGAGGAGGCGGCGCACATGGGGTTCGCCGAAACCATTTGCCCGAACTGCCACATGCACATCGTGGCGTCGGGTTTCTGCCCTAACTGCGGCATGGCACTGAGCGCGGCACCAACGTCGGTGCGGCGCGGCCGTCGTCCACACACCGAGCCGGCGGCGAAGGCCCCGGCCAAGCCTGTGGCAAAGAAGGCTTAGATGGCGATCGCCTGCCCGCGATGCAACACGCAGAACCCGGACACCAACGCGTTCTGCCAGGCCTGCGGAACACCGCTCGCATCGTTCAT
>Ga0207646_10002090_pt1 | contig 23959 bp, 21 predicted proteins | sample KBSK5502metaG_FD_184343 | JGI IMG/M metagenome (GOLD analysis project Ga0207646, IMG submission 184343) | Corn, switchgrass and miscanthus rhizosphere microbial communities from Kellogg Biological Station, Michigan, USA - KBS K5-50-2 metaG... | ecosystem: Host-associated > Plants > Roots >... | reverse complement strand
GGCGGCGGTGCCCTCACATGAGCCGGCCCGAGGTGTGACCGCGACCTTAGCCGTCCCCGCCGCCCTACCTGCCGACCGCGTACCCCTGCATCCCGCGCGCGTTGGCGGCCGCGTAGAGCAGGCCGCCGGACCTGGCGACCGCGCTGACCCGGCCGAGGGACCAGCCGGGCCGGGCCGTCACCTCGTGCCCCCGCGCGCGCAGTCCCGCGATCACCCCCGGGCCGGCCCGGTCCTCCACCTCCACCGCCAGCGGCGCCGACTCCCGTGGGTAGAACGACGACGGGAAGGCACTGGTGTGGAAGGCCGGGGCGTCGATGGCCTCCTGCAGGTTCATGCCGAACACCACGTGGTTGAGGAAGAACCCCAGCGCCCACTGGTCCTGCTGGTCCCCGCCCGGGGTGCCGAACGCCAGGTATGGTTCGCCGCCGCGCAGCGCCAGGCCTGGGGACAGCGTGGTGCGCGGCCGCTTTCCCGGCGCCAGGCTGTTCGGCAGGCCGGGGGTCAGGGTGAACATCTGCGCCCGGGTGCCCAGGCAGAACCCAAGCCCGGGGATGACCGGCGAGCTTTGCAGCCAGCCGCCGCTCGGCGTCGCCGCCACCAGGTTGCCGAACCGGTCGGCCACGTCGAGGTGGCAGGTGTCACCGGAGTGGGTCAGCGTGGGCTCCCCGGTCCACATGGCCGCGGGGGCGTCCTGCGGCGGGCTGGTCACGAAGCCCGGCAGCCGGGGCTGCGCGCCGGCCGGGCTGCCGGGGCGCAGGTCAGGCGAGGCGGCGGGCCCCACGAGCCCGCGCCGCTGCGCCGCGTAGCCGGCCGAGAGGAGGGCGTCGAGCGGCACCTCGGCGAAACGAGGGTCGCCGTACCAGGCCTCCCGGTCGGCGAAGGCCAGCTTGGCGCACTCCACCACGGTGTGGATGTAGTCGGTGCCGCCCGGCTCCAGCTCCGCGAGCCCGAAGCCGGCGAGCAGGGCAAGCTCCTGGAGGAACACCGGGCCCTGCCCCCAGGGCTGCGTCTTGCACACGGTCAGCCCGGCGAAGCCGAAGGTGACCGGCCGCTCGGTGCTCGCCCGCCAGCCGGCCAGGTCCGCGGCCGTCAGCAGGGCCCGGTGCCGCTCCCCGGTGGCGTCCATGACTTGCGCCCGCTCCAGGTAGCTGCCGATGGTCTCGGCCACGAACCCCTCGTAGAACGCCTGCCGCGCCGCGTCCAGCTGGGCGTCCCTGTCTGTCCCCGCCGCCTCGGCCTCTTGCAAGATCCGCTGGTAGGTGCCGGCCAGGACAGAATTAGCAAAACGGGAGCCCGGTGGCGGGACGCCGTCCGCCAGGTAGATCTCCGCCGAGGTCGGCCAGTGCTCGCGGAACGCGTCCGCCACGGACCCGATGGCCGCGCTGATGCCGGGGACGACAGGGTAGCCATCGCGCGCGTACCCGATCGCGTAGTCCATGACCTCGCGCAGCGGCAGCCGGCCGCGGGAGGCCAGCAGCATCCAGGTGCCGAACGCCGCGGGCACGCAGGCGGCGAGCAGCCCGGCACCGGGAACGAGGTCAAGCCCGAGATCGCCGAACGCGCCCAACGTCGCGGCCTGCGGTGCGACCCCCTGGCCGTTCAGCACGAAGACCTCGGCCTGGCTGGCATCGAAGCCGATGACCGGCACCTCGCCGGCCGGGCCGCTCATGTGTGGCTCGACGACGCCAAGCACGAGGCCGGCCGCCACCGCGGCGTCGAAGGCGTTGCCGCCCTTTTCCAGGACCGCCATCCCGGCCGCCGAGGCCAGCCAGTGCGTCGAGGCCACCATGCCGAACGCGCCAGCCAGCTGCGGCCGGGTGGTGAACGTGGACCCCTGCGGCATCATGGGACATATCTTCACCCGCGGGCCGGTCCGTGCGCGAACGGCGATTGTTAGCTACAGTCAGTAATCGGCCCATTACGTCCGTGCACGGAGAGGAGATCATTCGATGACCCGCATCACCCGTCACGCGCTCGGCACGACCGCGTTGCTCTGCACCGCGCTGCTGGCAGCCGGGTGCGGCAAGAATCCCGCGAACTCCGCGGCGGGCCAGGGCGCCGCGTCGTCGAGCGGCCCGGCCGCGCCCGCCACGTCCGCGCCGGCATCGGCCGGGGCGGCCGGCTGCGCCTCGGCTGGGCTGACGGCGAAGGTGGACACCGCCCAGGCCGGCGGCGCGGCCGGGAGCACGTACGTCCCCATCGACTTCACCAACACCTCGGGCAGCCCCTGCACGCTGTTCGGCTACCCGGGCGTCTCGTTCGTCACCGGCCCCACGGGCGGCCAGCTCGGCGAGGCCGCCAGCAGGAACCCGGCGGCTACGGCCACCACGGTCACGCTGGCACCCGGCGGCGTGGCCCACGCGACCCTCCAGGTGGCCGAGGCGGGCAACTACAGCGCGTCGGCCTGCACCCCGGTCACCGCGCACTGGCTGAGGATCTTCCCGCCTAACCAGCCGACCCCCATCTTCGCGCGCTACACGGTGCAGGCGTGCTCGGCCAAGCTGCCGAGCGGGGTCGGCAGCCAGCTCGCCATCTACGTGGTGCGGCCCGGGCCCGGCAAGGCCGGCCAGGGACCGTGACCCAGGCGTTCCGGGCGGCACGGCAGGCAGTCGGCGGGGCGCGGTAGCGTCAGGTCCCATGGATGAGCTTTCGCCGCGGCTGCGCGCGGTATGTGACCTCGACCTCGCCGAGGCCCGCGAGTACAGCGGGCGGCACGAGTACGACGGGATGATCCAGGACCTGTCCCCGGGCGGGGTGACCAAGGGGCTGGCCGCGCTGGCGGTAGCCGCCGATGTGGGCGAGGCCCTGGACGACACGCACGACGAGGCGCACCTGGCGGCGTTCGAGGACAGCAAGCGCGTCGCGTACGGGGAGCTGGAGCTGCACCGTCGCAACCCGCTCATCCACCTGGGCGGCCTCGACCTGGCGTGCTACGACCGGGACTACGCGCCACGGGCGGACCGGGACCGGGCCCGCCTGGACCACCTCGCCGCCTGGCCACAGGCGGTGGACGCGGCGCTGGAGTCGCTGAACCGGGTGACCGCGCCGGTCGCCACCGCGCTGAAGGCCGGAATCCGGGGCCTGACGGCGGGCATCCCCGCCGACGCTCCTCAGGCGGCCGCCGAGGCCGCGCGGGCCGCGCACGCCAGGCTGACCGCCCACTTGGAGCGCGCGGCGGCCACCGGGGACCCCGACGCCGCCCTCGGCGGGCACGCCCTCGCGGCGCTCATGGGCAGCGCCGAGCGGATGGAGGTGGACCTGGGAGGACTCGCCGAGCGGGCCGACGCCGAGCGGAGCCGGCTGCGGGAGCGGCTGGCCGAATCGTGCGCACGGATCGACCCCGGGCGCCCGGCGCTCACGGTGGCCCGCGAACTGGTCCACGACCACCCGGGCCCCGACGGCGTGCTCGACGCGGCACGGCGGTGGACCGAGCGGGCGATCGCCTTCACTAGGGAGCGGAACCTCGTCCCCTACACCGACGGCGAGTGCCTGGTGGGGCTCGCGCCGGAGTCGCGGCGGTGGGCGATGGCGATGATGTCACCGGCCGCCCCGGGTGAGGCCGAGGGCCCGTCCTGGTACTACATCACCCCGCCGGATCCGAACTGGCCGCAGCGCGAGCAAGAGGAATGGCTGGAGGTCTTCAGCGAGACGACGCTGCCGGGCATCACCGTGCACGAAGTCGCCCCCGGGCACTTCTCGCACGGGCGGGCCCTGCGGCAGGCGCCCACCGCGGTCCGGCGGATCCTGCACTCCAGCGCGTTCATCGAGGGCTGGGCGCACTACGTCGAGGAACTCTGCGTCGAGGAGGGCTTCGCGGCCGACGATCCCCGCTTCGCCGTCGGGGTGTGGCTGGAGGCGCTGGTGCGGATCACCCGGCTCGCGTGCGCGATCGGGGTGCACTCGGCCGGCATGACCGTCGAGGAAGGCGCCGCCCGGTTCGCCGCCGACACTCACCTGTCCGGGCCGGCCGCCCTGTCGGAGGCCCGGCGGGCCACGTTCGACCCCACGTACGGCCGCTACACCTGGGGCAAGCTGGAGATCCTGGCGCTGCGCGACGAGGCGCGCCAGCAGTGGGGCGCCGGGTTCTCGCTGCCCAGGTTCCACGCGGCCCTGCTCCGCCTCGGGTCACCGCCGCTGGGCCTGATGGGCACCGCGATCGTCCGGGGCTGACTCTGCTAGAACCCGCCCGTACGAGGGCTATCGTGGAGACGGCGAGGAGATGGCGAGGCAGGACGGATGCGAGACGCTGGGCCCGCTGGGGCGGGCCGCCGGTGGCCCGCCGCAGGGTGCGGGCGCACGCGGTCGCTGACCGTCCTCGCCGTGGTCGCCGCCGCGGCCGCCCTGGCGGGATGCGTCGCGCCGGCCGGCGCGAGCGCGTCGGTCCAGGTGTCCACCGCCTACGTGCCGGTCCCCCAGGTTCCGGGGACCACCGTGGCCTACGTGGTCATTCGCAACAACGGCCCGGCCGACCGGCTGGTGGCGGCGCGCACCAGCGTCGGCGGGCGGGTGACGTTCCGCCGGGCCAGTGAGCCGGGCGCGGCCACCATGACCACGATCTCGTCGGTCCGGATTCCCGCGCACTCGACGCTGGCGATGACCCCCAACAGCATCCACATGCTGATCACCGGCGCCGGGCGGATGCCCGGCGGCAAGGACATCACGCTGACGCTGGTGTTCGCGCGGGCGGGCGCCGTCTCGGTCATCGCGCAGGTCACCAACCCGCAAAGCGGCGGCAGCAGCTACTTCCTCAATTAGGGGCCGGCTCGCGTACGGTTACCTACCGTGCCCTCCTATCGCCAGCCCGGCGTGGTGCTCGCCGACCACACCTTCTCGGTCCCGCTCGACCACGGCCGGCCCGCCGGGGAACGGATCGAGCTGTTCGCCCGCGAGGTCGCCCCGGCTGGCCGGGCCGCGACCGACCTGCCCTGGCTGCTTTTCCTGCAGGGTGGCCCGGGGTTCAGCGGCCCACGGCTGTCCGGCCGCGCCAGCTGGCTCGGCCGGGCCCTGGACGACTTCCGGGTGCTGCTGCTCGACCAGCGCGGGACGGGACGATCCACCCCGGCGGGACGGCAAACCCTGGCCGGCCTCGGCGGCCCCCGCGACCAGGCGGACTACCTGTCGTTGTTCCGCGCCGACGCGATCGTGCGCGACGCCGAGCTGATCCGGCGCGAGGTCACCGGCGGGGAGCCGTGGAGCGTGCTCGGCCAGAGCTTCGGTGGCTTCTGCACGGTGACCTATCTTTCCCTCGCGCCCGAGGGCATCCGCGAGGCGTTCATCACCGGCGGCCTGCCGGGCGTCGCGGCCACCGCCGACGACGTCTACCGGCTGGCCTACCCCCGGGTGAAAGCGAGGACGGAGGCCCACTACGACCGGTACCCGGGCGACGCGGAGCAGGCCCGGCGGGTGGCGCGCCAGCTTGCCGGCGCCGAGGTGCACCGCCCGGACGGGGCCCGGCTCACCGTCGAGGCGTTCCAGTCGCTCGGCCGGATGCTGGGGTCGAGCACCGGCAGTGACGAACTCCACTACCTGCTGGAGACCGCGTTCGCGGCCGGCCAGCTGTCAGACACGTTCCTGCACGGTGTGCAGGACCAGCTCAGCTTTGCGCCGGCGCCGCTCTACGCGGTGCTGCACGAGCCCTGTTACGCGCAGCGCACCGCGACCCGCTGGTCGGCGCAGCGGGTGCGGGGCGAGTTCGGTGAGTTCGATGCCGGGCCAGCCCTCGACGGCAGTCAGCCGCTGCTGTTCACCGGCGAGATGATCTACCCGTGGATGTTCGGCCTCGACCCGGTGCTGCGCCCGCTGCGGGCCGCGGCGGACCTGCTGGCCGAGCGCGAGGACTGGCCGCCGCTGTACGACGCGGACCGGCTCGCCGCCAGCGAGGTCCCGGTCGCGGCGGCGGTGTACTTCAACGACATGTACGTGCCGCGTGAGCTGTCGGTACCGACCGCGGCCGCGATTGGCGGCCTCAGGGCCTGGGTGACCAGCGAATACGAGCATGACGGGCTGCGGGTCAGCGACGGCGCCGTGCTCGGCCGGCTCATCGCGCTGGCCCGGGGCCTCGCCTGACGCGAGCGTTCCCCTCCCGGCAGCGTTCCGCCATCCCCCAGGTAAATAGTTGCGATCAAGCAAGTAATTCTGGGTAGGCTTGTGTTAGTTGCGGACGGAGAGGATCAGAGGCAGGCGGTGGGCCAGGGCGCGGAGCGCGGGGGCGGGCGCGAAGCGCGGGGGCGGGAAAGGCAGCGCGGGGGCGGGCGCGAAGCGCGGGGGCGGGAAAGGCAGCGCGGGAACGGCCAGAGCCGCGACCGCTACAAGTGGGTGGCGCTCTCCAATACCACGCTCAGCATGACCATGGCGACGATCGACGCCTCCATCGTGATCATCTCGCTGCCCGCGATCTTCCGCGGGATCGGGCTCGACCCGCTCGACCCGCACAACGTGAGCTACCTGCTCTGGATGATCATGGGGTACCTGCTGGTCACCGCGGTCCTCGTGGTCACTCTAGGCCGGCTGGGCGACATGTTCGGCCGGGTCCGCATCTACAACCTGGGCTTCGTCGTCTTCACGCTGGCCTCGATCGCGCTGTCCCTCGACCCGCTGACCGGCGGGGCCGGGGCGCTGTGGCTCATCGCCTTCCGGATGGTGCAGGCGTTCGGCGGTTCGATGCTGATGGCGAACTCGGCCGCTATCCTCACCGACGCGTTCCCCGCCCGCCAGCGCGGCATGGCGCTGGGCATCAACCAGGTCGCCGGGATCTCCGGCCAGTTCGTCGGCCTGCTGCTCGGCGGCCTGCTCGCCGCCTGGGACTGGCGCGCGGTGTTCTGGGTGAACGTCCCGATCGGCGTGTTCGGCACGGTGTGGTCTTACCGGAGCCTGCGGGAGACCGCCACCACCCGCCGCGCGCGGATCGACTGGCCGGGCAACATCACGTTCGCGCTCGGCGCGGGGGCACTGCTCATCGCGATCACGTACGGCATCCAGCCCTACGGCGGGCATTCCACGGGGTGGACCAACCCCTGGGTGCTGGCGGGCCTGATAGGCGGTGCCGCCCTGCTGATCGCGTTTGGCGTCATCGAAACGAAGATCGCCGAACCGATGTTCCAGATGAGCCTGTTTAAGATCCGGGCGTTCGCGGCGGGGAACGCGGCGAGCCTGCTCGGCGCGATCGCCCGGGGTGGGCTCCAGTTCATGCTGGTGATCTGGCTGGCCGGGATCTGGCTGCCGCTGCACGGGTACCCGTTCCATGTCACGCCGCTGTGGGCGGGCATCTACATGCTGCCGCTGACGGCCGGGTTCCTGCTGGCCGGGCCGGTGTCGGGGTACCTGTCCGACCGGTTCGGCCCGCGGCCGTTCGCGACCGCGGGCCTGCTGGTGGCGGCGGCGGCGTTTTGCGGGCTGCTGCTGCTACCGGTCGAGTTCCCGTACTGGGCGTTCGCTCTGATCATCACGCTCAACGGCATCGGCTCGGGGCTGTTCTCCTCGCCCAACACCTCGGCCATCATGAGCAGCGTCCCCGCTAGGCACCGGGGCGCCGCGTCGGGGATGCGCTCGACGTTCCAGAACTCCGGCATGTCCCTGTCCATCGGGATCTTCTTCTCGCTGATGATCGCCGGGCTGGCCGCGAGGCTGCCGCAGACGCTGACCGCCGGGCTGCGCGCCCAGGGCGTCCCGCTCCACGTCGCCGCGCAGGTGAGCCACCTGCCGCCGGTCAGCACGGTGTTCGCGGCCCTGCTGGGCTTCAACCCGGTGCAGCACCTGCTCGCTCACTCGGGGGTGCTGGCCAGGCTGCCGCCGCAGAAGGCGGCCGTGCTCACCGGGAACCGGTTCTTCCCCCACCTCATCTCCGGGCCGTTCCACCACGGGCTGATCATCGTGTTCACAGCGGCCGCGCTCATGTCCCTGGTCGGCGCCGTCGTGTCGCTGCTGCGCGGCGGGCAGTTCTACTATGGCGAAGGCCCGGAGACCCTCACCCGGCCGGCGTCGTCCGTGCCAAGTGGCCGCGTGGCGTGACGTAGGCTGCTGGCGTGCCACGGTATGAGTACCGCTGCCGCGCGTGCGGCGCGACCTTTGAGCGCAACCGGCCCATGGCCGAGGCTGCCGCGCCTGCCCGCTGCCCGCAGGGCCACGACGACACCGTGAAGCTGCTCTCCACCGTGTCCGTCGGCGGCAGGGCGAGCACGGCCGCGCCGCCGGGCGGTGGCGGCGGTGGCGGCGGCTGTTGTGGTGGCGCCTGCGGCTGCCGCTGAACCGCGCCGATCCCTCCCCCACCACGCAAAGAGGCTGGGCCCGCGCTGATGGACACCGACCGTCTGCTCGCCGAGGTTCTGAGCAGCACCGACACGCTGGCAGAGATCACCAGCGGCGCGGACCCGGCCGTCCCGGTGCCGACCTGCCCGGAATGGACCCTGCGGCAGCTGACCACTCACGTCGGGCGGGCGCACCGGTGGGCCGCCACGATCGTGGCCACCCGGTCGGCCGAGCCCATCCCGTTCCGTGAGGTGCCTGACGGCAGGCTGCCCGACGATCCCGCCGAGCGCCCGGGCTGGCTCCGCCGCGGCGCAGCTGGCCTCGCGGAGGCGGTCCGCGGAGCGGGCACCGGGCCGGTGTGGACGCATCTCGGCATGGGGCCGGCCAGCTACTGGGCACGGCGGATGGGGCACGAGACCGCCGTGCACCGCGCCGACGCCCAGATCGCCGTCGGCCAGCGGCCGGTGATCGATCCGGTCGTGGCCGCCGACGGCATCGACGAGTGGCTCGGCCTGCTGTCCGCCGGCTTCGGCGCCGGGCAGGCCGAGCGTCTTGCCCCGCTGCCGGAGGGGGCGGTCCTGCATCTTCACGTCACCGACGAGGGGATCGACGGCGAGTGGCTCCTTCGGGCCAGCCCCGGCGGGATCACCGTGCAGACCGGCCACGGCAAAGGGGACGTCGCCGTCCGTGGCCCGGCATCGGCGCTGCTGCTCGTGCTGGTGCGCAGGCTCCCCCCGGACGACCCCGAGGTGGAGATCCTCGGGGACCGCGCGCTGCTCGACGCCTGGCTCGCCGCCACCCCGTTCTGAGGCGCCGGGGACGGCAGCGACAGCACCACCACCGCGGGTCCGCTCATGTGGCGGCGGGGACAGCTGAGGTAGCGGCTCCGCCCCTGGCGTCCAGCTCATGTGCGGGCACCGCCGCCGATAGCACCGGCGCCGGCCCCGCATCAGGCGTCCTTGGCGGGCTCGCCGTGGGGGGCGTTGGCCCGGCCCAGCCCCCAGTAGGCCTTGGCCGATACCTGACCGGCCGGCAGGCCGCGCCCGGCCAGCACTTCGCGCAGCGCCAGTACCTGCTTGGCCTCACCGGCCAGGTAGGCGTGGCCGGCGCCCGGCGGCAGCGGCACGTCCGCGGCGGCACCCACTAGCGCTGCTGGGTCACCGGCCGGGCGGCCCTGCCGGTGCAGCCACAGCACGCGCGCGTCCGCAGCGGTGGCGAGTTCCTGCTGGTCCTCAGGGCCCGGGACCTCCAGGACGACGGTCACGCGGGCCTCGGCCGGCAGCGACCCGGCCATCGCGAAGAAGGCGGGCAGCGCCGAGAAGTCGCCCGCGAACAGGTGCCAGGCGGCCCCGGCCGACGGGAAGATCTTGCCGCGCGGACCGATCCCCTCGACCTGGTCCCCCGGCCGGGCGGTCCGCACCCACCGCTCGCCCGGCCCGCCGTCGTGGCGAACGATGCCGAGGGTGAGCAGGCACTCAGCCGGGTCGACGTGCCGGATGGTGTACCGGCGGCGCACCGGGCGGTCGCCGTCCACGCCGACCATCAGCATGAGGTCCTGGCCGGGCTGGTAGGCAAAGCCCGCGAGCTCCGCCGCGGCGAGGACCACACGCTGCATCGCCGGGGTGAGCAGGTCGTTCCGCACGACCTCCAGCCGCATCCGGGTGGTTCCCGCCAGCGGGCCCTCCAGCCGCGCGAACGGGTCGCTGAGCACGGGCTGAGACCCAGCGGTCGCGGCGTCGGTCATCAGGCGCTCCGCCCTTCTTGGTCCGGGCGGTCAGGCCGGCCGGTCACGGGGGTCGGGCCGGTCCACGTTCCAGTACCGGCCCGCGCTCAGAATCCAGCCCTCGGCGGCCCTGTCCTCCGGCTTTGGGTACAGGCCGAACCTCGTGATGACCCGCTGCCCGCCCTCGTGGTCGCCGTAGAGGAGGTCGACGGTCATCTGCCCCCGGGACGCGACCGCCTTGCACGCGTCGGCGTACTGAGGGTCGTCCTGGTCGCGGAACGCCGCCTGCCAGAAACCGAGGTCTCCGGGCGGGACGTACAGATCCCGGGCTTGGCGATGGAACTCATCGAGTCCAGGGCGCGGGCGGTCGGGGTCCCAGTCCGGGTAGAAGCGCCACCCGTGGAGGATGGCGATTCCGCTGCCTACGTTGCGCAGGGACGCGGTGAGGTAGATCACGTCGTTCTCCACCTCGACGGCGGCAGACCCGCCTGGTATCCGGACCCACTTGGTGTCGCCGAACATCACCTTTTGCGTGTCGTCCTGCATCCGGGACGGCACCAGCAACGGCCGCAGGGCGGCCAGCAGGGAATGCTCGGCGGTGCGCGCGGCCCGGTTGGCGGACCGCACCGCGGCGAAGGTCGCCACGGCGAGCACCAGGGTGCCGCCAGCCGTTGCCAGCGAGGCCGCCGATGCCCAGTCCACGTGCACGCATGGAGACTAATGCACGGGCGGGCGGCGGCCCATGCCTGGCCCGCGCCCGGCGAACCTGCGCGCGCCTTGCTGCGCGTGCCCCAGATCCCATCCTTTGCGGCATTTGCCCCTGGGACCGGCGGCCCCGGGCACCTAGACTGACGCCAGCGGAATCGGCCGGCGGTACCCTCCTCGGTCGTTTCGCGTGCCTGGCGCGGAACGCCGAGGTGGAGGTTAACAGTGGGTGACGCCTCGCATAACTTCGTCTTTACCGACGGCGAACGCCCGGTAACAGACGCTGTGCGGGAGGCGCTGGCACCCCGATTTTCCGTAGTGGCCGGCCGCAGGTCCCGTACGGTGCGCCGCACCTGGCTGGATACCTTCGACTGGCGGCTGCACCAGGCCGGGCTAACGCTTGAGTACGTGAGCGGGCGCGGGCCCGGGGAACTGGTCCTCACCGGCTGTGGCGGCGAGCGGATGACCGCCACGGCAGGGGGCACCCGCTGGCCCGCGCTCGCGGACGCCCTCCCCGGCGGCCCGCTCCGCGACCGGCTCGAGGCGCTGACCGAGGTGCGCGCGCTGCTACCGGCGGCCAGGGCGGCGAGCAGCGTCACCGAGTTCCGGGTCCACAACACCGACGACAAGACGGTGGCCTGGCTCACCGTGGACCAGATGCTCACCCCCGTCCTGCCCACGCGGCTCTCGGTCACCGCCGTCCGGGGCTACCAGGCGCAGGCCGACTGGATAGCCCGGCGCCTCGCCACAGAACCCGGCGTGACGCCCGGCGCGGTGCCCCCGCTGGACGCGGTGCTCGCCACCGCGGGCCAGGCCCCCGGCCAGTACACCGGAAAAGTCGACGTGACCCTCGACCCGGCGATGCCCGCCCGCACGGCGCTGGCGGCCGTGCTGCTGCGGCTGCTCGACACGCTGGAGGCGAACGTCGCGGGCACCGTCCGCGACGTCGACACCGAGTTCCTGCACGACCTGCGCGTCTCGGTGCGCCGGACCAGGACGGCGCTCAAGCTGGGCGGCGACCTGCTGCCGCCCGGCCTGGCCGCCGAGTACCGGCTCGCGTTCAAGTGGCTGGGCGATCTCACCACACCCACCCGGGACCTCGACGTCCACCTGCTGACCTTCGCCGCCGGGGCGGCCACGCTGACCTCCGCCAGCCCGGCCGACCTGGTGCCGTTCCATGACCATCTCACCCGGCGGCGCAGGCTCGAGCAGAGGCGGCTGGCCCGCGCCCTGCGCTCGGCGCGCTTCGCAAAGCTCACCAGCGGCTGGCGCGTCGCGATCACGGAACTGAAACCCCCGAAGCGCGGCCCCACCGTGGCTCGCGCCGCGGCGCGCATCATCGGCCGCGCACACCGGCGCGTCCTGGCGCTGGGCGGTGCCATCACCGACGACTCCCCCGCACAGAACCTTCACGACCTCCGCAAAAGGTGCAAGGAGCTGCGCTATGCCCTGGAGTTCTTCGCGTCCCTGTATGACCCCGCCGCCCACCGGCAGGCGGTGCGTGAGCTCAAGGGGCTGCAGGACACCCTGGGCACGTTCCAGGACTGCCAGGTGCAGCAGCAGGAGATCAGGGTGATCGCCGGCGAGATGATGGCCGCGCGCGACGTCCCGGCCACGGCGCTGCTCGCGATGGGAGACCTCTCGGCCCAGATAGGCCGGCGGGAGCGGCAGGCCCGCAGCGAGTTCGCCGGCCGGTTCGCCGACTTCGCCAGCCCTCGCGCGCAGGCGCGGTTCCGCGCGCTGGCCACGGACACGAGCGCATGAAGATCCTCGCGACCTACAACATCAAGGGCGGGGTGGGCAAGACGGCGGCGGCAGTCAACCTGGGCTACCTCGCCGCCCGGGACGGGCTGCGGGTGCTGATCGCCGACCTCGACCCTCAGGCGGCGGCCACCTACCTGCTCCGGGTGCGGCCCAGGGTGAAGGGTGGCGGCCGGGCCCTCATCCAGGGCAGCCGGGAACTCGACGCGGCGATCAAGGGAACCGACTTCGAGAACCTCGACCTGCTCCCCGCGGACTTCACGTTCCGGAACCTGGACCTGATGCTGGACGCGACCAGGAAACCGACCCGGCGGCTGGCCCAGCTGCTGCGCCCTCTCGCCGGGTTCTACGACGTGGCCTTCCTGGACTGCCCGCCGGGCATCTCACTGCTGTCGGAGAGCGTGCTGCACGCCGCGGACACCGTGCTCGTGCCGATCATCCCCACCACGCTGTCGCTGCGCACCCTCGACCAGCTCACGGACTTCATCAGCGGCTTCGACGGGCACCGGCCCGCGGTGATTGCGTTCTGCTCGATGATCGACCGCCGCAAGCGCCTGCACAAGGAGATCGCGGAGCGCCTGCCGGCCGAGCGGAAGGATGTCGCGGCGACGGCCATCCCCGCCCTGTCCATGATCGAGCGGATGGCCGTGGAGAGATCACCCGTCGCCGCGTTCGCCCCGCGCAGCGTGGCCGCCCGCGCGTATGCCCAGCTCTGGGCCGAGGTCCGGGCGCACCAGCCCTGAGGTACGCATCCCCCGGCACCGGGACGCCCGAAGGATCACATTCGTGCTTTATCGCCGATTACCAGGCTTTGACCCCTCATCTCGGAGCATGCTAGACCGGAGCAAGCATGTGAGGGGAAACGTGTGAGCCGCAGGTTGCTCCGGTTGGAGATGCCCGTCTTCCCGGACCGGCGGATGTTCCGGCTGCATGACGCCTCGGTCGACCCGGACGCGCCGGGAAGCCCGCTTCCGCCGGACGGGGCGCTGATCAGCGTCAACCGCGAGCAGATGTGGGTGGCCAGCCTCCAGGAAATCGTCAGCGTCCACCTCCTCCTTGAGGAGTGGGACTCCGCCCCGCCCCCATTCGGGGAGAAGTGGGAGGACGAGGCCAAGGCCGTCCTGTACCTGCGCGGTGCGATCAGCATCGACATGGGCTCCGCCGGCAAGGCCTTCGACCACCTCAAGCTGGCCGGCGGGGTGGGCGACTACGTGGTCCGCGTGTTCGCCCGCAACCGGGCGGAAGTGACCCGCCGCTACCGAGACCTCTTCCGGCGCGGCCTCGATCCCCTCACCGACGAGTTCGAGCAGGCGCGCAGGACCCTCGACGGGCTCGAACAGTACCTGCTGCAGCTGTGGCGCGGCTCCTGACCGTCTGCCGGGTGGTTACCGCGGCACGCTCGTGAGATGCTGCGCCGAGACGGCCGGGTGCCTTACCGGGACCGTCCGGGGCAGTCCGCGCAGCGAAACGAGCGCGTAGACGACCACGGGCAGGACGGTCAGCAAGACGAGCGCCACCAGCGACGCCACGACGAGCACCCGTGGCGAGCGGGCCGACCGCAGCAGCGCGGCCCGCCCGGGACGGCCGAACGCCGCCAGGCGCGCCGCGAGCGCTGGCTCGGAGCGCGCGAGTTCCTGCTCGATCTCGGCGAGGATGCGCTGCTCCTCCATAGATAGCGCCATGGCGCCACCTCCACACCCAGCGCATGCAGTGGGCGGCTGACCGCCTCATTGCTATCCCCTATCCCCCACGGCAAGATCTTTAGCCCTGGCAAAGCCCCGGCAATGGCGGCGTTGTTCGGCAACGGCGCGCGGCAGGGCCCGGTTCGAACAGGTGTTTGACCCGTGGGAACAACTGTTCTAGGTTTCTAACATGCGGTGGGATGCGCTCCGCACTGGTGCGGCCGACGGCCGCCCCGGCGTGCCCGCCGCACCGGTGTTGTTCGAGCAGGGCGCCGTGACCCGGACCTTCGACACCCCCGCCTTCCGCGGCATGACCTTCTTCGAGGTCCAGGCCCGCTCGATCATCAACCGCGTGCCCGACGCCTCCCGCGTCCCTTTCCGGTATACCATCAATCCCTATCGGGGATGTAGTCATTCGTGTGTCTACTGCTTTGCCCGGAAGTCGCATACCTATCTGGATCTTGACTCGGGCCACGACTTTGACACGAAGATCGTCGTCAAGGTCAACGCGCCGGACCTGGCCCGTAAGGAGCTCGCCGCGCCGCGCTGGCGCGGCGAGCACATCGCGATGGGCACCAACGTCGACTGCTACCAGCGGGCGGAGGGGCGCTACCGGCTCATGCCGGGGATCCTGACCGCGTTGCGGGACGCGGCCAACCCGTTCTCGATCCTCACGAAGGGCACGCTGATCCTCCGCGATCTGGAGCTGATCTGCCAGGCGGCGGAGGTCACCGATGTCGGGCTGGCGGTGTCCGTGGGATGCGCGGACCAGGAGCTGTGGCGGGAGCTGGAGCCGGGGACGCCCAGCCCGCAGCGCCGGCTCGAGGTGTGCGGCGCGTTCGCCGCCGTTGGCCTGCCGTGCGCGGTGCTGATGGGCCCGATCGTGCCGTTCCTCTCCGATTCCCCGGAGCAGCTGGACCACACGGTGCGGCAGATCGCGGCGGCGGGCGCCGCCTCCGTCACGCCCATCGTGCTGCACCTGCGGCCAGGGGCGCGGGAGTGGTTCTACCGCTGGCTCGGCGCGCAGCACCCGGGCCTCATCCCCCGCTACCGCGGGCTCTACGGCCAGGGCTCCTACGCGTCCGCGGCCTACCAGCGGCGGGTGACCGAGCACGTGCGAGCGCTGGCCCAGCGTTACCGGGTCGGCGCGGGGGCGCCGCGCGCTCGCGACCACGACCGGCCGGCCGCGCGGTTCGCCCGCGGCGCGGCGCGCCCTGGCAATCCCACGGCGGACGCTCCGACTCAGCTCAGGCTCGTGTAACGACCCCGTTAGCTGGCTCGTCGCCGTAGACGACCGGGAGGCCAGCCTTTTCCCAGGCGTGGAACCCGCCGTCCAGGTCGGTCGCGCGGGCCAGGCCAAGCTTCTGCAGGTCCACCGCCGCCAGGCTGGACGCGTAGCCGTCCACGCAGAAGAGGATCACCTGGACGTCGTAGCCGGCCTGCGGCAGCCTGGCCGGCGACTGAGGGTCGAACCGCCACTCCAGCACGTTGCGCTCGACGTGGATGGCCCCGGGCACGCGGCCCTGCTCCGCGCGCTGCGCCTGGGTCCTGATGTCGACGAGCACCGCGCCGCGGCTCATCGCCGCCTGCGCCTCGTCGGGGCCCACCCGGTCCAGTCGCGTCCGCGCCTCGGCCAGGATCTCGTCGATGGAGCGGACACCCGCCGTACCGCCCCCTGAGGTATTGGTCACACGAAGGACATACCACGGACCGGGCGACCGCGCTCGCCCTTGCGCCATCCTGACCGCGCTGGGCTGGCATTTCACCGGGTCCGGAGCCCGCCTCGCACGGGGCCGTCGCCGCTCCCCGCCGGCCGGGCGGCACCGGCGGGCACGTAAAGTTGTCTGGCGTGAGGCCAGGCCAGCGGACCGATGATCAGCAAGCACCAGAACGGCTCGCGGTACGAACCGTCGCGGTCCCCGATCCCGGCGACATCGTTGACTACTTCCCTGAGACGGCCGGCGTTGCCTGGATCCAGCACGGCGAGGGCCTGGTTGGCTGGGGCGAGACGGCCCGGATCGCGCTCCCGGCGGGCGAGGACAGGTTCACCGCTGGCGAGAAGTGGCTGCGCGCGCTGTTCGACGGCGCGCAGGTCGACGACAAGGTCGCGGAGCCCGGCTGCGGGCTGGTCGCGTTCGGCAGCTTCACCTTCGACTCCACCTCGGACGGCTCGGTGCTGGTGGTGCCGGGCACGATCATCGGCCGCCGGAACGGCCGGTCCTGGCTGACGACCATCAGACCCGCGGCCGGCCCGGTCCCGCGACCCCGGCTGGGCCCGGAGGGCGCACCCGCCCGGCCGGCCCTGACCGGGCCCGCCGAGTTGCGCTGGCACGACGGCAGCCTGAGCGCGCCGCAGTGGGAACGCGCGGTCGCCGCGGCGGTGGGCCGGATCCGGGCCGGCCAGCTGCGCAAGGTGGTCCTCGCCCGGGACCTGTTCGCCACCGCGTCCGCGGACATCGACGTGCGGCTCATGCTGCGCCGGCTGTCCGGCCACTACCCGGACTGCTACACGTTCGCCTGCGCCGACCTGGTCGGCGCCACCCCGGAACTGCTGATCCGCCGGCAGGACGCCGACATCAGCTCGCTGGTGCTCGCCGGCACCTTCCCGCGCGGCCGGGACGCCGCCGAGGACGCCGCGCTCGGGGCGGCCCTCCTCGCCTCGGCGAAGGAGAACGAGGAGCACGAGTACGCGATAGCCGGCGTGCGGTCCACGCTCGCCGCACTCTGTGACCGGCTGGACGTGGACCCGGCCCCGTCGCTGGTGCGCTTCGCCAACGTACAGCACCTCGGCACCGGGGTCACCGGGCGGCTCGCCGCGCCGCAGGCCGACGCCGACCACTCGGTGCTCGCCCTCGCCGCGGCCCTGCACCCGACCGGCGCCGTGTGCGGCACCCCGGCCGAGGCGGCCATGGAGCTGATCCGGGAGCTCGAAGGAATGGACCGCGGCCGCTACGCCGGCCCGGTCGGCTGGATCGACGCGCGCGGCAACGGGGAATGGGGCATCGCGCTGCGCTGCGCCGAGGTGGACGGGCGGCGCGCCCGGTTGTTCGCCGGCTGCGGCATCGTGGCCGGCTCGGACCCGGCCGCCGAGCTCGCCGAAACGCAGGTCAAGTTCGCCCCGATGCGGTTCGCCCTGGAAGCCTGACAGTCGTCTTCAGCTGGCCGCTGCCGCGGCGGCGGCCGCGGCCGCCTGTAGCTCGCGGCGCAACGCCGTGCCGGCCGCGCGGCTCGTGCGGACCTCCACCACCCGGATCCCCTTGCCGTGCAGCGCGGCGTCCAGGCCGCCCGCCCCGTCAACCGTGACGGCGGGGAGGCCCGCCGCCGCGGCCAGGCTCGCCACCGCCGCCCCGTGCGGCGTGCCGAACACGCGCTCGAACGGCCCGCCGAACTCGGCCTGCTCCAGCAGCGAGAAGATGCCCCCGCCGTCGTTGTTCACCACGACGAGGACGAGATCGGGCCGCGGCTCGTCGGGGCCGAGGAACAGGCCGGGCGCGTCGTGCAGGAACGCAAGGTCGCCCACCAGCGCGGCGGCGGGGCCGCCGCCGTCGCGCTGATGCGCCAGCGCGGCGCCCGCGGCGGAGGAGATCATTCCGTCGATGCCGCTCGCCCCCCGGCTGGCGAGCACGGTCAGGCCCGTCCGCGGCGCCATGTGCTGGTCGAGGTCGCGGATGGGCAGGCTGGACGCCGCCCAGAGCAGCCCGCCGTCCGGCAGGGCCGCCGCCAGGTCACGCGCGAGCCTGGGCTCGGAGAGAGAGTCGCCGCGATCGAGGACCGCGGACGCGGCGGCGCTGGCCGCCGCGTCCGCCGCCCGCCACGAGGCCAGCCACGCCGTCTCGGCGGGCCGGCGGGCCGCGCCGGCCAGCCGGACCACGCCGGCCAGGTCGGTCGCGCTTCGCGCCGGGTCCGCCCAGTGTCCCGGCCCCTGCGCGACCACCACGTGCCGGGCCGCGCCGGCCAGCCGGACCACGCCGGCCAGGTCGGTCGCGCTTCGCGCCGGGTCCGCCCAGTGTCCCGGCCCCTGCGCGACCACCACGTGCCGGGCGCGCGCCGACTTCAGGTAGGCGAGCTGCGCCCGCGACAGGCCCGGACGGCCCGCCGACACGATGACGTCCGGGCGGTGGCCGGCCACGAACGCGGGCGAGTCGAGCAGGTAGGGGTAGGCGGCCAGGCTCATCGGCCCGGCCCGGGCGCCCGACGACGGCTCGGCGAGCACCGGCCAGCCGGCCTCCCCGGCCAGCTGCAGCAGGGCCGCCGGGTCGCCGCAGCCGTCCCCGCACACGACGACGCCGCGCTCGGTCCACGGCAGTTCCAGCGCCTCGTAGGTACTGGTTGTGGCAACCAGGCCAGAAGAGTGTCCTGGTTGTGGCAGCGAGGACAAACCCGCGCCGGGAAACCGGGTCCACGGCTCCCCGCCCGGGCGGCCATCCAGCGGTTCCGGCCAGTCACCAGCGCCCGCCCCGGGGTCCGGCGCACCGGGCACGAGCGGCTCGCGCAGGGCCAGGTTCAGGTGGACCGGCCCGGGAAAACCACCGTCCATGCCCGCGGCGGCCGCCCAGGCCCGGCAGGCCAGCGACCGCCAGTAGGCGTTCATCCCAGGGCGTCGCTCGGGCACCCCCACCTCGCAGAACCAGCGCACCGCGTCCCCGTAGAGCTTCACCTGGTCGATCGTCTGGTTCGCGCCCGTGCCGCGCAGGTCGGGTGGCCGGTCGGCGGTGAGCACGAGCAGGGGCACGCCCGCCTCGCTGGCCTCGATGACGGCCGCGTGAAAGTGCGCCGCCGCCGTCCCCGACGTGCAGACGAGGGCGACCGGCCGCCGGCTCGCCTTGGCCAGGCCGAGCGCGAGGAACGAGGCCGACCGTTCGTCGATCCGCACGTGCAAGCGAACGCCCGGCTTCCGCTCGGCGCGGTCCCACAGCGCCATCGCCAGCGGGGCGCTCCGCGAGCCGGGGGCGAGGACCGCCTCGGCGAGCCCGCACCGGGCCAGTTCATCCACGAACGTGCCCGCGAACGCGGTGGCAGGGTTCACGCCGCAGCCAGCCACTCGGCGGCCGCCAGCGCACGGGCGCGCCACGGCGCGGGATCCGTTTCCCACGCTGCGAAACGTTCTGAATCAAAACCGGGCCGGCGCACGGCCAGGGCACCTTCCTCCGCGGCCAGCGGCGCCGCGGTCACGTCGCCGGCCAGCAGGCTCATCGTGGCCAGCCCGCAGGCGTAGGGCAGCTCGGGCACTGCGGCGGCGAGCGCCAGCCCGGCGGCCAGCCCCACCGAGGTCTCGACCGCGCTGGACACCACCACCGGCAGCCCGCACGCGTCCGCCACGGCCAGCGCAGCCCGCACCCCGCCCAGCGGCTGGGCCTTGAGCACCACGATGTCGGCGGCGCCGGCGGCCCGCACCGCGAGCGGGTCCTCGGCCCGGCGGATCGACTCGTCGGCGGCCACAGGCACGTCCACCCTGCGCCGGAGCTCCGCCAGCTCGCCCAGGGTCGGGCACGGCTGCTCGGCGTACTCGAGGCCGAACCGGCCGAGCTCGCGCAGCGCGCGTTCGGCCTGGCCGACCCCCCACGCGGCGTTGGCGTCGACGCGGATCGCCCCCGTGGGGCCGAGCGCGTCCCGTACCGCCTCCACCCGGGCGACATCGTCCCCCAGGGACTGGCCAGGCTCGGCCACCTTCACCTTCGCGGTCCGGCACCCGGACGCGGTCACCAGGGCGTGCGCCTGCGCCGGGCCCACCGCGGGCACGGTCACGTTCACCGGCACCCGGTCCCGGACGGGAACGGGCCAGCCGACCGTCGCCGCCTCCAGCGCGCACCCGAGCCAGCGGGCGCACTCCCGCGGCCCGTAATCCGCGAATGGGGAGAACTCCCCCCAGCCGGCCGGGCCCTCGATCAGCGCGCCCTCCCGCACCGTGATGCCGCGGAAGCGGGTCCGCATAGGGATCGCGAACGCCCGCAGCCGGTGGAGCAGATCTGCCACGTCGCCGTAGCGCCAGGCGGTCACGGCCGCCGCGGGAACCTGGCGAAATCCGGCCGTCGCTTCTCCTTGAACGCGTCCCTGCCCTCCTGCGCCTCCTCGCTCATGTAGAACAGCAGGGTCGCGTCGCCCGCGAACTGCTGCATCCCGGCGGCGCCGTCGGTGACCGTGTTCAGAGCGCCCTTGAGCATGCGCAGCGCCAGCGGGGACTTCTCGAGCAGGTCGCGGGCCCAGGCAACCGTCTCCTCTTCCAGCCTGTCCACCGGTACCACGGTGTTGACCAGGCCCATCTCCAGCGCCTGCTGCGCGCTGTACTGGCGGCACAGGTACCAGATCTCCCTGGCCTTCTTCATCCCCACCGTGGCGGCCAGCAGCCAGGAGCCGTACCCGCCGTCGAACGAGCCCACCTTCGGGCCGGTCTGCCCGAACACCGCGTTGTCCGCGGCGATCGTCAGGTCGCAGCACACGTGCAGCACGTGGCCGCCGCCGATCGCGTAGCCGGCCACCATGGCGATCACCGGCTTGGGCGTGCGCCGGATCTGCACCTGCAGATCGAGCACGTTGAGCCGGCCGACGCCGTGGGCGTCGAGGTACCCGTCGTCGCCGCGGATCTTCTGGTCCCCGCCGGAGCAGAAGGCCTCGGTGCCCGCGCCGGTGAGGATGATGACGCCGATCTCCGGGTCGTCGCGCGCCGCGTTGAACGCGTGCGAGAGCTCGAACAGCGTGGTGGGCCGGAACGCGTTGCGCACCTCGGGCCGGTTGATTGTGATCTTCGCGATGCCCTCCGCCGTCTCGTAGACGACGTCTGTGTAGTCCTGGCCAGCCTCGGGTCCCGGCCGTTGCCACTCCATCACCGCTGACCCTCCCGTTCCGTGCGCGGTTACGCCCGTTAACCTTACGACGATGGCCGGCCGCCCCCTGCACGCACTCCTGCTCCCCCCCGCCGCCGGGCCCGGCCGCCTCCTCGCCGCGCTGGCCGCGGCGCTGGACGGCAGCGGCCCCGCGATCCTTCCCCTGGACCCCCGCCTGCCGCCGGCCCGGGTCGCGGACCTGCTGCACGCCTTCTCCCCCCAGGTCGTAGAAAAAGCAGAAGGTGCCGAACGTTGGCATCCGGCAACCCTTATTCGCACGCCGGCCGGATCCGGAACTGAATTGCCGCCCGGCACGGCGGTCGTGATCGCAACCTCGGGCTCGACCGGGGAATCCAAGGGTGTCCAGCTCAGCGCCGCCGCACTGCTGCACTCGGCGCGGGCCAGCCTCCGCCGGATCGGGGCAAGCCCCGGCGACCGGTGGCTGTGCCCGCTGCCCACCAGCCACATCGCGGGGCTCGGCATCCTGGTCAGGTCGCTGGTGGCCGGTACGGTCCCGGTGGTGACCAGCCGGCTCGACCGCTCAGGCCCGGACCTGGGCGCGTTCGGCTGCCGGTACACCTCGCTGGTCCCCACGCAACTGCGCCGGCTCCTCGACGCCGGCGCCGACCTGGCGGCGTTCGGGGCGATCCTGGTCGGCGGGGCGGCCGTGCCGGCCAGCCTGCTGGCGGCCGCCGCGGCGGCCGGGGCCAGGGTGGTCACCACCTACGGCATGTCCGAGACGTGCGGCGGCTGCGTCTACGACGGTGTGCCGCTGGACGGGGTCTCGGTGCGCACGGGCGCCGACGGCCGGATCCGGATCGCTGGCCCGGTGCTGTTCTCCGGGTACCGCAACCGCCCCGACCTGACCGCGGCCGTGCTGGACGACGGCTGGTTCGTCACCTCCGACGTTGGCCATCTCGGCGCGGACGGACGGCTGGCCGTCCGCGGCCGGGCCGACGAGATGATCAACACCGGCGGCGAGAAGGTGGCGCCCGCCGAGGTGGCCGCGATCCTCGAGGGCTGTCCCGGGGTGCGGGAGGCGGCCGTGTTCGGCGCGCCCGACGCCCAGTGGGGGGAACGGGTGACGGCGGCGGTGGTGCCCACTGACCCGGCCGCGCCGCCACGGCTGACTGACCTGCAGGCCGCGGTCCGCCAGCGAATGCCCGCCCACGCCGCGCCCCGCGCGCTGATCCTGGTGCCGGCGATGCCGCTGCTGCCGTCGGGCAAGCCCGACGTCGCCGCGCTGAGGGATCTCAGCGATGAACGCGGCCTGAACTGAACGGCGGACGGAACACAAATCGCGGGGGTTCCGGGGGGCTCGGCCCCCCGGGCAGTACCGCGGGCCACGGTGAGCCGGCCGACGGCCGACGAGCACGCGTCACCGCCACGGGAACAAACGTGCTCTTCGAGCGTTACTAACTATTGCCCGCGCTTCACGGTACCAGCCGAGTCAAGGGCCGCCGGAGACGGCGGCGCAAGGTGCGGGGAGCGCATCGATGCGTCTGCCCAGAGCGCGCACACCGAGGGAGGTGCTCATGCCGAGGACGCCTGCCACAGCCAAGCGACCGGCCGCTGAACGCACCACCGCCGGCGCGCCAACCAAGACTTCCGGCCAGCGAGCTGCGGCCGGGCCAGCCGAAACCCCCGTCCGGACCGGGGCTGGAACCAGTAAGGACGTTATGCAGACTGCCACGCAGACCGAGCCGGCCCTCGAGGAGATCGCCGACGTCGTCGGGATGGACGGCCTCGACGTCGCCGCCGCGGAGGCGGAAGCCGCGGCGCTGAGCGAGGCGGACGCGGTGAACGACGCTGAGGTGCTGAACGACGCCGCCGCGCCCGTGGTGGCCGAGGCGGACCTGGACGATCAGACCTCCACGATGGGCGACTCCGTCCACACCTACCTCAAGTCCATCGGCCGAACCAGCCTGCTCACCGCCGAGCAGGAAGTGAACCTGGCCAAGCGGATCGAGGCCGGCCTGTTCGCCGAGTACAAGCTGGAGACCGAGCCGGACCTGGACGACGACTACCGCCACGACCTGGAACTGGTGGCCGAGGACGGCAGGCGGGCCAAGGCGCACATGCTGGAGGCGAACCTGCGGCTGGTGGTGTCGGTCGCCAAGAAGTACAGCGACCGGGGTCTCTCCCTGCTCGACGTGGTGCAGGAAGGCAACCTGGGGCTCATCCGCGCGGTGGAGAAGTTCGACTACACCAAGGGCTATAAGTTCTCCACTTACGCGATGTGGTGGATCCGGCAGGCGATCCAGCGCGGCTTCGCGGATGCCGCGCGCACGATCCGGCTGCCGGTGCACGTCCTTGAGATGCTGTCCAAGCTGAGCCGGGTCGAGCGGGACATGCACCAGCGGCTCGGCCGGGAGCCCACCCCGGAGGAGCTCGCGGTGGAGCTGGACCGCACCCCCGACCAGATCGAGGAGCTGCTGCGCACCAGCCGCCAGCCGATCAGCCTCGACTCCACCATTGGGGAGGACGGCGAGACCAGCATCGGTGACCTCATCGAGGACGTCGACGCGCCCGAGGCGTCCGAGCTGGTGGACCGCCAGCTGATGGCCGACCAGCTGCGGAACGCGCTGGACGCGCTGACCCCGCGGGAGGCGACCATCATGGCGATGCGGTTCGGCCTCTACGACGGGAACCCGCACACCCTGGACGAGATCGGCCGCGCGCTCGGCCTGACCAGGGAGCGGATCCGCCAGCTGGAGAAGCAGTCCCTGTCCAAGCTGCGCCACCCCAGCCGCGCCCAGCCGCTGCTCGACTACGCCAGCTGACGCTGGTAACCGGCCCACACTGCGGCCACGCTGGCCGCGGCGGCTTCGGCCTGCGCGTACCCGGCCTGCGCGGCCGGGGCACGGCGCGACGAGTCGAGCAGGTTCGGCCCGATAGCGGCCCGGGCCGCCTCGTCGGGCACCACCAGGGCCACCGCCCGGCGGCCCCGGCGGGCGAGCCGCCGGCACTGCCGGACGGCGCCGGCCATCAGGCCGAGCCCCTGCCAGATCGGGGCCAGCACC
>Ga0207646_10002089_pt1 | contig 23961 bp, 21 predicted proteins | sample KBSK5502metaG_FD_184343 | JGI IMG/M metagenome (GOLD analysis project Ga0207646, IMG submission 184343) | Corn, switchgrass and miscanthus rhizosphere microbial communities from Kellogg Biological Station, Michigan, USA - KBS K5-50-2 metaG... | ecosystem: Host-associated > Plants > Roots >... | reverse complement strand
TTCGAGCCCGACGCCCCCGTGGTCGAGACACCCGTCGAGGCGCCCAAGCCCAAACGCGGCCGTAAGGCCAAGTCCGAGGAGCCTTCCTGATGGCGACCGACCAGAAGACCGTGGAGGCGCCGGCGAAGATGGGTTTGCAGCAGAGTGAACCGACGGTGAGGAGAAAGCGGGTCTTTCCGCTTCCGAAGTCGCCGCGCACGCGGAGATAGGGCAGCTCGTTGAAGGCGTCGTAGATCCAGGTGAGAAGGACGTAGTACGTGGCGATCTCCTCGAAGAGAGGGGTCACGTCCACGTAGCGGTGGATGAAGCCTCGGATCTCGCCCAAGAGCTCGGCCTCGGTCCCGTACTCCTCGACTCCCGAGGGGAGGAGGACGACCTCGTGCTTCAAGAGGTTGTTCCGCGGAGAGTACGGCACGAGACGTTCGCTACTCGCGTCGAGAAACGGGACGTAGGAGCAGACACCGTCCTTCCATCGGGCGAAGAGCGTCTGCCGCTCCGCCGGCCGAAAGAGGGTCTCGACGATCGAGCCGTCGTCGAGGACTGCGGAGACGGTCGGGATCGAGGAAGACTGTTTCTCGGGTTTAGGCGATGGATTTGGTGTCATGGGTAGGAAGGGCCCTTTCGAGCGAGTCGAGGGCTTCGAAAAAGGAAAGGTGCATCGCAAGCCTCAGGAAACTGATCACGTCCCCTCCAGCCCGGCAGCCGAAGCAGTGGAAGGTGCGGGTCTCGACGAAGACCACGAACGAAGGCTCGCGGTCACGGTGGAACGGACAGCGACCGATAAGGTTCTGTCCAGACGGGCTGAGTTCCACGTACTGCATGGCCAGGTCGTCGATCGGGATCGCCTGTTTGACTCGCTCAATCCGCGCTGAGAGCTCGGGAGAGGTATCCGAGATCCGAGAAGGCCGCTGCCCCTCAAGAGCTACCGGGGGTACGACGCGCGCGGCCTCGAAAAGCCGCCTGAAGTCTTCCGGGCTGCGCCCCAGGCGCACGAAAAAGTCAGTAACGTCTCCGCCTTCGCCGACCTCTCCCGGCAGTTGAACGATTCGGGCGTGTGGGATGAGCCGAGCAACCTTCAGGGCACCTGACTCGCCAGCTTCGTCCCGGTCGTAGCAGACGAAGACTTCGGGGACCTCAGAGAGGGCCTCGGCCCACTCCCTGCGGAACGATCCGGCGCCGCCCGTGCAAGTCACGGCGTGGAAGCCCTGCGCTTCGAGGACGAGGCGATCGAACTCTCCCTCGCAGATGATCACTTTTTGTGGTTTGGCGAGAACTCTCTCCCAGCCGTAGAGCTCAATCGACGAGCCAGGGGTGGCGTACATCTTGGGTCCGCCGGAGGCGTCCTCCGGGTCTTTGGCGAGCTTGAAGAACGCGATCTCTCCATTCCGGTTTGGAATGGGAATCGTGATTCGGCCTCCGCTCCAGCCGAGCAGGTGCCGGTGAATCAATTCGTCCGGAATGCCGCGGGCGTTCAGGAAATGGCGGATGCGATCGGTCATCAGGCGGTGGTAGTGCAACGCGTACTCGCGAAGGTCGGTGTTGTTGGTCATGAGACTCAGGGTGGGGCATGGGTTGGGAACGGAAAAGGCGGAGAAAGCTGCCGCGAGTGGCACATCCCACAGTCTTGGGTCCGCTCGGGCTTCGTCCTACGGTTACGGCGATGACTCAATCACCCGCAAACCCACGCCCTGCGTCTTCGTTCCGAGAGCTGTATCCCGAACTGAAGGATGAAGACCTTCAGGTTGCCGAGGAGAACTTCCGGAGATACGTCGCGCTCGCCCTTCGCATCTACGAAGCGATCTGCGCCGACCCCGCGCGTTACGCCAGGTTCAAGGCTTTGACAGCGGCCCGGCGGAAGGCTACGCTGGAATCAAAGTCGCCTCATCCAAGAGACCCCGATTCCACATGAACCATTTCTTCGGCTACATCCGTGTCTCCACGGTAAAACAGGGAGAGCGTGGCGTTTCACTCCAGGAGCAGCGGGACGGCATCGAGCGGTACGCCGCTCGGAACGGTTTCGAAGTCATCTCCTGGTTTGACGAACGGGAAACAGCCGCCAAACACGGCCGCCCCATCTTCAACGAAATGATGCGCCGTCTCCGGAAAGGAGAAGCTGACGGCGTGATCATCCACAAGATCGACCGCTCTGCCCGCAACTTCAAGGACTGGACCGCGATCGAAGAGCTCGCCGACAAAGGTATGGCCGTGCATTTCGTAAGCGAGAGTCTCGACCTCCGCTCAACCGGAGGGCGCCTTGCGGCCGACGTGCAGGCGGTCGTCGCGGCGCACTACGTCAGGAACCTGCGGGAGGAAACGAGGAAGGGCTTCTACGGGCGCCTGAAGCAAGGCATCTACCCGCTTGCCGCTCCGTTGGGATATCTCGACAAGGGAGGTGGAAAGCCAAAGGAGATCGACCGTGTCCGGGGTCCGCTCGTTCGCAAGGCTTTCGAGTTCTATGCAACGGGCAGGTACACGCTCGCGACTCTCCAGGAGGAGATGACGCGCCTGGGTTTCAGGAATCGGAACGGAAGACCGCTGAGTCTAAACGGCTTTTCCGTCATTCTCAATAATCCCTTCTACATCGGACTCATTCGGCTAAGGAAGACCGGCGAGACGTTCGAAGGCGTACATGAGCCGCTTATCGGGAAATCAGTCTTCGACCAGGTCCGTGACGTACTCGAAGGCCGCACCAATCTTCGCGTTCGGGGGCAGGGTTTCATGCTCAGGCGTCTTCTCACCTGCCGCCTCTGCGACTACTCCCTTATCGGCGAGCGGCAGAAGGGCCACGTCTACTACCGCTGTCACACGAAGGACTGTCCCACGCTCTGCGTCAGAGAGGATGCCGTCCTCGAGGAGATCCGGGCGAGAGTGGTCGCGCCCCTGAAGCTTGCACCGGAAGAACTCCACAAAGCCAGGGAGACTCTCGAAGAGCTACGGAAGACCTGGGCCGAGGACCATGCCTCCCAGCGCGAAGCTCTGAAGATGAGCCTTGGGCAGGTTGCCGGCCGGCTCGGGCGCCTTACGGATGCCTTTCTCGACGGCGCGATCGAGAAGGATCTTTTCGAGGAACGCAAAACCGCACTCCTTATGGAGCGCAGGAAACTTGAGGAAGCAATGCGGGAATTGGACGCCGATCCGGCCCGGGGGATCACGAGGACCGAAGAATTCCTCGAACTCTGCGGAAGCGCGGGAATGCTCTACGAATCGGCGATCGGCGAAGAAAAGCGGGATCTGGTCGCTTCGATCACCTCGAACCGCTACGTGGAGGTGAGAAAGATAGATGTGACGTGGGCTCTTCCGTTTTCGCTGATCGCGAAAAGGGAGCCTGTCACTTCGAGTGCCCTTCAACGGTATGAACCTCGAACCTGGAAAACGCTACTCGGTGACCTCATCGGGTGGTTTAGAGAGCATCCTGGAGTGATCCTTTCACTCAAGAGTAGCAGGGTAGGAGGAGAAAACAAGGAGGAGGATCTTGCCGCGTGAGGCAAGAAACGAGCAAAAAAAGCTGCCAGCTATCTGCTTAAGGCCACCGGTGTTATCGGCGGCATTTTCAGACCCCTGAGTAGGCGGCGCTTAGCGGTTCTTACCTGCTCAGCCTTTCCTGTGAAACTCTCCCTGAGCTTACGAAGTTCATCTGCCACGGCCTTGGAGTTCTTTGTCGCCAGAGCCTCGCTAAGCGGCTTGAATTTCTCTTCAAGCAGGTCGGCGTATGCCGTAGCAAACTGCCGAGCGCTGTTTACGTCATCCATTATGCCTTCGGCGATCCACATCGCCTGCTGCTGGCGCGTTACTAGGCGGGGATATCTTAAGCGACCGGCAAGAATGGCGTTGGCATCCTGGATCTGCCGGTCGGCTCGGTCGAGGACCTCATCGACATAATCGGCCTCGGCAACGACTGTCTGAGCCTTCTCTTTGGATTCGCCGATAATCCAGCCGATAACGAGACCGGCAGCGAGAGAGATAGCTGCAACAATTCCGTTGACGGTAAAATCTTCCTTGCGCCTCTTAAAGAGGCTGGGGCGGTGGGGCGTGTTGTCCGTCTCATCAGCCATCGCTCTCTCCTTGCCTATACCTTGACAGAGTACTGACGACCATCCTACAATCTATGCTAGTACAACATAACCGGGCGACGAGCTATCCCTTCGGGGATGGCAATTCCCCCTGGGTGTGCACTGCCCACTCAGGAGGTATTGCCATGTTCATTGTTTTCTGTTTCATCGTCGCCATTTCTGGCGGACTTCTCGGAGCGGGTCTCAAATCCGCACTTCAGTGGTTTAAGGAGCGGCGACCGCTAGCCGTGGATGCTCAGGACCTCGCGCGGCTCAGACGGCGCGATGTGCATGCAGGCGATGCGATTATTCTCGCATTGCTGTGGGGCTTCTCGATGTACGCTCTCCTGCTTCTCGCGCTCGGTGGGTTTGCACTAGCGAGTGTCTAAATAGCGAACCAGCGCTCTTCAGCGCTGGTTTTTTGTCGGTCTCCCAGGGGGTGGAACTTGCCGGAGTCGGCAAGTTCCACCCCCGTGCTTGTGCCCTTCAACGGTATGAACCTCGAACCTGGAAAACGCCACTTGGCGACCTCATCGGGTGGTTCCGAGAGCATCCCAGTGTGAGCTTCGCCTTCAATCGTAGCAGGGCTATCGAGGATGACAAGGAGGAGCATTTTGCCGCGTGAGGCGAGTGGCGCAGCCGGGCCCGCTCAGGAGCTGCTACCGACGCAGACCATACCTATGCTGCCGAAACTTGAATGCCTCTTCGCCCCCCTCGAGCTCTAGCAGCGCGTGAGTCACGTCATTAGACTCGAAGCCGCCCTCTACAGCCACCACACACTCACGCCCGGAGGTCGAGCGCGGTCGGTTCTCCATCCGCAAGATGTAGTCTGCATCACCCAGCACCGGTACGTTGGCGTTGTGGGTAACCACGAGGAGCTGGCGCGCAAACTTGGCCTGCAGAACCTTCGGGATGATGCGGTGAACGACGAATCGATAGCCTAACTCGTCCTCTGGCTGATCGAGGATCAGCGGCATTGATCGCGCGTGAAGCGCAAGGCTCAGGAGGGCGGCGCTTTGCTCGCCCGGCGACAGGCCAGTCGTGAGATCCCCATAGGTAGTTTCGCCCTGACGGCGAACTAGAATCTGGAGAGTGTCCGGAACCTCCACGGTTTCGAGCAGGTTACGCAAGGAGATGTCGTCGACAATTCGGGAGAGAACTTTCTCCGTGTTCTCCGTAATGCCGCAGTGCTCATGAAGCCGGATCTCTTCACCATCTGAACCATGTAGATTCCCGCCTTGGCGGAGTGCCTCGGCCAGGTCCAGAGGGGTCATTCTTTCGGCGACACGATCAAGCTGGCCTTCCCGGCTTTTGATATGTTGGTCCCGCGTCGTAATCTGGTCGCAAAGGTCATCGAGGAGTGCGCGGTAGGCACGCCGGTCGCCACCGGGCTCTAGCCCGATCTTGAGTGCACCCTCGAGCTCGAGCGTCAGCTGTTCAGCCTTCCCTCGACGCATTTCACCGAGTGACTTCGTGAGAACTCGGAGGGATGAGAGGAGTTCCTCGCGCGCAATCTCAGCGCGCTGGATGCGCTGCTCAAGGTCGACAAGGCGTGGCTGCTTAACTCTCTTGAGCTGATCGATAGAAGCCCGAAGAGCCTCGACGCGTGCGATGATCTGTTTTGGGGACTCGACCCCGACGAGAGCGAGCTGGTCGCTCACTTCTTTGTCTCGCGCGGCCTTCTTCATTTTCCATTCGTCCCTAACTGGAGCCAACGCAGTCCCCAGATCCGCTCCGACACCCACGAGGTCCTGACGGGCTTGCTCTGTGGCTTGGAGGGCCGTTCGAAGCGGGGCGGCCAGACGGCCGAGAAGGTCAGCTTCGGCAACCTTGCTGGCATCGAAACTCGGAATCTGGTTACCAAAGAGCCGCCGCATCTCTCCTTGCTGATCGAGCAAGTCAAGTGTCGACAGGCTGGCTGTCAGGGGCCCGAGCGCATCCGCCATGTCTTCGACAACTGAGACGAATGTGGTTGCGGCTGCCCACTTTTGAGCCTCCTCGCCGGGAAGGTGCTTCTCCTTTTCCGCTAGCTCCTGCTCAAGCGCGGCAAGCCCTTCAACGTCAGATTTGAGCTGCTCGCGTTCCTCGTAGAGAGGGGCGAGCGTCGTAGCAGACTTGTTCAAGGCGGCGATGATCGTGTCGCGTTCAGCTCTCATAACACCGGTCCCGGCGAACTCGTCCAGCATCCCAAGTTGTCTGTCAACATCAGCCCTGAGTCGGCTAATTCGCCCTTGCTCGTAGACTTCGACCGGAAAGCTGAAATCGTCCACTGGGGCTAGCCGACCTGTGGAGGTCTCCAACCGGTAGGCAACAGCCCGAGATTCGCACGCGGCAACCTCAGGACCTAACCGCCCGCCCTCGACGAACACCGGGGTGAATTCGCGGCGGATAAGGTATAGCGATGCGTCACTCCGGACGATTAGCTCCACTACGCCGTCCGCCTGCAGTATTGCCCCGAGTCTCCTTAGCAATTCTTTCTGCGGCCCCTCTGCTGCGTGATGGTCATGCTCGAGCCCGAATCTGATGAAATCTAGAACTGCGGATTTTCCAGAATAGTTAGGCCCGATTATGCAGTTGAGGCCAGCATTAAAGCGAAACACCTGGCCGCCGCAATATCCGCCGGCGACGCGTATAGCGACGAGGCTATCCGCAGGCGGATCCCGCGGCGGAGTACGAGAAATACGTGTTCTCGGCTCGCAGGCAACCTGCTTGAGTCCTTCGACTGACGGCTGCTCCATTCGGAACCATGAACAACCGACATCAAGCAAGGCGGGGTCATAGCAGTCGGTCTGGTTAAACGGCGCTAAGCAGTAGGTACTCTCCTTCACGTCCTTCTGACTTGCACTGTCGAGGACGTATCGGTTGATCCAGTCACCGTTTTCGTCATGGCCGATATATCGCACCTTCTCGTCGGTGACCTGAATTAGCCGTATGAGATCGGTCTCAAGCCACTCCATCTTGGTACTCAGCTTACGGGCGGAGTCTAGAAGGCCGATCTTTGCGGTGAAGGGATGTGGCGTAATGACGATGCCACCCTCCTCGTCCACCTTGCTGAGAATCTCCTTGACGTTGCGGCGCGAGGCCACGGAGGTATTGCCGCTGCCGTCGAGTTCCAACCAGCCCAGGAGCGCGGTCTGCCGGGAAGAGGAATAATCTGGAGGAAATGCGGCCAGCAGATGAGTGCCTTCCAGGGACGTAAGCTCGATCCCAGGGAGCACGACCAGTAGGCGACCAGGCCTCTCAGCGGCACGAGCCACGCCGGAGAATGCGTCGAAGGTCTGATGGTCGGTGACCGCGATTAGATCGAGGGACGCCTTGCGTGCCTGATCCACGATCTCGGCGGGGTCCTTCCCTCGTGCGTGGACGTGGAGGTTAACCTTGTTCCATCGGTTTCCGGGTGCCTCGCTGGCGGCGACCGCGGCTACCCAGTCGGTTGATCTTGTGTGAAAGACATCATCTCCTGGCATGAAGGTTGTTTGAAAGTAAGGTGGCCGGCATTGCCTGGCCTCGTGTTTCGACTATCGCAGCGTACACCGTCGGCCGAGTCTTGTGAAGGCGCCGCCGTAGCGGGGGCTCGGCCGAGAAAAGAACACACTGGATTAAATTTATCACGACTCTACCGCGCACTGCAGCGTCTTGGTCGCGAGGGAGTCAGATCAGGCGGCCGCGTTTTACTGGGATCTTGCACGAACTTCGGTCGCTGATAGTCTTTCGCGACTAGGAGGAGAGTTTCATATGCCGAAGAGACGACGGGCCTTCAGTCTTCCGCCCGACCGTGCCGCCCGGGCACTCTCGGTCTTGATTGACGAAGGGAAACTAAAGCTCAGGGACGTAACCAAAGCTCTCCAACGGCGGGAGAAGATGATCCGGGAGCTTCGGGCGAAGCTTGCATCTCTCGGAGAGGAAGTCTCTGGCGCCGCGTCGAGGCTCACCCGCCGCAGCAGGCGAAAGGCTGGCGCACGCATCCGAAAGATTGCCACGAAGACCCGTCGAATCTCCAAGGCCCAGCGCGCCGCGCGGCAGGCTCAGGGGCGTTACCTGGGTGCCATCCGCAGGCTCTCGGCAGAGGCGAGAGCAAAGGTCAGGGATATCCGAGCGAAGTCCGGCGTTCGAGCGGCGATCGCAGCGGCGAAGAGAATGGCCAAGGGGTAGAAGTCGCGTCGGGCAACGGGTAGCTTGTCGGCTCCGCGCCCGAAGCGGAGACTCTCTGCTCGGGTTCGCTCTCAGCGCCGGCTCCAGGGCAGGTACATGGGCTACGTGAGGCGGCTCACCGCAGCCCAGAAGAGATAAGGTCCGAAAGGTCCGCAAGGAGAAGGGGTGGCAGGCGGCGATCCGGATGGCGGTGGGGTTCGCAAAGAGCGAAACAGCGCGCAGAGGCTAGAGTGATTCCAACTTCCGCCGTTTCTAACCTGGCGGGCGAGTGATTCTAAATCGTGGCCAGCGCGAATCTAGTGCCCATGTGCTCTGGTGGAAGTCTACTTGGGAGTTTCTAGGCGATTCGTTGGCCGCTCCTAATTACCTCAGGGTCGCACGACATACGGGCAACACCGGAGAGACTTAGAGACTCAAAACAGGCAGTCGTGGATCTCGCGATAGGTGCCTCGGCCGTTGCCGTGGCCGCAGGTGCGTGGATCACGACAGCACCGCCCTTCGCAGAGTCGCTGAAGAAGAACTCGACAACCCGTCTGAGGGTTGCGAGCACTCCCGTAGTAATCAGGTTCGCAAAGATACTGATTAGGAGTGCGTCCCTGCGGGTGATCTCACCCTTATTGACTGCCTTCTTGAACCGACTCACCTTCTTTTGGCTGGACAACTTGGAACTTCCCTCCTCCGTGGGGGCCGGGCCCGGGCGAGGATGCTCGGACTGCTCCACTACAGGCTGTTGCAGGATACCACCACAGGATCTTGGGGAAGCAAACTTGTGCGCGCTCCTTGTTGTGGTTAGGCCTCCCTCTGAGTGGAACGAAAGAAGAGCCGGCTAGTGCCGGCTCGAGACCGTCTCGAATGACCAAATTTCCCGGTTGAGAGCGACCCTCTTATGTTTCTTTACAGTAGCCCCGCCTCACAAAATAAGACGCTGCCTGCCGCGCTGACCACCAGGTGGTCGAGCAGGCGAATTCCGAGGAAGTCCGCAGCTGTCGCGAGCCGCCGAGTAAACTCCCAGTCTTCCCGCGACGGCGCCGGATCGATCATGCGCTTCCTCCTTCGCCACATTGAATTCTAGGCTCCTATCTCCGCTTAGTCGAAGGTGACCGGCGGCTGCAAAACGAGAATCGAGGCCGGGTGCTGCGGATGATCACTTTCCACGATCACCGTGACCCGAAGGCGTTCCTTCCACGCGCGCTCGATCAGAATCTCGACATCCCACTCGCGACTCTCGAATCGACGATGGCCTTCGTCAGTCTCTAGGACAAAACCCTCGAAATCGCCGAACCGATCGAAGATCAGAGATGAGACCTTTCCCGTGCAGTGCATGCGATCCTCGGGCCCGCACGGTTCCGGCCGGCAGAGCTTTGTTTCCGTATCGCCGAACGGCGAAGCGGGAACTTGGGCTGGATCACCGCCGAAGCCGGTAACCCTATCCCCGACGTAACCCAGGTAGCGCTCGAAAACAGAGAACCAACGGCTTTGCTTGGGAATGGCCTTCTGCACCCACCGCAATAGGGACAGCATCCGCTCCTCAGGCTCCAGAAGGACTTCTTTCGTGTGGATGGGAATCGCCAGCTCAAAGGCGCCTACCGTCCTGCGCCACCGGATTTCGGACTTTCCCGCCGCCGAAGCGGCGGCTCGCCCGCGCTCCTTGCCTTCCGGTTTGGAGGACTTTCTCAGGCCGAAGGCGTCCGTCACTTGTCGGACCACAACGTTAAAAACCTGGCCCCGCCGAATCTTTAGAGGCAGATTGACCGATAGCAGGCCTGCAAAATCTATTCCCGATCCGGTCGGAACGGGTATGTAGGTTATCCCTCTCGCGGCGCACTCGATGGTGTGTTCGTCCGAGGCTCGCAAGTCATGGGCAGTGTACATTCGAGACGCCATCGCGACGACCTCGTTAGCGAAGACAGCCGGCAAGTAAATGGAGGCCGTGGTGCCGGCAGGCAAGTTACTCCAGTCGATCATGACCTCGTCCGGAGTCCTGTCGTGCTGCAGGTTGAACGCCGAAGGTCGAACCTCGAACGTGTTGAGGGCCCTTCTAGAGCCATCGACGCCCGGATTGGGCAGATCGCTCCACGCGAGGTTGCGTTGGGCCAGCTTGTCCCAGTTTGAGGGATCCTTTCCTGCCGGGATGGCAATCGGGTCAAACGCGATTTCGGCGACAAGACACTGGTGCGGGTTCCGCATAATCGCCTGCTGGATGGGCAAAGCGTTCGAGAACGGCCCATCCTTGTTGATGCTCGGCACGACTGCGGGCAGCACGTTGTTAGCGCTGCCGTCTGGCTTAAGCGGTTGGTTGATGTCGAGCCAACAGCCATAGAAGACGTCGACTTCGGCTCCGCCCGTGGGTATGAAGGACTGAATGTTCGCCGGATCGGTCTGCTGATCCATGTTCACCGCGGTCGAGTCCACTCGAGCCTCGGCAAAGAACGGCATGGTCACGTACTCGTCACCCCGGATTCCAGCCAGAGGTATTGGCTGCCCGGCCGGATTCGTTGGCCACCTCCGGTACGATGTGGCTTGATCGTAGGCTGCGGTCGTGGTTTGGCATGTGAACAACCGGAAGAAGACGCGCGCGTTTGCGGCGCCGATGGTCCCAATGTAGTGCACTTTCGCGAGAGCGAAGTTGAATATCTTATTGCCGGCTCCCATCGGTCCGTCCGTCGGAAACGCGTAAATCGCCGACTGCTCCTCCCGCTGCTCGAGACCGTCGAACGTTTCGCCGCCGGCGGTGCCGTGGCCGGTCGTAAAGTTCTGGATAACGTCCCTGACGTATTGCGGCGCCGAGGAGGCGTCAGGGCCCATCGTCGCCCCGAATCGGGATTCACCGGCCCTGACATGAAAGGCGCGCAGGTCGATGCTCAGCCACGGCGGATCGCCATGCAGAATGAAGGGGTTCGGCTGCTTTATGAGCTCGATTTGCGCAGATGCGGCCACAGTGGCGATCGCCGCAGTAAGGGCGAGCGTTTCGGTGGGCTGCACAAAGTTGAAGGCGGAGTCGTTCACACCAAAGTCGATGTCGTAATGGAAGGTAAAGCGCTGGACTTCGGAGCCGTACCCCCCAGTTGCCGAAGTGTTTCCCGTGCAAATGATGTTCATGCCGGGCGTTGGCGATGCCACGTTGAGCGTGTTGGCCGTTCCCGTGAGGCCGAGCTCTGGGGTCGTGAAGCCATCGACCACCACACGAAACGCGTCGGGAACGACCGCGTGGTGACCGGGTACGCCCGCTCGGCGAGCGTCAATCTCGTCCTGGCCAAACGTCGATCTCTCGACGATGAAGGCGCAGGCCTTCTGCGGCATGATGTCCATCCACAGCTCTTGGATCCCGGTCCGAGTATCGGTCCACAGCGGATAAAAGCCGTTGTCGCTGGCGTCGAAACCGAAGTATTCGCCGATAAACGTGAGATTCGGATTTCCATGAGCCCATGGAGCGTCCAAAGCCGGGTCCCAAGGCTGATCGGTAACGGTGAAGAGCTGCGAGAATGAGATGCCGTTATCGAACGAGAGTGCCATCCTTGTATCGATCTTTGGTGTGACCGGCTTGGGGCCGAACTCATAGAAAGCGCATCCGAGGACACCGTTTGGCCTGTATACAATTTGCGGGTGGAAGTGAAACACGTTGGGATCAATGGGCAGACCCGCCAGCAAAGCCTGCCCGGAGGACGGCGTGCTCCACGAAGCTCCGCCGTCGGTCGAGACCGCGTAATAGATCCTTTGATTGCCTTCCCGGTTATCGGCCCAAGCCACGATGATCGTCGAGCCGAAATCACAGGCCGTAGGCACGGTTACGACTCGGAAGGTACCGCCCGGGAGCGTGGTGATACCGAACGAACCGATGCCGGTGGCTGGAGAGGCAGTGGCTTGAAAGCTGTTGCCGCCGTCGGTCGATTTGACCATGCTGATCCCGTTTCCGACCATGAAAATGATGTAAACGGTGCCGTCGGCGGCGACGTTGACCTCGGGTGAAAAGGAGCTCGGCGCTATGGCCGTGCCGGCGGGAGAAGCCCCCGTTCCGATCCATGTGCCCCCATGGTCCAACGTGCGTGCAAAGCACAACCCGCCAGGTCCGTCCCAGGCGGCATAAACCCTTCCATGGAACGGGCTCCCCAGATTGCCATCCCCGGCCGCCCACTGCTTATCGTCGCCAGGGCTGGTGTGGATGAGGTTAGGAGCGCTCCAGGTCTGGCCGCCGTCGGTGGATTTGTAGACGGCAATGCCGATGATGGTAGCGCTGGGAGGATTGTTGAAGGGGAGCGCCACAAGAAACACGTTGCCGGAATCGTCCCACGCGATGGCTGGGTCCGAGATCCCGGTCCAGCCGGGCAGCAGCGCGAGCGGAGCGGAGTCGTTCCAATGCAGGCCTCCATCGGTGGAATACGACGTTGCGAGGGTGAAGTCGTAGGTGTGATAGTTGATGAACTTCTTTGACCCGGCGGCGATTTGCTGCGTATTGTTCGGGTTGATCGCGAGGCTGCTCTCGCTTCTCGCGTTGTCGAGGTTTATATCGTGTGTGACCTGAATGTTGCTCATAACCGACCTGCCCTCCCGTCTATCGCCCTGCGCCATTGGCAGGAAGCGTGTGGCCGTGAAGTTGTCGGCGCCGGAGCGGGGTCTGGGCCAGGACGCGTTCAGCGACGGCTCACTCCGGAGGGTTGGCCCGGCCTTAGGTTCCCGGCGGTGAGACAGGTCGATCGCCTCGGCCTAGGGCCTCGCCTAGGTGGCTCGGCGAGCCGTGTGAGCCAAACGAGATGGGCTTGTGAGTCAGCGAGATGGGAACTTCTGTCGGGCTCGCGACCCGCTCTGAAAGTCGCTGATGGCCGCCGACAGAGAGTTTTCCACCGGCTGTCTCATTTTCCCCGTTTCTCCCCACTTTATCGTTAGAGGCAGCTGTTCATGTCGTCGGTGGGACCAGGAGTCACCCTCTCCGCCGAGTGGCTTAGCTCTCCAGTCTTGGTGAGCGTGGTGACCCGAATCGCCCGCCACTACGGGCTCGGGTACCCCGACATCGAGGATCTCATTCAGGAGACGCGGATAGCCTTATGGGAGAAGGGGTTGGAGGCTCAGATCAACTCCTCCTGGATTAACCAGACGGCTATCCACAAGGCGGTGGACCTACTACGGGCAGGCGCGCGCCGCCAAGCGCGCGACGGAGTTGCAGCTGCGCTTGCCCTCGCGCACGGCGACGATGTCGAAGTACAGCATCTGCTGAATGTGAAGGTCGACCTCCTCGACCACCAGCTTCGATCATTCTACGAAATGCGTTACCGCGAAGGTCGAAGCGAGCGAGAGATCGTCCGCGATTGCGGGTTATGCCGGGCGTCCGTGCGCTGGCTCGATGCAAAACTTCGCCGCTCCGTCGGCTGCGAAGCTCGCGGCATCGCTAGCGAGACGCGTGGCGAGCACCAGAAGCAATTTCGAAGGCAATCGAGGACGAGGACGTTGGAGCGATGTCACCGACCGGAAGCCCTTTGAGCGGGCTCCCGATCACGTGACCCGGCTTGCGACTCCGCCTGAGGCACGGGCGAAGATCAGGTCGATCCGGCAGAAGTCCGGCGTCCGCGCCGCGATCGCCGCGGCAAAGAAGATGGCGAGGTCGTAGCGGTCCGCTGACTCTCGACGCTATTCCCTACCGCCGTGCTCGCGGAGAAATTCCGCCACGGCATCTTGATGCCACTCCTCTGACCGTTTAAGCGGTGTGCGTCTTGCGTCATCACGTGCGTTGACCTTGGAACCTCGCGCCACGAGAATAATCACAACATCGATACAGCCCTCTTGCGCGGCCAGGTGTAGAGCTGTAGCTCCGCCGGCCCCTTTCCGATTAGCCGCCGCGCCCTTGTTCAGGAGAATCGCGACGACGTCCGCATGGCAGTGAGCTGCGGCTAGATGCAATGGGGTTCGGCGAGCGTCATCGGGAAGGTTTAGGTCTTTCGGATTCGCCGTCAGGTCTGCCTCAACACTTGCGGCATCGCCGTCTCTGGCATATCGGTGGATCGGCATGTACGCGCTGCGGGGCGGCGGAACGAGAAAACACGCGTTGCAGCCGATAGCTAGGACCAGCGCAAGGACGCCAACTCGTGAATGCGGTCTCATGCAGGAGCCTTCGGAGGTTCAGGCGACGGTAGCTCGGCTATTTGCTGCAGGAGAGGTCCAAACTTGGCGTGGTCGGGCCCTGCTCCTTGGACCTTCATTTTTTCAAGGGCTTTGCCAAAGGCTTTTTGCAGCGGCGTTGCGCTCGCGGGCGGGGTTACCGTCGGGGCCGGGGGGCGAAAGTCCAGGTACGCCTTGAGGGATGGCGCGGCCGGCGAATCGGCGATGGGGTTATCAAGATCCAGAACTTCGGACACGCTCCGGACGGGTCTCGCGTCCACGACAGCCGAATACGATCCGCCGCCAAACTTCTCCCCCAAGAGCTTAAGCATCGAAGTGTGATCCAGCCGCAAGTGATTCACGGCGCCCGGTCGGGCAAACGGCGAAACGACATATGCGGGCACCCGGACTCCCAGAGACTGGAAAGGCGGGTAACCACCAGCTTGCGGAGGGTTGGTATCGACAAGGGGCGGCGAGACGTGGTCGAAGAATCCGCCGTGCTCGTCGTACGTGACGATCATGAGCGCACCGCGCCAGAAAGCCGGGCTGCCGGTAACCGCGTTGAACACTTGCATCAGGAATTCCTGCCCGTCGCTCACTCCCGCAGGCGCATGATCATCGGTGCTCCGACCAAGGTGTGGCGCATCGCCGTACGTAGGCTCGACAAAAATCACCTGCGGCATCTGGTCCGGCGGCGTGTTCTCGATGTCCTGCTCGAGGTCCGCAAACAAGCGAAAGTGGTCGGCCTCAAGGATTTCCGGAATCCATTTTGGCATCAAGGCGAAGAAAGGTATTCCTTGATGGTAGACGCGCCAACGCACGTGATGCACCGATAGCCAGTCGTAGACAAGCTCCTGAGTGGGAAGTCCAGTGCGGTTCGTGTCGATCTTCGAGATGCCGCTCATCGCCATGAGCCTATTGGCCTGAGTCCCGGCGGGCAGCGAACAAAACCAGCGGTCGCAAATCGTAAACCTCGTTGCCAGAAAGTCATTCATTGGCACCTGGGTCGGGCCGAAATAATTCATCACCAAACGCCTCGTGGCAGGATCTGGCGAAGTGCTAGTCGGAATGGCGTTTACGAATCCGGTCATCGGGTAAACGCCATTCTGAGGAGTCTCCAGATGGGCCGCCACGTTGGAGCGCTCATGCGGCGGGTCGAAACCGGGCGGGAGCGCGTACGGATCGTCGGAGAGAGCCGGGACCAGGGGTTGCCCTTGATCGACGTTCGTGAAACGCACAAGCCAGAGCGGGTCGGTGCTTTGACCGTCCACATCCGTCCGGTTCCTAGGCGGCAGACTCAGATACCCGAGCATGTGATCGAATGACCGGTTCTCCAGAATGACGATGACTACGGTTTCGATTTTGTCCAAGATCGGCATCGGGCACCGTTCCTAGCAGTCGACGTGGTCGTCCCTCGATCAGCATACGGCGGAAAGAGACAGATGATGTCCGACCCGCGGCCAATTCCCACCGCCCCAAAAAATGAGCCAGCGTGTGCTGGCTCTTAAGAGTGAGTCGGTTAAAGCAGTCCCAATTCGAGAAACGAAACGCTGGCCGCTCCGCCGACCACGAGATGATCGAGCAGTCGGATTCCGAGGAGATCTGCCGCTGTCGCAAGCCGTCGGGTAAACTCCCGATCCTCTCGCGACGGTGCCGGGTCGCCAGAGGGATGGTTGTGGTAGACGATGATTCCAGCCGCGTTGCAGAGCAGCGCGCGTTTTAGTATTTCGCGCGGTTCGACTACCGCGCGGTCGAGCGTCCCTCGGTAGATGTCAGGTTCGTGTCGGATGAGCCGATTCCTGGCGTTGAGGAATAGCGTACCCGTTTGCTCCTGGGTGTCTTCACCGTGAATTCGCTGGAGGTATTCTCGGACGAGCTGAGACGTGTTCAGCAGGTCTCCCACCTGTCTTAGCTCCCGAGCGCCTTCCGATACCTTGAGCGTTCGGAGGATGGCGGGGAGCATCGGATCGTCCGGCGCATATGAGACTCGCACCGTGATCCTCTTCTTGCGTTCTGTCATGCGGACTTCTGCGCCGACACCGGCGTAGAGCGCGATCCATGGACAAAGTTCTTTCGCATAGAGATTCTCCTTTCGGGGCGTTCGGTTGTCTTGAAAAGAGAGCCAGCGGGATCGCTGGCTCGGGGGCGTGCTAGGTGACTTTGATGAGGGACTCCTCAGCCCTCTTCGTGTCTCCGAGGCACACGGGTAGGAAGTCGCACCAGGAACACCAGGTGCCCGGCCGCTTGTAGAAATGGCGGGCGGTGATCTCCTGAGCGACGTATTCGGCCTTGCGAAGAAATTCGACAAGCTGGGGTCCATCGCGCCTTGCCGCGTACCAGTCGATCCGCGGCTCCTTCGTCTTCACGAAGACGCAGAGGGCCGCATCCTCAGCTTCCGGCACGGCGAGGCGATAGGCAGTGAGTTGATCGGACATGGCAACCTCATGGTCCGCGTAGGACGACGAGGAAGTCTTGAAGTCGATCACCGTCCGCTTTCCTTCACGATCGGCGACGAGATCGATTATGCCGATGAACGGCACATCGAGGTTCGAGACCGCAAGTTCGAAGGCGTGCTCTGACGCGACGACGCGACCGAGGCGCGGGACTTCCTCGCTTACGAACTTCTCGAGGAGCGCCTGGCCGGTTGACCAGAGCTTCTCCCACGAGCCGCGGGCGCCGTAGCGCAGGGCGACCTTTTCGAGCTCGCCCCAGACCTTCGCGAAGAAGGCGATCGGATCGCCCCGCATCGCGAAGAAAAACGCCAGGGACTGATGAATGGTCTGTCCGAACATAAGGGCAGCAGATGGAATGCGCGGTCGAAGGCCTTCGAGATAGTAGAGCCGGTACTGCTCCGGACACTCGAGGTATCGATCAATTCGGCTAAATGAGAGATGCGGCAGGAGATTGCTTTCGGTAGCGTTTGCTTCCGAGCTCATCTCTGCCGCCCTAGCTCTTCGCGGGAAAAACGCGCCGAACGTTCATGTAGCGACCGTCAGGTGTGGGCTCGACGATGACGCGGCAGGGAAGGTCGAGTTCCAAACCTTCCGTGATTTGTCGCGAGTGCTCGGGGAACCCCGCAAAGGTGAGGATCTCGCCGAGACGCCTCGGGCTTCCGAAGAGCCTCAGTCGCTCGTTGTTCACCGCAAAGGTGAGGTAGAGCCTGCGGCCCCACTTCGTGTCCATCGCATCCACGCCCGTGATGCGGGCATAGATGGTTCCGTCATCGTGCTCGGTTTCGTGGCTCTGGCCGTTGCCATTCCCCTTTGACCCAAGGAAGCTCTCGACGATCTCGGACTGGAGGGCAAGCGCCCTGGAGGCCGAAGCCTTGATGTCCGAGGTCGAGAGCTTCGCAACGGGTAAGGAGAACTCAACAGAGAGGGAGTCAATCCGGCCATCGGGGCTGACACTCCTTTTCAGGAGCATCTGCCGGGTCGTGTCTTCGGAAGGGACGCTTCCCCCACGTTCGGGGTTGTCTGCTTTCGTGACACGCGTGGCCGGAGAAATGGCGGGGATCGCCTGCGGTGCGAATCTGCCTCCCTGAGCTGCGAGGACGACACTGATGTGAATGCAGGGTGCGCGTTCGCCGCGGCCTGGTGCGTTGTACTCTCGGCAGGTACAGGTAGGAATGCCGTTCGTTCGAACGGTGTGGACGTCGCCTAGATTTCCCGGCGTGTAGACTCTGAAACCATCGCCCGTTCGGGCAATGATCCAAGCCTTCTTGTCGCGCCCGTTTCCCGACTCGGTATCCTGTGGCTGGTCAGTCACCGTCTGTTCTCCTTTCTTCTTCTTGTTCAGGCTGTAGTGGGATTGGGCATCTCGAGGCGGACTTCTCGCGCAAGGTGGCATATCGCCATCACTCCTCTCTCCGTTGAGCTATTCAGTTTTCAGCGAACTGCCCTAATCGTAGAAGAGGAGAGAGGAAGTCACTAGACGGAGAAACTTGCCGCAAGCGGCAAGAAATCACGGCTTTCTCCTTTGATTTCGGGGTCCGATGCTTGTGGGATGGACCACGGAAACCAACGCGTAACCTTCTTCGCAAGGACTGACTTCAGAAACGAGGGCCGAGTCTTCGGCATCCGGCAGGCCGATCGGCGGTCACACCTCTATGCACTCGGGAAGACAGGGACCGGCAAGTCCAACCTTCTTGCGACGCTCATTCGGCAGGACATTGGCGCCGGGGAGGGTGTCGCGCTCTTCGACCCGCACGGGGACCTTGTCGAGCGAGTGGCCGCGAGCGTCCCGAAGGATCGCGCGGCGGACCTCATCTATCTCGATGTGCCGGACCAATCCCGCACGTTCAGCTTCAACCCGCTTGAGCGCGTATCGGCCGAGCGGCGGTCGCTTGCGGCCTCAGCACTGCTCGAGGTCTTCAAGAAGATTTGGTTTGACTCGTGGGGGCCGCGCCTGGAGCACATCCTGCGAAACGCCATCTTCTGCCTCCTCGAACAGCCGGAAGCGACGCTCGCCGATATCCCGCGGCTCCTTGATGATCAGGCCTTCAGGAAGCGGGCCGCCGAGCGGGTCTCAAATGCTCAGGTGCGGCAGTTCTGGCTTCGCGAGTACGAAAGCTATCCGGCAAGGTTTCGGGCCGAAGCAATTGGCCCGCTGCAAAACAAGGTGGGTGCGTTCTTGACCGACCCCATCCTCTGTCGGATCCTGAGTTCGGCTAAGAGCTCGTTCGATCTCCGGCGCGTGGTCGACGAGCGCAAAATTCTTCTCGTGAATCTTGCGAAAGGTCGAATGGGCGAGGGTTCGGCGGCCCTGCTTGGTGCCCTGCTCGTGGCTCGGCTCGGGCTCGCCGGTCTCAGCCGATCCGATATTCCCGAAGAGGAGCGCCGAGACTTCTACCTATATATAGACGAGTTCCAGACGTTCGCGACGATGAGCTTCGTTTCGATGCTGTCAGAGCTTCGGAAGTATCGGCTGAACCTCACCCTCACGAACCAGTACCTTTCGCAACTCGACGACGAGGTACGCGACTCGGTTCTCGGAAACGTGGGCACGCTCGTTTCATTTCGAGTTGGCCCCGCAGACGCAGCTGTGCTTGGCGAGGAATTCGCTCCCGAGTTCTCCGCCTCCGATCTGATTGGCCTCCCGAACTACCGCATCTACCTTCGACTCATGATCGATGGGGTCGTGTCCAAGCCGTTTAGCGCAGAGACCATCGCCCTGAGGTTGGGCGCTTCCGAGAACCCGAAGGCGGTTACGTTGACGCCCGGATAAAATTCAAAGTTCGCAGCAAGCCGCACTAGGATCTTTGACAACCAAGAGCGATCCCAACTTCGGCTGATTTCAGGTCAATGAGGCCTCGTGCAGCACGGGCCCGCTCAACCCTCCCTCCATTCTGAGGGATAAATTGGGCAACCCCTCACGGCTTCGGGTCGTTCGCTCTACCGGGCCCGCCTACGACACAAGCACGGGAGTGCAAGGGCGACACGCAGAGCCGCTGGGGAGGGGAGTACCATGAACGGCAAAGATCGAGCCGCGCTGAGATGAACATGCAGAGGGGCTTGCAGGAACCGCCCAGCTCCAAATTCAAACCGCTTAAGATCGGAGCCGCTAGTCGATCCATACTTCATAAACTACAAGCGGTTCTTCTGCAGCTCATCGCCCCGGACCGGGAGCCGCTCACTGGCTTAGCTGCTCGCTGGGGATCATGCGCGAGCCGTGCTGCAGCGCTGTTCGGCTGGCTCTGAACCCTGCCTGTCGGGCGGCGCGCTCGATGGCCCATCGTCGTCGATCTATATCTCTGCGAAGCATGTACGCAGAGGACCTCCACTCGTGACCCCACTTGCGTACGCGAGCCTGCGTCTCGGCGATCGAGAGGTAAAGTTGCGTCGAGACCTCCGTTTCGGGTAACGGTAATCCATGGACCCTGCGCTCCAAGGTAGGTATGTTGCCTACCCAGAGGCATGCTATCCGCCCGGCGGCAGTTCTCAGTGCTCAGGTAGGTCGGTTTCATGGTGTGCTGCTCACCGGTATCCACGGCGGTCTCTGATTGGAGAGCGTGATTGCATAGGTGAGGCTTGGCTGGTCAACCGTCACTACCACATAGGTTTCGTACGGAGCGGCATTGATCGACGAACAACCTTGTGAGGCGAACGGAAACCCATTGAGCTGCACGATGGTATTGGGCGGTATCGCTGCCGACCGGCTTGCGACAAGCACCCCGTCACATCCGCGCCTGAGCTCGACCGTCGCCGTCGCCGGAATCGCGCTCGCGTTATACACGCCCACGTTTGTTCTGCCGTCATCGGCCACTCCGGCTGCATCGCCACCGATGTCGGTCGCGAGGTGAACCTGTGGCACGCCCGGTGGGGTCAATTCGCGAACGACCGGCATTCGAATGCCGCCGTACGTGCGCCGCACCGCTTCGGTGCCCCCGTTGCAGAAGGCAGTTGGATAGGTAGGGACCAAGAGCCGGCTTACGATCTGCACCGCGTCCGGCACATCGAGCCGAGCCACCCACAGGAGCGGCTGAGGCGCAGGCGTCCAGGAGCCGGCGATTGCAGCGACATCCCCCTCCGTCGAGCGGGTCTGGCCAGAGGCAACCGTCAGATCCCGCGGAGCTTCGGCAGTTCCATTGCTGACACCCAGCAACCGGATTGTCGCGCTGCTCGTCCCTGCATTCCGGAAAACCAACTCATCTCGATAGGAGAGATATGTGCATGGCGCCTCGGCAAATACGGGCGATCCAAGAGTATTGAACCGGACGACGTAGACCTGAGCCGCCACAGCTACTCCGATATTTACCCAGCTCAACACAACGGCGCCGATTAGTCTTCTCACCTCGGAATCCTCCTAGTGCACGTTCGAGCCAAAGATTGCAAAGTCCTGACTGCCCATCATAACGTTTTTCGCAAACACGTATATAAAGAGAGCCTGACCAGTCGGGAACGCATTCGCCGGGAGCGCGACCTCCTCGACGACATTCTTCCCATCTGAGAACGGGGGAGCCCCAGGAGTCGGCTGTGAGTAGCCGCTCGCATTGAACCGGTTGGCATAATAGCAGACCAGGCCGGAGTTGCTGCACACGATGAGGTCTAGATTATTCACAACGTTGTATGTAGAGCCGAGAGAACTCGGGACATCGGTCCAAGCGACCGTTATCCTAGTCTCAAGCGCTCCATTCGTGACAAGGCGTGTCACCGTCCAGGAGTTGCTTCCCGAAAGGGGGGACTCCTGATCGTTCGAAAAGTGGTTGCCGATGGAATCGAGGAGCCGAGTAAGGTTCAGCATTCCCCAGCCTTGGTAGTCATTGTAGGGTTGGTAGAGAATGTTCTTGATGAGCTGAGCTTGACCGAAGGTGGAATTCAGAACCTGGGCACCATTCAGATCCCTGGCGCCGTTGATGAGAATGGCCTTAGTCATCGCGGGGCTGGGATTAAACCCAGGCTTGAGAGTAACGTTGTACCATTTTCTGACCGCGGCGGCAGCTCCCGCAGCCGCCGGCGCCGCAAAGCTCGTGCCTACGGAGAACCCGTATGTGACTCCTTCGGTCGTGGCAAGACTCTCGTTGCAAAAGACCCCACGGTGCTGCGAATCGGCCGGGCACCAGTTGCCAACGGGATTACGATCTACGGGGCCGGTTACTCGAACCGCGGGTGCCACTAGATCCGGCTTAACGAGGCTATTCGGGTCCCGATAGCGGGAGAAGTTGGGGATGTTCCTCGCATCCTGACTGGAATCCGCCTGCACGCCATTCCATAGGCACTCCGTCACCCTTCCCTGCCCGGGGCAGACCTGGTTCGGTGGACAGTTTGTCCAGTTAAGGGACTGCGGAGTGTAGTTGTTTGTGGCACCCACGGTGATTCCGTTTTTGGCTGTCCCTGGAGCGCCCACGTTGTGACAGCCCGCCCCGCCCGGGTCCGTGTCATTCCCGGCAGCGATGGTGAAAAGCCAGTTCTGGCTTCGCGTATGGCTATCCACGAGCAGTGAGTCCATCGTGTACTGACAGCCACCGATCTCGTAGCTTAGATTGATAATATTTACGTTCTGAGGCGCCATCGTTATGTCGAGCGCGTTCATGAAGTCTGCGCTTCCGTTGCACTGGAGAAGCTTGTCCGCGACCAGCTTGCAGCTCTCCGCAAGACCAAGCGTGTAGCGATAGTTCTCCGCGTCCTTCCGCGCTGATCCAAAGGGCGCAAAACCAACGAGCACTGACGCAACCATAGTGCCGTGGGTATCGCGGTCGGCACCGTCCCCCCACACCCCCTCATGTAGTACGGTGACCTGCGGGCCTCCAACCTGAAAATCGGGGTGGGTACTTGTTCCGTCGTCGAACCCCGTGTCGAGCATTCCGATCTTCGTATTATTGAAGTCAGTCACGCCTTTGCTAATCAGCACGGCGGCGTAATTCGGACTGTTCGGTGGGGTGGTAATTCGAGGCAGCCGCGAGACGTCCGGCTGGATAATCAGAATGCCCTGCCTCTCGCTTGCGAGAGAGACCTGCCCATCGGCCGAGATTGCGTAAACGTTCGAAAGAGTGCTCACGACTCTTACATCTAGGTCGCTAAGGCTGGCTCGATAGAGGACCGACTGCCCAGCCAGAGCCCCACGGTCCACGGCGCCTTGGGCGACCGAGCTCAGATAAGAACGGATGGAGTCCGCGGTTGTCTCTTCGACCGCTTGGATCCACACCGGTCTGAAAGGTGAGTCTGACGTTGCCTCCGGAAAGGGAAGGGTCTTCATGTTCGGGAGTACTGGAAAGGCACTCCGGACGTAGTTCACAGACCCCGTCAGCGCCTTCACCAAAGATGGATTACCGCGTACGAGATAGGCCACTGGTGGCAAAGCCTCGAGCAACCGGACTTTATTCGCTTGCAGATCGGCACGCCAGGAGTCAGTCGGGGGACCTTTCAGAACGAGGAGGAACAGGGCGTCAGCACCCGTCGGCTGGGCCACACCAGAGGCCGCATCCGCCGGGAACGGAGGTGTTGCCGCGCCCGTCTCAGGGTCGATAACGTGATCGTGGAAACTTAAGTAATTAAGGTCGGTCGCAGTGTCGGTCTCGAATCCCTGGGCTATCACGTCGCCTCTGAATTGAGCAGCGCTAGTCTCAGGCCCCTCGTACAAAGATTGTGACACGTAGTCTCCGAGCTCCGAGAATCCGCTTCTAGAAGAAGCACTCGTAGGGAGAGGCTGAAATGTAATCCCCGCCGGTGAGCTGGAGACTAGAAGCTTCTTATTGACGAGGATCCGGGTCAGCCTTGCCTGTGCCTCTGAACGCTCCGGCGAGCACAAGCTTACAAGGAAGGTAGCAATGAGAGCCGCTAGTGATATGAGCCGGTATCTACCAGCCCTGGCGTCTTTCCGCTGGTTCAGAAACGGACGGCGAGGTACGCGAACAGCATCGGATTCCATAAATTACCTGTCGAGAGCGGCGATATGAGTTGAGGATTCCGGCTGGAGGTTGAGAGATGGATTGCTTTCCTCTGTCGGCCATCCCTGAGTAGGGGTCCTCTTGTCCTAGGTCATGTCCCCCCCTCTCTAGAAAATGCCGTTCCCCGCTAATCGGCCGATATAAGTCATCTCGAGACTCACAGGGTGTCTACGCCCCCCCGCCGACCAGCGCCGGCGGGACTTGCCAAAGTTGGGTGGCTTCGATTCACCATTCGGATTCGCGCAAAACTTGATCACGCCGACGAGGCGGCTGTCTAGGGACACTTTGTTC
>Ga0207646_10002088_pt1 | contig 23966 bp, 24 predicted proteins | sample KBSK5502metaG_FD_184343 | JGI IMG/M metagenome (GOLD analysis project Ga0207646, IMG submission 184343) | Corn, switchgrass and miscanthus rhizosphere microbial communities from Kellogg Biological Station, Michigan, USA - KBS K5-50-2 metaG... | ecosystem: Host-associated > Plants > Roots >... | reverse complement strand
GCCCGCCGTAGCCGTCCATCACGTAGCCACCGCTGCTATCCGGCAGCAGCATCGCGGCCCGCGCGATCTTCCAGTTCGGCCAGTAGCCGGACCAGCGCGCCGGCAGCGATCCCCCATCGGGATGCAGCCCGCCGAAGCCGTCGAGGGTGTACATCGCGCGGAACGGGTCGACGAATTTCCTGGCGATGACGTCCCAGAGCTCGGGCGCATTGCCGTCGTAGCCGAGGGCCCACATGCCGACGCCCTGCAGGTAGTTGGCATTGGCGAGGTCGTACTTCAAGCCCAGCGAATCGGCGTTGTCGTAGTACAGCTCGCGCCAGCTGTTGTGATTGGCGCCGCACGGGTCGTTCACTGCGGGACTCCACCACGAGGCCCACGGCGACTGCGCCGTCGCGTCCCACGATTGCGTGAGCTGCTGGGCGCAGCTCAGGTCGCTGGCGATCCAGCTGTATGGCTCGGCCGAGGCGCCACCGGACGCGGCGCTGTACGGCTGGTTGTTTGCCGTCGACCACTTGTACCCGTAGTAGGGGACGCCGAGGATCACTTTCCACGGCGGCGCCTTCGAAAGATACTGGGCGACGGTCGTCGTGTCGTTGTAGGTCCAGCCATTCAGCGGCGCGTTGGGGGCCGCGTGACCGGAGAGGTTGCCAAAGCCCATGTCATAGGCCATCACGAAGAGGCCATCGACGACCGGTGCCAGCTGGGTGATGTTGAAGAAGCCGGCATCCCAGCTCGCGGAGCCGGCGTAGGTGTCGATCGTCACCGTCGAGCCGGGGAAGCGCTGGTGGACCTGCGCCGTCATTTGCGACGCGAAGTTCGTGAGGGCCCAGGGCAAGTTCGGATAGCTGGAGCTGGCATAACCCTCGAAGTCGATGTTCACGCCATCCAGGCTCTTCGACGCGATCGCGTTGATGGTGTTGGTGATGGCGGTCTGACTCGCCCCCGTCGTCACGATCTGGTTGATGGTGGCTTCGTCGAAGGCCTTGATGACGACGACGACCCGATCCCCGGCCTGGTGGGCGCGGTTGATGGTGTCGACCAGCTCCTGGCTGTTCCATCCCGTCCATCCCGAGGTGGACGCGTTGATGCTGCCATCAGCGTTGATATCAAGACCGAAGTAGGCCACCGTGCTGAGCAGGCGGTAGTTCCAGTTCGCGTTCTGCCACAGGCTCCAGTACGGCGCGAACCCCAGGACTTCGCGCTGGAGCAGCCCCCGATAGAGGATCGACGACGGCTGCGCCATCCGCGGCGCAAGACCGGATGCCACGCTGCTCGTCAGCGGGCGCGCCTGGCGCGGAATGATGGGGCTATGCGCGGGCGTCAGGCGGAGGTGGTCCGAACGGTGCCTCGCCTGGTCGCTGGCGTGCGGACCAAGCCGCGGGTCGGCGGGTCCTGTCGATGCCGGTGCTGCCGCGGCATTCGTCAGCATCATGCCCGCGGTCAGCGCGCCCAGGACCATGCAGACCGTCAGCCGCGCGCGACGGCCACCAGTGTTCACAGGGTAGCCATCCTAGGCCGCGTTTTTGACAGAAACGAGCGAACAGGCTGTAAGGTTTGGAGTTCGGGCGAACTCGGCTTCATAGAGGGCTAACGGCGCCGGCCCGCCGATCCCGGCTCACGGAGAGTGATCGGCGGTCGGAGGGCTTAGCTACCCGCCGGACCCATTCGGGCTCAGCCCACCCTCGGCGGGCTTCCGGAACCAGACGCCCTCGTTGTCCGACGGCATCAATTGCGGGCGTAGATTTCGCTTGCCCATGAACTCGTCGAGGGCGCGCCGGCAGCCCGGCCAGTGCCCGTAATCGTCCAGGACCAGGTACCCCGCCGGGTGCACGCGATCGTAGAACGCCTCGAGGATGGTCATCGTCGACTCGTACCAATCGGCGTCCAGGTGCAGAAGCGCGATTGGGCCCGTCTGCGCCGGCCGCAGCGTGTTGTCGAACCAGCCTTTGACGATCGCGACGTCGTTCATGCGAGCGCCGGACCGTGCGAGCACTTCGCGAACGAGATCTTCCTGGCCGAGGCACTGACCGACCCAGGCCTTCGCCCGCTCGCCGTCCTGCGGGCTGGGCTGCGGCAGACCTTCGAACGAGTCGAACAAAAAGACGCGTCGACGGTCCCGGGCGGCGACGTGGGCGAGGATGGCGCCGGTCCCGCCGTTACAGCTGCCGCACTCGACGAACGCACCGTCGATGCGCTGCGCGCTGGCGCGATTGGCCAGTTTCCACAACGTCCGCAGCCGTAAGAGCGGCACCATGGTGTAAGGCCCGACCGTCTTCAGCAGGCGGATCTCCTCCGGCGATGCGGGCGGCAGCGACCATCCCAGCAGCTCCCTCGCTCCCCGCTTCAGCCGCCGTGCCAGCCGGCGGACCGGAGTGACCTGCGGCGCCGCGGTCACCCTGGCATCGCAAACATGCTTTCTGTCAAATCGGCGCCACTTACTATAGCGCCATGCGTCATGTCTGACACCGTGCTCGAGGACATTGACCGATCGCTGATCCGCTCACGGGCGACGCGCGGCGTCGCGTTCCTGGTTCTGCGCTATGCCGGAATCCGCGTGCTCGGCCTGGCGGCCAACGTCGTCCTGTCACGATTGCTCTCGCCGGAGGCGTTTGGCATCTACGCCATCACGCTCTTTCTCCTCGTGCTCCTGAGTTTCGTTGGCGACTTCGGCCTGAGTGCGTCGCTGCTCCAGCAACGCAAGGCGATCAGCCAGGCCGACGTCCGAACCGTCTTCACCGCCCAGCAGCTGCTGGTCGGTTCGATGCTCGTGGTGTTATTTCTGCTGGCGCCGGCGCTCGCCGCCGGCTATCACCTCGGCGCCATGGGCGTCCTGTTCATCCGGCTGATGCTGCTCGCAGGCTTGATCACGTCGCTACGAACCGCACCGACGATCATCCTCGAGCGGCAGCTTCGCTATGGCCGGCTCTCGGTCATCGAGGCCGTCGACTTCGGGCTCTTCCAGGTCATCGCGGTGATCCTCGCCTTCATGGGATACGGCGTCTGGAGCTTCCTGGTCGCGGTCTTGCTCTCGAAGCTGGCCGGCACGCTATTGTCCTACGCGCTGGCGCGTTGGCGGCCTGCCCTCGGCTTCGATGCCTCACGCTTCGCCGAGCTCTGGCGGTTCGGGCTACCGTTTCAGCTCAGCTGGCTGACGTTCTTTCTTCGCGACTACATGATCGCCATCGTTGGCGGGTTGCTGGTGACGACGACGCAGGTCGGCTATTTGAACTGGGCCCTCGCCCTGACCGGGGTTCCCGGCCAGCTGGCGCAGATCGTCGGGCGCGTCACGCTGCCGGCGTTTGCGAGATACCAGGATGCGCCGGCGTCCCTGGCCCGGGCAGTAGAGCAATCCATCCGGGGGCTGGCGATCGTTGCCCTGCCGCTCCACCTCGGCATCGTGGCACTGGCGCCGTGGCTGATCCAGCTCGTCTTCTCCGACAAGTGGCTCCCCGCCCTCCCGGCGCTGTATTTACTATCGATCCATTGGACCGGGGCCAACCTGACGAGTCCCCTGGTCAGTGCGCTCAACGCGATGGGTCGTCCGCGCCTGTCTCTGATGCTGAGCGCGGCCTGGACCGCCGCCACGGTGTTGCTCGCGTTGGTCTTTCTCCAGCGCTTCGGATTCCTGGGCATCGCGCTGGCCTACAGCGTGACGATGATCGTCGCCTCGACGGCCGCCGTCGTGACGGTCCGCCGCTTTCTGAGATTGCAACTCTGGCGTGAGGTGCGGGGACCGGCGGGCGCGGCGGTGCTGGCCTGCGGTGCCTGCTTTCTTACCCGTCAGCTGCTGGCGCCAAGCTTGATCACGCTGGTGCTTCTCATCCTGGTGACCGGCGCGGCCTACGTCGGCATTCTTTGGATCGCCGAAGGGCCGCGGCTCCAGGCAGAGCTCCGCCACTTGCTTCGCCGGCCGGTTGCCCAGTAGCTTGCGCGTCGCCCTGGTCCTTCCAAGCTTCTTTGAAGACGACGTCGATTTCATGGGCGGCGGCGATCGTTACGTGCACAAGCTGTCCCAGGCCCTCGGGCCATACTGCGACGTGACGTTCTTTACGTTTGGGCCGCGGTACCGGCAAGAATTGTTTTCTGGCGTGCGGCACGTCGTGCTGCCCGGCCGTCCCGGCGCCAATCCCGACAACCCGGTGCCGTATTCTCTCGATTTTCTAAGCCGCCGGTTCGATATCGTCCATTGCTATCACCTGCGGACGATCGTGAGTAACATCGCGACGCTCTTTCGGCGGGCCACCCGGCGGCCGCTGGTCGTGACCGACCTCGGCGGCGGTGGTCGCAGCGCGACCTTCAAGCTCCAGCTCTATCGCCTGATCCCGGCATACATCTGCATTTCGGACTACTCGCGCAGCCTGCTGCCGGTCGCGGCGCGGGCTCGGGCCGTGGTCATCAAGGGGGGCGTCGACCAGGGCCGCTTTGCTTACGACGCCCGTCCTCGCGAGCGGCAGGTCCTGCAGGTGAGCCGCCTGATGCCGCACAAGGGACAGAACTATCTGATCGAGGCGGCCGGTCAGGACCTGCCCGTGGTGCTCGCCGGCAAGATCGTGAACCGCGCCTATTACGAAGCGCTGCGCAAAATGGCCACCGGCAAGCCAGTAAGATTCCTGATCGATGTCGATGACGACGCGATTCTCGACGAGTATCGCCGCTCCAGCGTGACGGTCCAGGCGTCGGTCTATCGCGACCTGTACGACGGCTACTGGCCGACTTCGGAGTTACTTGGCTTACCGTTGCTCGAGTCGATGTCGGTCGGCACGCCGGTGATATCTACCAATGTGGGCGGCATGCCGGAGTTCGTGCGTGAGGGCGTGACGGGCTTTATCGTGCCGCCGAATGACCCGGCGGCCTTGCGCCGCCGGCTTGACGAACTCCTTGGCGATCCGCAGCGAGCCTCGAGCATGGGCCGCGCCGGCCACGAGCAGATGGCCGAATACAGCTGGGATTCCGTCGCCCGTCGGGTCAACGCCGAATATGCGCGCCTAATAGCCTGAATGCGCGTCGCGACCTATCGGGACGTCACCGGCCAGATCGATACCAGGAAGACGCCGACCCTCGACGTCGGTTGTGGCAACGACAAGATCCCGGGCGCCGTGGGCATCGATCTCGTCCCAGGGCGGCAGATCGACATCGTCCACGATCTCGACGTCTTTCCCTGGCCGGTCGAAACCAGTTCGTTTGACGTGATCCGGCTCTGGAGCGTGATGGAGCACCTGCACGACCTGGTGGCCGTCATGGAAGAAGTGCACCGGGTCGGCCGGCCGGGCGCCATGGTGCTGATCGGCACGCCGCACTTCAGCAGCGCCAACGCCTACACCGACCCGACGCACGTGCATTTTCTGTCCGGCCGGTTTCTGGATTATTTTATTCAGGGCACCGAGCTGGCCGGACATTACGGCTTTTACTCGAAAGTCCGTTTTCGACTGGATGAACGGCGGGTTACGCTGAGCCCGTTCTGGGCAGGGCTTCGGATCACAAGGCTCATGAATCGCGTGCTGCCGGTCTATGAGAATTATCTTTGCGGCATCATTCGCGGCGCCGACGTGCAACTGAAACTCACTGTCCTCAAGTAGCCGGGCGGGTCAGGGCTTGGGGCGCGGGGTTCGGCGGGCGGGCTCCGGCGAGCTCGATAGGGTCGGTTCTTCCCGCGATGGCTCGGGGATCTGAAACGGCGTCTCGCTCCTGATCCGGACTTTCTTGATGCGCGTGCCCTGGGCCGCCTCGACCCGCAGCTCGGCGTTGCCCAGCTTGAGCGTTCCGCCGACCTTGGGCGGCGCGCCGAGCTGGTTCAGGACGTAGCCGCCGATGGTGTCGTAGTCGTCCGCGCCAATGCTCAATTTCAAGAGCTCGTTGACGTCGTCGACGCTCACGCGCCCGTCGAGAATGACTTCATTCGGCGAGATGAACTGGATCTCGTCTTCTTCGCCGATGTCGTACTCGTCCTGGATCGGGCCGACGATCTCTTCCAGGATATCCTCGATCGTCACGGCCCCGGCGGTTCCACCGTACTCGTCGACGACGATCGCCATGTGGACGCGGTTCTTGCGCAGGTCCCGAAGCACGTCCTGGACTTTGTTCGATTCGGGTGTGAAGTACGGCTTGCGGGCGATCTCACGAAGTGATTTCTTCTCGCCGCGCACGACAGCGCGGAGTAAATCTTTCGCGTACAGCACCCCAACGATGTGATCCAGATCGCCCTCATACACGGGGATCCGCGTGTGGCCGTGCTTGGTGACCAGGTCCACGGCGTTCTCGACGGGCTCGTTGACCTCTATGGCGACCAGATCCGTGCGCGGCACCATGACTTCACGGACGCTCATGTCCCCCATCTCGAAGATCCCGTGGATCATCTCCCGCTCTTCTTCTTCGAGGACGCCTTCTTCCTCGCCGACCGAGACGAGCATTTTCAATTCTTCTTCGGTCACGAACGGACCGCGCACCTGCGCCTTGCCGCCCAGCATACGCAGGATCAGCCGCGTCACCGCGGTCAGCACGTAGACGACCGGCCGCATCACGAAGGTGGCCGCGGCCACCAGGGGGGCCATGCGCAGGGCCACCCGCTCGGCGCGTTGCAGGGCGAGCGTCTTCGGCGTGATCTCGCAAATCACCAGCACCACCAGCGACAGCACGAGGCTGACCAGCCACTCGGCGAAGCGCTCGCGATAGAGGTGCAACGCGAGTAACGTCGCGGTGGACGACGCCACGATGATCGCCACCGTATTGACGATCAAGATGGTGGACAGGTAGCCGTTCGGGTCCCGGTGCAACCGCTCGATCACGATCGCCTGCGGTACTTTCTGCTCGACGAGTTGCCGCAGCCGCACGCGGCTAATCGACGTAAGGCTCGTCTCGGCCGATGCCGCCAGCGCGGCCAGGATCAGCGCGATGACGATGATCACGATCTCGATCCAAGCCGTCGTGTCCAAGGCTCTGCCCGCTACTTGAACAGCTCGCTAACGGAACGATCCTCGTGCACACGACGAATCGCTTCAGCGAGCAATGGCGCCACAGACAAGACCTTGATCTTCGGATGTTGTTTGTCTGGTGGCAGTGGGATCGAATCCGTGATCACGATCTCTTCGATCGGCGAGTTGACCAGCTTGCTGATGGCATCTCCGGCCAGCACGCCATGGGTGGCGAGCACCCGGACGCTGATGGCGCCCTCGGCACGCAGCGCGTTCGAGACGCCGACCAGCGTGCCGCCGGTCGAGATCAGGTCATCGACGACGACCGCGTCCATGCCCTCCACATCACCGACGACTCGCTGCTCGCTGACGACGTCGTCCTTCGGCCGCCGCTTGTAGACAAAGGCAATCGGCAAATCCAGCAGCCGTGCGACGTCGCCGACGCGCTTGGCGCCACCCACATCGGGCGAGACCATCACCGCATTCGGCAAATGCAATTTCCGTATGTACTCGACGATCAGTTTCTCGGCCGTCAGGTGGTCGACCGGGATGTCGAAGAAGCCCTGGATGGCGTCGGCATGCAGGTCCAGGGCAATGACGCGGTTGGCCCCGGCCAGCGTGATGATGTCGGCCATGAGTTTTGCCGAGATCGGATCGCGCGCCTGGGTCTTTTTCTCTTTGCGGGCGTAGCCATAGTACGGGATGACCGCCGTGATGCGACCGGCCGACGCCCGCCGCAGCGCGTCGAGAATAATAAACAACTGGATCAGGTTCTCTGAGACCGGCTGGCAGGTCGGCTGAATCAAGAACACATCCGCGCCCCGGACGCTGTGGGCGATCTTGACGTCGTACTCACCGTCGGCAAATCGCGTGATCCGCATCTCGCCGAGCGGCTCGTGCAGCGCATCGGCGATCTTTTGGGCCAGTTCAGGGTTGGCGTCGCCCGAGAGCAGCTTCAGCGCGCCCGGCTGCTTCGGCGCCCCCTCGGGTATCTGGGGCCGCGTTTCCGCCACTCGCTCGCTGACCCTGGGCTGCGCTATGGTTTCGAGACCTCCCTTTTACGGCGCTCCCGGCGCCGTTCTGTCCAGCCCTCGACGACCCTCTGGTCCGACCGCTCGATTGCGAGGCTCCCTGCCGGCACGTCCTTCGTGATCACTGACCCCGCCGCTGTGTACGCATCGTGGCCGACGCTGACCGGCGCTACCAGGATGGTATCGCTCCCGACCTGCGCCCGGTCGCCGATCTCGGTCCGGTGCTTGTCGAGACCGTCATAATTCGCCGTCACGGTGCCGGCGCCGATGTTCGCGTTGGCGCCGACGTTGCTGTCCAGGACGGCGCTGAAATGGGCGATCGCCGTGCCCGCACCAATATGAGAATTCTTTATCTCGGCGTGGGTGCCGACTCGGACGCCCTCATCGAGCATGGTCCCTGGCCGCAACCGGCTGAACGGCCCAACGTGCACGTTGCTCGCCAGGGTCGATCTGTCCAGATGCGCGCGCTCGATCCGGCACGAGTCGCCGATAACGCAGTCGCGGACCTGGGCAAAGGGCCCGATGACGCAGTCTTGACCAATCGTCGACTCCCCGGTAATGAAACTAAATGGGTGCACGACCGTGTCGCGGCCGACCTGCACGTCGGCGTCGATGAACGTCGTGTTGGGATCCGTGACCGTGACGCCGTCATGCATCAAGCCGTCCAGGATCCGGTGCCGCATCACGCGCTCGGCCTGGGCCAGCTGCCGGCGGTCGTTGATGCCCAGGATCTCGGCGCCATCGTCCACCGGAACTGTGTGTATTTTGCCTTTGATCAGGCGAACGACGTCGGTCAGGTAATACTCACCGGCGCGGTTCTTGTTCTCCAGCTTGAGCAGCGCCGGCCATAGCTCGCGGCCACTGAAGACGTACACGCCGGAGTTGACCTCGTGGATCTCCCGTTCGTCGTCGGCGGCGTCCTTTTCTTCGACGATCGACCGGAACGCACCGTTGCGCGCCCGGACGATCCGGCCGTAGCCCTGTGGGTCATCGAGCCTTGCCGTCAGCAGCGTCACGGCCGCGCCGGCCTTGCGGTGCTCGTCGACCAGCCGCGTTAACGTTCGCCCCCGAAGCAGCGGCGCGTCAGCATAAAGGACGACGACCGGGCCTGGCGTCCGATGCGCGGCGCTGACCTGGGCCAACGCATGTCCGGTGCCCAGCTGCTCGGCCTGCGGGATCGTCTGCCCCTCGCCATTGAGGACCGCCTGCACGCCGTCCTGGGTCGGGTTGGTCACGACCAGGGTGCGCTCCGGATCCAGGGCGCGGGCGGCCGCCATCGCCCAGAGCAGCATCGGCCGGCCGGCCACCGGGTGGAGGACTTTGGGGATCCTCGAGTTCATCCGCACGCCCTTGCCGGCGGCCAGCACCACCACCGTCACGCTCCCGCGCGGCTCCGGCGAAATGGGCCGTTTCGACCCCGCGGATGCGTTGGCGCGCATGGGAGGAATTGGTGGCGATTATACCAACGGCCCGTCGGTGCGGCGGGGCGTTTTCAGGCGGACCTGGCGCTGGCCGCGACCCTCCTCATTGGCATTGGCGGGATCGCCGTGAACCGTCCGTCTTTGCGCTGCAGCGTCCAGTCCTCTTCGTGGACCATTCGGTGATGCGGGCGACAGACCAGGGCGAGGTTGGGCAGCGTCGTCGGTCCGCCTTTGATCCACCAGACCAGGTGATGCCCATCGCACCAGATCGGCGGCCGGGTGCAGCCCGCAAAGACACAGTGCCGGTCCCGCGATTCGAGCGCCCGCCGCGTCGACGGCGGGATCGTCCGGCTGGCGTGGCTGAGCTCATGCTCCAACTCGCCCCGGCCCGTGATCCGGACGATCGCCGAGTCGCAGGCGTAGCGTTGCACCGTCTCGGCCGGCACGGTCCCGCCGCCCTCGAGCTCGCCCGCCGGCGCCCCGGGCAGCCCGGCCAGGGTGTCGAGGCTGGCGCGGATGATCAGTTGCGGCCGCGGGCCGGCACCGTCCCGCTTGCCGCCGGCGCCTTGCCGGCAGAGTTCGATCAGCGCGTCGTCCTGGCGCTGGCCGTAGCTGCGCGCGTCATCTTGGTCGGCTTCATGAAGGCCTGCAACGCGGTCCGCAGGGTCGCGCCTCCCTCGGCGTCGAGCAGCCCGTCGAGCCGCAGCAGGCCATCGACCGGCTCGCCGAGGTGCAGGTAGCGCCGCTGGTACGCCCGGTTGGCCTCGGCCAGCGCGCCTTCGGCGTCGACCCGGTGCTCGAAGTGCTTGGCCACGCCGGTGAACTTTCCCGGGTCCATGGTCTGGGCCGCCTGCAGCAGGCTCGCCTCTTCGTGTCGCACCGCGGCCGCGCCGACGTGCTCGGCGGTGCGGGCCATGACGGCGACATGCTGGTATCCCAGTGCCCCGCTGGCGAAGGCCGCTTCGGTCCTGGGCAGCTTCTCCAGCTGGTGCGCGATCTCCACCCGCTCGGCGGCGGCGCCGCCCGAGAGCTTGCACTTCCAGCGCAGCCACTCCGTCACCGAGAGGGCGCCATCGGCCTTGTACTCCCCGGACTTGTCGAAGCGGCGCACGCCATCGGCGAAGACCGCCTCGGACCGGTCGATCACGCCGCGGATGTCGATTAGCGGCTCGCTGAGCGAGGCATCGTCGATGGTATTCAGCCAGCCCGGCAAATCGTCGAGGGCGGACCTGATCCGTGCCAGCGGAGTCCCCGATCGATCGCCTGAGGCGGCCATACTGCCATGGTGAACCCTCGTTGCGACAGCTGTCTGTCAAAATTTCCCGGTCAGAATTTTTCCGTTAGGGTTGCCTGAAGATGGTCAACGAAGCTGCGACCGAAAAGGCCAGGCGCCGGGCCGATCGGGCATTGGTTGGTAACTACCACCAGGCTGAGCTGACCAAGCTTCTGGAGCACGTCCGGGCCGGCTTTACCGAGTACGACGCGGGTCAGATCGACGCCTTCGAGCTCGATGAGCTGATCCACCAGTACAAGCGCGCAACCATTGAGCTATGGAAATTCTGCGGAGCCACGGGCTCTCGAGTCGCCGCGGCTGCCCGGGCGATCGAGTGGAACACGCGAGAAGGGTCGGCCATCGACTGGTGGGAGCAAGGCGCTTTAGGCCGGCGCGTGAAGTAGCCGCGCCTTCGCGGCGTCTACCTGAGGATCAGCTGTCCTCGCTGATGTACTGCTCGACGAGCTTGCTGCCGATCCCGACGTCATCGAGCGGCCCGTAGTTGTTCGTGACGTCCGACGTTCGAACCACTTTGGGCCCGTCCCAGTGTTGGACTGTGCCGTTCATCCGCAGGACCCACACCTCGAGCTTGCCGTCGGGCAGCACGCTGCCAACTCGCGCCAGTCGACGACCGCGGGTCTTCAGGCGCAGGACGTCCTTGACCGCGAACCGCTGCGGACCTGTGGCGCCGGCCACGCCGTCGGGCGGCTCGGAGCTCGCAGCGGTAGCGCGCCGCGGACGCAGCTTGCGGGCAATCCGGCCAACCGGGTCATAGACGTCCGTCGCCGTGCGCTCTTTCAAGGGGATGATCGCGTTGTCGGTGATCTTGATGTGCTCGGGGCAGACCTCCTGGCAGCACTTCGTGATGTTGCACATACCGACGCCGGCCCTGCCGTGCAGCAAGCCGGTCCGCCGCTGGGTATCCAGCGGGTGCATCTCGAGGCCTGCAATCCGGACCATGTAGCGCGGCCCGTAATAGGCCGACTTGTCGTGGTGATTGCGCAAGACATGGCAGACGTCCTGACAGAGGAAGCACTCGATGCACTTCCGGTACTCGTAGATGCGTTCCGTGTCCTCCGGCAACATCCGGTAGGGGACCGGCTGATTCGCCGCCGGCGTGAACGCGGGGATCTCCTTGTTGACTTCGTAGTTCCAGGAGACGTCCGTCACAAGGTCCTTGATCAACGGGAACGTCCGCATCGGCCCGACATGAATTTCTTGATTCACGAACTCGTCGACGCGCGTCTTGCACATGAGGCGTGGCTTGCCATTGATCTCGGCGCTGCACGAGCCGCACTTGGCGGCTTTGCAGTTCCAGCGGCAGGCGAGGTCGTTCGCAAAATTCGCCTGGATGTAGTGCACGGCGTCGAGCACCACCATGCCTTCGATCGAGGGCACCTCGAATCGGTGCTCCTGGCCGCCCTCGGCGTCCCCGCGGAAGATCTGGAGGACGATCGAGCCGTTGGAGGATGGGGTGGGGGAGCTCATGTCCAGGACCGGCTGCGGCTTGGGCGGGCTTGGCGCCGGCGGCTGCTGCGCAGGTGGCCGCGACGCAGTCTCGGCAAAGAGCTTGGCCAGCTCCGGTGGCATGTCCGGCACCGGCCGCGTCTTGAGCTTGACGTCCCCGCCGTCGTTGTAAGCAATGAAATTCACGCGGCCGAGCGCCGGGTCTTTCTCCAGGTAGTCGAGCCGCCAGTGCGCGCCGCGGCTCTCTCGGCGCTCGATCGCCGCGCGCACGATCGCCTCCGCGATGGTCAGCATGAATCGCAGATCCCGCGCCGTATGCCAACCCGGGTTGTACCGGCGTGACCCCGGAGCATGGATCTGGGCCGAACGCTGCCGCAGTTCCATGATTTGATCGAGGCAGCTCCTGAGCGACTTTTCTTCACGAGCCAGGCCGGCGCCGTCCTGCATCGCCTGCTGAAGCTGCTGCTGCAGCCGATACGGATTCTCCTTGCCGTCGCCGCTCAGCGGCAGCAGGAGGATCTGCTGCTCTTCGGCGATCTGCCGCTCGTCGATCTTGCCCAGCCCGACCTCGCGCTGGTAGGCACCCGCGGCGGCCCCGGCACGGCGGCCGAAGACGAGCAGATCCGACAGTGAGTTCCCACCCAACCGGTTCGCCCCATGCAGCCCCGCCGCCGCCTCTCCGGCGGCGTAGAGCCCGGGCAGCGTGGTCGCTCCGGTCTCCGCCTCCACCCGCAGTCCGCCCATCGCGTAGTGGATCGTGGGCGCGACTTCCATCGGCGCCTTGGTGATGTCGACATCGGCCAGGCGCAAGAACTGCTCGTACATCGACGGCAGCTTTTTTTTGATCTTTTCGGCTCCCAGGTGGCGAACATCGAGGTACGCGCCGCCGTGTTCCGTGCCGCGGCCCGCCTGGACTTCCTTGTAGATCGCCCGCGCCACGACGTCGCGCGAGGAGAGCTCTTTCTTCTTGGGATCGACTTCTAGCATGAAGCGCTTGCCCTCGCGGTTCGTCAGGTATCCGCCCTCGCCGCGGACGGCCTCGGTGACCAGGATGCCGCGGACGCCCGGCGGCCAGACCATGCCGGTCGGATGGAACTGCACCATTTCCGGATCGAGCACCTCCGCGCCGGCATCGAAACCCATGCCGACGCCGTCGCCGGTGCCCTCCCAGGAATTCGAGGTGACCTTGTAGATGCGGCCCCAGCCGCCGGTCGCCATGACCACTGCCTTGCATTTGAAGGCGACGAAGCCGCCGTCAACCCGGTTGTAGCCGAAGGCGCCCACGACCCGATCGCCGTCTTTGAGCAAGCGGGTCAGGGTGACTTCCATGTGCACGTCGATGCCCAGTTGGACGACGCGGTCCTGCAGGCTGCGGATCATCTCCAGGCCGGTGCGGTCACCGACATGGCAGAGTCGCCGATACGTATGCGCGCCAAAGGCGCGCTGCATGACCCGGCCGTCGGGCGTCCGGTCGAAGATGGCGCCGTAGGTCTCGAGCTCGTAGACGCGGTCCGGCGACTCGCGGGCATGAAGCTCCGCCATCCGCCAGTTGTTGATCAGCTGGCCGCCGCGCATGGTGTCCTGGAAGTGCACCTGCCAGTTGTCCTCGGGATCGAGGTTGCCCAGGGCGGCCGCAATGCCGCCCTCGGCCATGACGGTGTGCGCCTTGCCCAGCAGCGACTTGCAGACGATGTCCACCCGCGCGCCCGCGGCCGCCGCCTCGATCGCCGCGCGCATGCCGGCGCCGCCGGCGCCGATCACGAGCACGTCCGTCGTGATGGTCTGATAGGGCTCGCTCAGAAGATCACCCTCGGCTCGTGAATGACGCCGGCCAGCAGCAGGCGAATATAAACATCCGTCAGCGCGACCGAGAACATGCTGTACCAGGCCCATGCCCCATGCCGCGGGTTCGCGCGGTTGAGCAGCATCACGATCCGATGCCACAGCCTTCCGGCGAGCACCCCCGAGAATCGATCGATCCGGCCGCCCATCAGGTACCGGAACGAATGGCAGGTCAGTGTGTACAGGCTCAACAAGATGACGTTGACCAACATGATCCCCGAGCCCAGGCCGATGAAGAACGAGCCGTGATAAATGAACGCACGGACGACATCGGCCCAGAGAAAGACGAGGACGATCAAGCTGAGCAACAGGAAGTACCGGTGATAGTTGTTGAGGACCCAGGGAAAGCGCGTCTCACCCCGATACTTTCCTCGCTTCAACTCCTGGATCGCGCAGGCAGGCGGGTCCCAGAAGAACGACCGAAAGTACGATTTTCGATAGTAATAGCAGCTGCCGCGTAGGCCGAGCGGGATGACGGCGAGGATGGGAAGCAGGATGCCGATGATTGGAATCCTGATGAGGCCGAAGCCTAGCCAGGTGGAGAAGAAGGGCGAGACGTACGGATAGAAGACGACATTGATCTGATCGAACACCGACCAGGTCGCGTAAATGACGAACGCGCTGTAACAAACGACGGTGACCGCCGGCTCGATCCACCAGGCCCGGCCTGGTGATGTCTCCCTGGCCGATGCCGGCCGCGGAGGGAGGACAGTTTGAACGGCCACGGAACAATCTTAGTAGGCGGTCACTCAGGAATTTGTTGCGCCTCGGCGGGCCACGGCGGGCACTGATGCCGCCGTCTTGCGGCGAGCCGGATGCTCGACCTCTTCGGGGTAGAGCACGCTATTGACCTCGACGCCAATCATCGTGACCAAGCCGAGGAAGAAGAAGAACGTCATCAGAACGAAGAGCAGTCCGAAGGTGGCCCCGTACTGGTTGATGCCCTTGTTCAACGAGAGATACAGCGGGAAGACCAGCGTGACCAGTTCGAAGAGGATGCCGGCCACCACGGCACCCGGGATGACCTTGCGGAAGTCCTGCCTTCGGTTCGGAATGACGTAGTAGATGCTGCCGAACAGGAGGACACCCGCGGTAATGCCGACGATCACCTGTAGGATGAAGGCCGCCACACCCGAGTACAGAAATGCCGGAATGTCGGGGATCTGCTTGAGGGCGGGGAGACTCGCTGAAGTGGCCACCGCGACGCCCACAAGGATGGTGAACAGGAAGACCATGCCGACCGCTATGAGCTTCTGGCGGATGAAGTCTCGGGGCTTCGTGTGATAGATCACGGCGAACGCCTGCTCCATCAAGCCGAACAGAGCGGAGCCACCCCAGAGCAGGCCAACCAGGCCGACGATGAACAAAATGCCGCTGTTACTCTTCACGCCGCTGACGGCCTTGATCAGTTCGTCCTGCTGCTTCGTGTCACCGGGGATGACGCTGAAGATCGTTTTGTAGACGGCGGCGTTCGCCTCTCCGAAGAATCGCAGGGCAAAACCGAGCAGTGACGCGGCAAACACCACGATGGGGAAAATGGCAAAGAGCGCATTCCAGGCGATGAGCGCCGCCCAGTTCGGCGCCTGGTCTTCGAGGAACTTCTGGATGACGCGCCCCGGCACGGTCTGCATCAGCCGCCCCATCTCTTGGATTCTATCTACCAGCGGTTCTATCAAGTAAATGGCAACCGCACAGGCCGAAGTCGAGGCCCAGAAGAAAGCGGCTGCCGAGCGGGCCCTCGAGCTGGTCAGGCCCGGGACGATCGTTGGCCTCGGCACCGGCACCACCGCCCGCTATTTCATCGAGGGGCTGGCCAGGAAAATAGGCGAGGGCCTCGAGGTGCAGGTGGTCGTGACCTCGCTCGAGAGCCGCAAACGGGCGGAAACGGCAGGGATCCCGGTCACCGAGCGGATCGACGGGTCGCTTGACCTGGCCGTCGACGGCGCCGACGAGATCGATCCCGCTGTCAACTGCGTCAAGGGACGGGGCGGCGCGCTGCTGCGGGAGAAGATCGTCGCCCATGCCAGCCGGCGGTTCGTCCTGGTGGCCGACGAGAGCAAGCTGGTCGGCCGCCTTGGACGCGGCCCGGTACCGATCGAGATCCTGCCCTTCCTCTGGGAGGCGACCAGTCGGTCCGTCGAGTCGCTGGGGGGCCGGCCCGAGCTCCGGATGGCGGCCGGTGCGCCGTTTCGAACCGACAACGGCAACCTGATCCTCGACACCAGCTTCGGCATCGTCGATGCCGGGCTCGGTCTGGCGCTTCACGCCATCCCCGGCGTGATCGAGCACGGCCTCTTCTTTGGCATGGCGAAAGCCGCGATCATCGGCTCCGCGGCCGGGATCCGAATTCTGGGTGAGCTCGGCTGACCCGTTATGCTTAGGCGCTGAATGGCGTTCGAGTACAAGGTGGTGAACACCGTCGAGGAAGCCAACCAGCTCTCCGAGGACGGTTTCGAGCTTTTTACCATCCTTCCCCCCGGGCCGAACGGCGGTCCCGATCGGCTGTACCTCCGGAGAGAAAAACGTCGCGGTCAGTCGCCTGGATTCTCCCGAGAGTCCAAATCGGAGGTAGGGCTCCGACCCGATTGACGGACTTTTGGCGCCAACTTATACTGAGCTGAACTGGATTGCCGCAAGCGAGGGGCGGAATTTCCGCCCTTGTTGTGTTTATTCGGGTCCAGGACAGGGTACAGGTGACGGGCCCGGATGGCGGGCGTTCACAGGAGTTACGAGTGCTTCAACGAATGACAATGTCAACCGAGGCGGCGCCCCACTACGAGTCGGCGGTGCGCGCCATGTCCCAGGCCGCCGCCGAGGCGGAGCTGGCGCACGCGCCGGTTCGGCTCGCCTACTGGCGGATCACGGCGCTGGACACCTTGCTCGACCGGCTGGAGGAGCTTCGGCTGGCGTCCGAGCACGTCCTTCCGGAGGACATTCGAGACCTGGTCGTCGGGTACGCGGCGCGCCATGATGCCGAGCTCGCTGATCGGATCCAGCGGATCGACGGCGACGACCTCAACGCGGTCCACGACGCCGTTTTCGAGGCGCAGGGTCGCGTCATGCTGGAGCTGGCCCAGCTCCGCCGAGTCCCCAACTGGCAGGATCTGGATCTGATCCTCGGGCCGGGCGACGACGAAGCCGCTTAGCGGCAGCCCCGACACGAGCGACGCCGCGCATCGAGAGCGGCCGCTCGACATCCTGGCGGACCGCGCCCGCCGGCTGCTGTCAATCCAGTGGGCCGACGGCCACCAGTCGGCCTACGACTTCGAGCTGCTTCGCTGGAATTGTCCCTGTGCCGAATGCGCGGGTGAAGGCGGGCTGCCCGGGAAACTGGCCAGCACCAATGAGCTCCAGGACGACCAGGTCGACCTGGACCAGGTGGAGCCGGTCGGCCTTTTCGGCATCCGACCCTACTGGAAGGACGGTCACAATACCGGGATCTACGGCCTCAGCTTCCTACGAGCCCTTTGTCCCTGCGAAGAGTGCGCCGCTACCGGGCCGGCTTCCCGTTGAGGCCGAGATCGGCCTCGAGCGCTGCCTTCGGCTTGTAGCCGATGACCTGCTGGGCGAGCTTCCCATCGCGGAACATGGCGACGTACGGGATCCCACGAACCCGGTAGCGCTCGGCCAGGACCGGTTCCTCGTCGACGTTGACCTTTGCGATCTTGACCTCGGTATGCTCACTCGCGAGTTGCTCGAGCACCGGCGACAGCATCTTGCACGGCCCACACCAATCGGCGTAAAAATCCACGATCACCGGCTGCTCCGAGAGCAGGACCTGCTCCTCGAAGGTGGCGGTCGTTACCTGAACTGCTTTACTCATCTTTCTCCCTTGGCTTCACTCGATCTGCATCAAGAGTAACTCAGATTTGGCCTCGGAAATTCCCGAGCCGTATTCGGGTCCTGGGTTGCCGCCCTGCGCCGCTCCCTCCCGACAGGCCGAGACGTCAGCCGGCCGAAAAACCCGCCTCTCGAGCTATCGTAAATGCGTCAGTGCCGCTATCAGGCGGAGCCGGCCACGAAGAAGAGCAGCTGGCCAAGCAGCTGCCCCGGGAGGATGGCGATCATCGCCAGGTAAAGCAAACCGGTCGTGGACATGAACGAACGGAGCCGGCAGGTCGGCAGGGCCAGACCGGCCGCGACTAGCGGCAGAATCACGGCGCCGAGCGCCCAGAGGACGGAGAGCACCGGGCTGAGGCTCAGCGCGTTGGTCGGCGAGCCGGAGCCGTGGGCGAGCCCCCACAGGGTCAATGGAAAGACGACGGCTTGCATCACCAGACTGGCGAGGAGCACGCTGATCGCCCGCAGCAGCGGGCGGTTCGTCAGCGCCGGGGTTACCAGGTACCAGTGCCCGAGCAGCATCCCGGTGGTCGCCGAGCCCAGGACCGCGGCCGAGAGCGCGACCACGAGGGCGATCGCGGCGCCGTCGAGCAGTGAGCCGGCCAGCGGCCAGAGCGTAGCCGCGATGGCGGCAAGCAAGAGCACCGATGCCGAGAGCGTCAGCGCCCAGCCGGCGGTCGACGAGTCCTGGCGCCGCCAGGTGACGACTGCCTGCGCGACCAGGGCGAGGACCAGGCATCCCTGCAAGAAGACGAGGGCGTCGGCTGCCAGCTGATTGACGGCCAGCAGGCGGTGATATGAGCCCGGCGGGCCGGCCAGCGCGACCAGGAACGCCAGGGCGCCAAGAATCGCGTAAGTCATGGTGATGAATTTCAGGAAGCCGTGCGTCAGCCCCCCGGTTAGCCGAAGATATGCCACCGTGGCGATGCCGCCGGCGGTGGCCTCCGCCAGCAGCAGGAAGAGCGCCAATGGGAGGGTCAGCGTGGCCACGCACTCGTGGCAGTTGTTGATGGGAACGGCGTCGAGCGGAACCATGCGGGCCGATATAGATTAGGCAAGTGATGGCATCCAAACCGGACAAGGTGCACGGCTTCATCCCGGTGAGCTTTAAAGACGGGACCTGGAAGACCCCGGACGGCGACGTCGTGCCCTGGTACGAGGTGCAGACCGACCTGCTTCCCGAAGCCGAGGTGCAAGGGGCGCTCGAGCGGGTCTTGAGTGTCTACGGCGTCAGCGACGTGGTGGTCGACGCCTTCGACCAGTTCCGTAAAGAGCTCAAGCGGCCGGCGCCGGCAGAGGGCTGACGAGCGTGCTGTTTCGGCGCGATCGCGAGCAGGATCCACGCGTGGTCAAAGACCCGCATCGCCTCCCGCCCGGCCAGGTGCTCACGCTGAAGTGGCCGGTGCTGTCATACGGAAGCCCGCCGCGGTACGACATGACCCGCTGGCGCCTGCGCCTCTACGGCGAGGTCGACGCGCCGGCCACGCTCAGTTGGGAGCAGGTTCGAAAATTGCCGGGGACGTCGATCACCGCGGACATGCACTGCGTGACGACCTGGAGCCGCCTGGACAACAACTGGGAGGGCGTCGCCTTCAAAGACCTGGTGGCGCTGGCCAAGCCGCGCAGCACCGCGAGCTACGTAATCGCGCACAGCGCGTCCGACTACACGACCAGCCTGGCGATCGAGGTCCTCGCCGATGAAGACGTGCTGATCGCCTACCGGCACGATGGCGCCGAGCTTACGCCCGACCACGGCGGGCCGCTGCGCCTGGTCGTCCCCAAGCGCTACGCCTGGAAGAGCGCGAAGTGGCTCGAAGGACTGGAATGGGTCGAGCACGATCGGCTTGGCTTCTGGGAGCGCAACGGATACAACAACGCCGCCGATCCCTGGAAGGAAGAGCGCTACTGGTGACCGTCGCGCTCGGCGCGAAGGTGCCGATTCAGGCGGCTATACTCGAGTGACGGGGTGCGTTTGGAACGCTGAGAGGTGGAACGCTCCACCAACCCTTCGAACCTGATCTGGGTAATGCCAGCGGAGGGATACACATGACTGCACAGGTCGACCTCGATGAGGTCCCATCAGATTCGTTTCTCAAGATTGAGACGCACGGTATCGACGCCATCCCGGATGCGGAGCGGCACGGCCGTCCGTCAGAACTGGGTTTTCTCTGGGCGGGTGCGTTCGTCAATTACGCCAGCCTGCTTACGGCAAGCTTACTGACGACCTATTACGGGCTCGGGGTTTGGGACGGCCTGCTTGCGGTCCTCACCGGCACGCTGGCCGGAGCGGTGATCCTCGGCCTTCTCAGCAACACCGGACCGAAAAGCGGTCAGCCCCAGATCGTCTTTACTCGGCGCATCTTCGGCAAGCGCGGCGCATTTCCCGGTGCTGTGCTAACCCTCTTCCTGGGCGTCGGATGGTTTGCGGTGGACACGGTTATCGCCGCGCTCGCGGGTGTCCAGCTGCTTCAGGTCGCGGGCGTCCGTCCCGATGTGGCTGGCAAGTTCTTGTTCCCCTGGGTGCTCGTGATTGCTGCGGTGAGCGTCGTCGTTGCCGTCTACGGTCACCGAACGATCAAGGTGTTCGAGACCTTTGGGGCGGTGGCGTTCGCGGCGTTCTCGCTACTGTTATTTGCTCTTCTGGCCGGCCAGATGCATTGGACCGCCGGCTCGACCGCGTCAGGAGCCGATTACCCTGGGGCATTCGTGCTCGGCGTGATGAGCTGCTTCGCACTCGTCGCCTCCTGGTATCCGTTCGCCAGTGATTACTCGCGCTACCTGCCGGCGCGTAGCTCGGTGCGGGCGGTCACCTGGTGGCCGATCGTCGGCGTCACCCTTCCGATGCTGTTGTTGGGACTGTTTGGCTTGCTCTTACCGACGATCGATCCGAAGTTGGCGAGCGACTCGGGCGTCCTCGCGGTGATCACCCGACATGCGCCGGCCGCGGTCGCGGTGCCGTTCTTCGCCTTCGTCATCCTGGGCGAAATCTGGGCAAACTACCTCGATGTCTATACGGCCGGCCTGGTGACCCAGACCCTCGGCATTCGCCTCAAGCGCTGGCAGACGGCCCTCGCGGCCGGCATCCTGGGTGCCGCCATCGCGACGGTGGCGGTTGTCATCTGGGACTTTCACCTCTTCTATGAGGACTTTCTGATCTTGACGTACCTGTGGGCACCCGCCTGGGCGGCCGTCGTGTTGCTCAGCTTTTTCGTTTTTGGTCAGGGGAAAGCCCGCCCCGCGGTGCTCGCCTGGGTGATCGGCACCGCCGTCAGCCTGGTCTTCGTCAACTACCCCAACCTGTTCTCGACCGCCTTCCCCGGCGCGCACTTTCTGAATCAGCCGCTGATCGATGCGCTGCACGGCGCGGACATCTCAGGCATCGCCAGCGTCGTGGTAGCGGCGGGGTCATATATTGGGCTACGGAAGGTGATGGCATGACGGTGCCGGTCGTGCTCACCATCGCGGGATCTGACTCTGGTGCGGGTGCCGGCATCCAGGCGGATCTCAAGACCTTCGCGGCGCTTGGCGTGTACGGTGTGACCGTCATCACGGCGATCACGGCCCAGAACACGGTCGGCGTCCGGGCGGTCCAGGAGATGGTTCCGGACGTCATCACCGCCCAGCTGGATGCTGTGGCGGAAGATTTCTCGATCGCGGCGCTGAAGACCGGCATGCTGTCGAGCGCAGCGATCATCGAGACCGTCGTCGCGGGGCTGCGGCGCCATGCGCTGAGCCCGCTGGTCGTGGACCCGGTGATGATCGCCAAGAGCGGCGATCGCCTGCTTCGTGAGGACGCGGTCGATACGCTTCGACGGTCGTTACTGCCACTGGCCCACGTCGTGACGCCCAACATTCCCGAAGCCGAGCTCCTGACAGGTTTCACGATCCGGACTCATGCCGACCGTGTGGCGGCGGGACGCGCCATCATGGAGCTTGGAGCGCATGCGGTGGTGATCAAGGGCGGTCACTCGGACGAGGACCCGATCGTCGACTTGCTGGTCGACAGCGAGGGCGTGCATGAGTTTTGCGCTGCCCGGGTCGCGACGGGGAGCACCCATGGCACCGGCTGCACCTTCTCGGCCGCCATCGCCGCCGCGCTGGGACGCGGACAAGGCCTGGCGACCGCCGTCGGCGAAGCGCGCGCCTATCTCTCCAGCGCGCTGGCCGAAGCGCCCGGGCTCGGACACGGGCATGGGCCCGTGAACCACTTTCCAAGCCGGCAGGTGGCGCACGCTCACCACTGACCGAGATCTCGAGTACCTCGAGAGCATCCATCCGCCCCTCGGGCCAGTCCTTGGAGAGATGCTCAAGACCGGCCGGAGCGATGGCGTGCCGATCGTGAACCCGGCGGCGGGCCGCCTGCTGCGGGTTCTGGTCACCGCGCTCGCCCCCAAGCGTGTGCTGGAGATCGGCACGGCGATCGGGTTTTCGACCCTGTGGATGGCGAGCGCGCTGCCGGCGGGCGGTCGCATCGATACCATCGATCCGGACCGGTCGCGCACCGACCGGGCCCGCCGCTACTGGCTGCGCGCCGGCGTGACCGACCGCGTTCGCGTCATCAATGAGCCCGCGCTGCGGGTGCTACCGCGGCTGGCTCCGGGCATCGAGTTCGCCTTCATCGACGCCATCAAGACCGAGTACACAGCGTATCTCGAGGCGCTGTTGCCGAAGATGGCGCCCGGCGGGATGATCACCGTCGACAACGTGCTCTGGAGCGGCCGAATCGCGGCCGGCGAGCACGATGAGAACACCGATGCGTTGCGCGCCTTCAACGAGCGCTTCCTGAGTCACGATCAGCTCGAGGCGACCATCCTCCCGGTCGGCGACGGCCTCGGGGTTGGCGTCGTCCGCCGGCCTGCCTGAGGCGGCAGCTGGCTGAGAAGGCGTACGTGGTGCGCAAGGATGCCATTGCCCTAGAGTTTGTCGGTTGTCCAGCGACGCTAAACCGCTGACTCCGGAGCGCGTTCTCGAGGCCTATCGCACGGTGCTCCGAGCCCGTGCGCTTGACGACCGGCGCTTTGTCCTGAATCGCGCCGGGAAGCTCGCCTTCATCATCTCGCCGCGCGGTCACGAAGTCGCGCAGGTGGCCGCCATCACGGCGCTCGAACCGGGGCGGGATCGTTTCTGCCTGTACTACCGAAACTTTGCTGCCGCGCTCGCCTGCGGCTTTACCGCGGAAGAGCTGATGCTGGCGGCGTTTGCCCGTGCCGCCGACCCGTCGAGTGGTGGGCGCCAGACGCCCGGAAATTTCGGAAGCCGGCGTCGCGGCGTCATCATCGGCTCGAGCACCGTGGGGCCGCAGATCCCGAAGGCAGCGGGCATCGGCCTGGCGCTGAAATGGAAAGGGGAGGGGGCGCTCTGTTACGTCAGCTTTGGTGAGGGCGCGACCAGCCAGGGCGACTTTCACGAAGGCCTGAACTTCGCCGCAATCCATCGCTGCCCGGTGATTTTTTTCTGCGAGAACAACCACTGGGCGATCTCCGTGCCGCAGCGGCTCCAGGTTGCCGGTCCCGGCGTCGCGGAACGGGCCGCCGCCTATGGCATCCCGGGGGTACGGGTCCACGGGGACGACTTCTTCGCCGTCCACCTGGCGGTGCAGCAGGCGGCACGGCGGGCGCGAGCAGGGGAGGGACCGAGCCTGATCGAGGCCGATGTCCTTCGGCTGCAGTCGCACTCCACGGATGACGACCAGCGCGCCTACCGCGATGTCGCTGAGCTGGCGGCCGAAGCCGCGCGCGACCCGATCCCTCGCCTGCGTGATGGGTTGATCGAGCGAGGCTGGCTCGGCATGGATGATGACGCGGCTCTGCGCGACGACGTCAATCGCGAGGTCGAGCTCGCCACCGACGCGGCCGAAGCGGCGCCGGATCCAGACCCCGCATCGCTCGGCCGTCACGTGTATGCCGATGCCTGATCGCACCCTGGTGAAGGCGGTGCGCGACGCGCTCTACGAAGAGATGGAGCGGGATGATCGTGTCTGCCTCCTTGGCCAGGACGTCGGCCTCAAGGGCGGGGTCTTCAAGGCCACGGAGGGACTGCAGCAACGGTTTGGCGCGCAGCGCGTGCTCGACATGCCGCTGGCGGAGTCGAGCATCGCCGCGGTCGCCCAGGGTCTCGCGCTGGAGGGCTTGCTGCCGGTGGCCGAGATGCAATTCGCCGACTACAGCTACCCGGCCTTCAACCA
>Ga0207646_10002086_pt1 | contig 23974 bp, 25 predicted proteins | sample KBSK5502metaG_FD_184343 | JGI IMG/M metagenome (GOLD analysis project Ga0207646, IMG submission 184343) | Corn, switchgrass and miscanthus rhizosphere microbial communities from Kellogg Biological Station, Michigan, USA - KBS K5-50-2 metaG... | ecosystem: Host-associated > Plants > Roots >... | reverse complement strand
GCCGCCGGGTCGAGACCATGCGCGTCGGCGATCGGCTCCTCTATTACGTCACCGGACGCATGGCTTTCGCGGCCACCGTCACGGTCGCCTCGCCGATGTATGAGGACCACACTCCCACGTGGCGCTCAGCGCGGCGCGACGAAGACTATCCATGGCGGGTGCACATTCGTCCCGACATCGTCCTCGACGACGCCATCTGGGTTCCGGCGAAGGAGCTCGCGTATCGCCTCGACTATGTGCGCAAGTGGCCACCCGAACATTGGACGCTTGCGTTCCAGGGCCACATCCACGCGCTGCCGCGCAACGATTTCGCGATCATCGAAGACGAGATCGCCCGGAGCGCACGCCAGAAGAGATCGCTAGCGGGCTAGCCCGTTGGTAAAGGTCCTCACCGAGCTCTATCGGTTCCACTTCAAGAACGAAGCTCGCGAGCGGTTGTTCCTGGCCTCGGTCGCGTTCCTGGTCACGTTCGCCATCGTGCGCCTCATCACCCACGCGATCCGGGCCGGCGTCGGCCCGTTTCACAACGTCACCAGCGGCGGCCTCCACATCCATCACCTGGTGTGGGGAATCCTCATCCTGCTGGCGGTCGGGTACGTCTGGCTGATCGAAAAGGCGGTGGGCTCCAGCTGGCTCGCCAGCGTCACGGCGATCGCCTACGGAGTCGGGGCGGCCCTCACCCTCGACGAGTTCGCCCTCTGGCTCAACCTCCAAGACGTCTACTGGGAGCAGGCCGGGCGGGCGAGCGTGGACGCGGTCGTCATCTTCGCCTCTCTGCTCTCGGTCGGCATCTGGGGCGGACCGTTCGTTCGTGACATCGCCAAGGAGCTGCTCAAGGTGTTCCGGCCGAAGGGACCGGCGTAGGTGTCACAAACACGCCCGCGGTGGGGCTTCCTCTTTAGTGAGCGTGAATCTCGAGGTCACCGCTGAGGCCTCAAAGCATCTCGTGAAATCTCGCGAAGAGGCGTTCGAGGCGCTGTTCAAAAGTGAATACGCGCGGGTGGCCGGCATCGCCAACCGGGTGCTGGCCGATCCGCACGAGGCCGAGGACGTCGCCCAGGAGGTCTTCATCAACTTCCACCGGCTTCACTCGGCCAGCGCGCAGTTTGCACCCGCGTGGCTGCATCGGGCCGCCGCGCACACCGCGCTGAACCGTCTTCGAGGCCGCCGGCGCCGCGAGCGACGCGAGCAGGCTCAGGCGCCAGAGGAAGCGTCACGAACCGTGGATCCACAGCGGATGCTCGAGGTCAACGAGGATCGCAAGACGGTGCGCGCCGCGCTCGCCCGGTTGGCGCCAAAACCCGCAGCCGTGCTCGTTCTACGCGCCAGCGGCCTCAGCTATGCCGAGGTCGCGGAAGCGCTCGGAGTCGGAACCGGACAGATCGGAACTTTATTGAGGCGTGCGGAAGCCGCGCTGCGCAAGGAGGTCACTCGTGGCACATCTATCTGAAGGAACGTTGCGCCGGATGTTCGACGATCCGGACGCGCTCACCAGCTCGGATCGCCGGCACTACGCCGATTGCGCCGACTGCCAGGCCAGATACGCCGGCATGGCGGAGGACGCGCGCGCGGTAGCGACTCTGCTGGCCGCTCCCGGGCTCAAGGTCGACGCGGCCTCGGCGTTCGAGCGCGTCCAGGCCGCCCCAGCCGCCAAGCCCCGATTCGGCTTCACGCTCCCGATCCTGCGGCCCGCCTCGCGGACGATGTTCGCCGGCCTCGCCGCCGCGGCGCTGCTGGTCGTGGTCGTCGCCACCGCTTTCGCCAACGTGCTGCCGCTCTTCCAGCCGAAGACGGTCGAAGCGGTTCCGGTGCAGATCACGGACATACAGGCGCTGTCCGCGCTCGGCGACTACGGGACCATCACCTGGTCGACGCAGCCCCAGCCTCAAGTTGTGCTGTCCGCGGCCGACGCGAAGTCGATCGCGGGCTTCAATGCACCGGTTGCGAGCTACGTGCCAGCAGGCGTTTCCTCGACGGTCACGTACGCGGCGATGCCAAAGGCCGTCGCCGTTTTCACGTTCGACGCGAGCAAGGCGGCAGCCGCCGCGGCCGCGACGGGCAAGCCGCTGCCCGCTCTCCCCAAAGGAATGGACGGGGCCAAGCTGACAGTCACGGCCGGGCCCGCGATCCTCGAGGTGTACGGAAACCTCAAGCAGAGCGCCAATTCGAGCTCGCAGGACATCAACCTGCCACAGCTCGTGATCGCCGAGTCGTCCGCGCCAGTGGTCACGTCGACGCAGGTGACCGCCAAGCAGCTCGAGAACTACGTCCTGTCAATCCCCGGCATCTCCAAGGAGCTGTCGGCTGCCATCAAGGCGATCGGCGACCCTAGCTCCACGTTGATCATCCCGATCCCGATCCAGTACGCGACGTCGACCTCGGTGACCGTGCAGGGCGTCCACGGCGTTGCCGTCGGCGACAACACCGGACTGGGGTCCGCCGTGATCTGGATCAAGGGCAACGTCTTCGTTGTTGCCGGCCCGCTCAAGCAGTCAGAGGTCGTGAAAGTCGCCGACAACCTGAAGAGCTGACTCCGCTAGCCTGCGTTGGTGGCTGAGGCAGCGTCTGTTTCCACGGCGGCCGCCCCCTCCCCAGGGGCGGCCGTCGATTCTCCGGCGATTCACACCGTCGACCTGTCCAAGCGCTTCGGCGGTACGGTCGCGCTCGCGGGCCTCTCGATGACAGTGCCGCGCGGTGAGATCTTCGGATTCCTCGGACCGAACGGCGCCGGCAAGACGACCTCGGTCAAGCTCTTGCTCGGCCTGCTCAAACCGACGTCCGGCGAGGCGTGGCTGCTGGGCGAAAAGATCGGCGATCTTGGGACCCGCCGGCGCATCGGCTATCTGCCAGAGCTCTTCCGCTACCAGGGGTGGCTCGATGCGCGCGAAGTCCTCGCGCTCCACTGCGAGCTGGCGCCGCTCCCCCGCTCGACGTGGAAGGACGAGATCGCGACGGCGTTGGAGACGGTCGGCCTTTCGGACCGTGCCGACGATCGAGTGAGCACGTTCTCGAAAGGGATGCAGCAGCGCCTGGGGCTGGCCGCCGCGCTCGTCGGCAAGCCCGAGCTCGTGTTCCTCGACGAACCAACCTCGGCGTTGGACCCCGTCGGCCGCCACGACGTGCGCGAGATCATTCGCGGCCTATCCGCGCGAGGCACCGCGGTGTTCCTGAACTCGCATCTGCTGAGCGAGGTCGAGCAGGTCTGCGACCGCGTAGCCGTCGTGGACCATGGACGGGTGATCGCGTCGGGAACGATGGATGAGCTGCTCAGCGGCACAGCGGTTCGCGTGCGTGTGAGCGGTCTCGACGGGGCGGCCCGGACCAAGCTGTCGGCGTTCGGTCCGCTCGACGACGAGGGTGACCAGGTCACATTTACAAAGCTCGATATCGAGCGGGTCCCGGAGCTCGTCTCGGCGATCGTCGGACTCGGTGGGAGGGTTTACGAGGTCGCCCCCCGCCACCAGACCCTGGAAGACCGCTTCCTCCAACTTCTGGAGGCCGAGGACAAATAGTGCCTCCTGTTCTCGTTTTCGCACGGCTTACGGTGCAGGAGTCTTCGCGACGCCGGCTGCTGCTGGCGCTGGTCATCCTCACCCTGCTGGTGGTCGGGTTCTCGGCGTGGGGCTTCCACAAGATCACGACCGTCACGCGCAGCGACGGCACGCTGCTGCCGCCCGAACAGGTCTCGTTGATCACCTCGCAGCTGCTGATCGTCGTGACCTTCATGTACAGCGGAGTACTGGCCCTGAGCGCGGCGGTTGTCGCCGGGCCGCTGATTTCCAGCGAGGTCGAGAGCGGCTTGCTCCTCTCGATGCTCGCGCGCCCGGTGCGGCGCAGCGAGGTGGTCATCGGGAAGTGGCTCGGGCTCGCGGTGCTCGTGACGGTGTATGCGGCGGGGTCCGCGCTCCTCGAGCTCACCGCGGTCAACTGGGCCACCGGCTACCTGCCACCGCATCCGATCGAGCTGGTGCTTTACGTCGCCGCCGAAGGCCTCGCGCTGCTTTCGCTCGGACTCGTGCTCTCGACTCGGCTGTCAGGCATCACCGGCGGCGTGATCGCTCTGGTCGCGTGGCTCATAGCCTGGATCGCGGGGGTCGTGGGCGACATCGGGATGGGACTGCAGAACTCCGCCCTCCAGAACGTCGGCACGATCAGCCACCTGCTCCTTCCCACCGACGGCCTGTGGCGTGGCGCAGTCTACGCAATGGAGCCGGACGCGATCCTGGCCGCCCTCCGCGCCGCCGGGACCGCCGGCCGCGCCAACCCCTTCAGCGCGGTCGACCCACCCCCGACGGCATTTCTCGCGTGGGTGGTGGTGTGGTTCGCGCTCATGCTCACGTTCAGCATCTGGAGCTTCCGCACCCGCGAGATCTAGGTTGCCGGTAAGACCGCCTGCGTCTGAGTGACTCGCGCCACGCGGCGCCCCTGGTTGTCGAGCAGGTCTGTCTGCACAACGATGGTGGTCCGGCCGACATGCAGCGGCGTGCTCACAGCCTCGACGTAGCCTTCGCGAACAGCCCGAAAGAAGTTCGTCTTCGATTCGATGGTCGCGGTGCCGGCGCCCGCCGGAAGGTTGAGCACGGCGCAGTAGGCGCCGACCGAGTCGGCCAGGGCCATCAGCGCGCCGCCGTGGAGAACGCCGCCGGTGGTGCAGCGCTCTGGTGCCCACTCCATGCGCCCCCGCACCTCTTCGGGTGTCGCGGAAACAAGCTCGGCGCCGATAAGACTGGCAAAAGGCATCGCCGAAAGAGGCGACTCGGTCAGGGGTAGAGGCCTCGTTCTCGAGTGGCGCCGGCGACGCGAGACACCGCTCGGCAGTAAGCCGCCATGCGCATGTCGAGCTTCTTCTCGAGCTTCGTCTTGAGCACCTCGGCGAAGGCGCGCGACAGGATCGCCTTCAACTTCTGGTTCACCTCGTGCTCGGACCAGAAGAACGACTGCAGGTCCTGCACCCATTCGAAGTAAGAGACGGTCACGCCGCCGGCGTTGGCTAGGATGTCGGGGACCAGGAAGATGCCGCGCTCGCGAAAGATGGCATCCGCCTCCGGCGTGGTGGGCCCGTTGGCGCCTTCGACGATGACCGTCGCCTTGACGTCGCGGGCGTTGCGCGAAGTCAGCTGGTTTCCGATCGCCGCCGGCACGAGCAGGTCGCAATCGACGGTGAGCACATCCTGGTTGCCGATTTCCTGCGCGCCGGGAAACCCACGAAGCGTCTTCTCGCGGGCGCGGTATTCGAGCACGCGCTTGATGGAGAGGCCGAGCGGGTTGTAGATCCCGCCGTAGTCCTCGCTGACCGCCACGACCGTGCAACCCGCCTCTTCGAGCAGCTTGGCGCTGATGCTGCCGACGTTCCCGAACCCCTGCACCGCGACCTTTGTCTGGTGTGGATGGCGGCCCAGGTGATCGAGCGCCGCCATCGAGCAGATCGTCACGCCCCGGCCCGTGGCCTCGACGCGGCCCAAAGATCCCCCAACCTCGATCGGCTTGCCGGTCACCGAAGCCGGCACCGAGTAGCCGAGATGCATCGACAGCGTGTCCATGATCCAGGCCATCGTCTGGCCGTCGGTGTTGACGTCGGGCGCGGGGATGTCTCGGTCGGCGCCGATGAGGATCGAGATCTCGGTGGCGAACCGGCGGGTCATGTGCTCCAGCTCGCGAGCCGAGAGCTCCTTGGGGTTGACGATGATGCCGCCCTTCGCGCCGCCGAACGGGATGCTGACGACGGCGCATTTCCACGTCATCCACATCGCGAGGGCTTTGACCTCGTTCAGGGAAACGTCCGGGTGGTAGCGGATGCCGCCCTTCGCCGGTCCGCGGTTGATGTTGTGTTGCACGCGATAGCCAGTGAATATGCGATGCGTGCCGTCGTCCATCTCCACCGGGAAGTTGCAGGTGAACTCACGTTGGACCTCACGCAGCACCTCGCGCAGCCATGGCTCCAGCCCGATCAGCTCGGCCGCAGTGTCGAACTGCGACTGCGCCGTCCGCCATTCGTCCGCCTCGACTACAGGGTGTAGCTCGGTCGCGCTCACATCAACACCGATGATCGCGGATATTCAGCATGTTCATCACAAATTACGTTGATGCACGCCGGGACGCCTGAGGCGAACGCCCGGTCCAGCGCCGGCCGGATCTGGTCAGGACGGTCGACCATCTCCCCGTAACCACCAAGGGCTTCGACGACCTTGTCGTAACGGGTGCGCGGCGCGAGGTCGGCGGCGACGCTGATCCCCAGCATGTTCATCATCGGATGCTTCTCGAGGGCCCAGATCCCGTTGTTGCCGACCACGCACACCACAGGGATGTGGTGCCGGGCCATCGTGTCGAACTCCATGGCCGAGAACCCCAACGCGCCGTCGCCGGCGAGAAGGATGACCTGGCGCTGCGGATGTGCGAGCTTGGCGGCCATCGCGTAAGCGGGACCTGAGCCGAGACAGCCGAACGGCCCCGGGTCGACCCACAGCCCCGGCTTCGGTCTCTCGATGAGGCGGCCGGCAAACGAGACGAAATCGCCGCCGTCGCCCACGAAGATCGCGTCCCCGTCGGCGTAGCGATCGACCTCGGCGACCAGGCGCGCGGGGTGCACCGGAGAGGAGTCGGACTGCGTCATCGACTCGTCGCGTAGGCGCGCCGCCGCCTCGGATTCGCGCAGGTGCGCGAGCCACTGAGGGCGTTCCGGAATGTCCGCGGCAGCGGTTGCCAGCGCGGCCACCGAAGCGCGCAGGTCGCCGTACAGCGCGGCTTTGGCGAGACGGTGCTTGCGAAAGTCGTCCACGTCGAGGTAGACGAGCTTCGCGTCTTGGGCGAAAACCGGCGGTTGGCCCCAGTTGAGGCGGAAATCGAGCTGCGCCCCGATCACAAGGATGAGGTCGGCCTCGCCCAGCGCCTTGCCGCGAGCGCGCGGGAAGAAGAGCGGGTGGCCGCCCGGCAGGACTCCCCGAGCCATCCCGTTTACGTTCAGCGGCAGGTGTGCGCCTTCGATGAGCCTCTTCACCTCGTCTTCGGCGCGGGCCCACCACACGCTGCCGCCGGCGATCACGGCGGGTCGGTCCGCTTCGCGCAGTAATCGGGCAATCTTCTTGACTTCGTCTGGGTCGGGGAGTGCGCCCAGGTCGGGGGTGAGATGCTCGGTCGCCTCGGGCACGTCGGCGGCGCCGAACAGAACGTCGAGCGGAACGTCCATGAAGACCGGGCCGGTGCGCCGGCTCAAGGCGGTGCGCACACAATCGGCGGTCGTGCCGTAGGCCTCCTCCGCGGAGCCAAGCGTGAGCGCTTTCTTGGTGATGCTCCGAACGACCTGGACGTGGTCCATCTCCTGCAGCGAGCCCATCCCCCATCTCGCGACCGGCGCACGCCCACCAATGACGAACATCGGGCTGTCCCCCGACTGCGCCTGCGCCATGGCGGACGTCGAGTTGGTGACCCCGGGGCCGGCCGTGACGGCGGCGACACCGCATTGCCGCGTGACCTTGGCCCAGCCCTCCGCCGCAAACGCCGCCGCCTGCTCGTGGCGGACGTCGATGATCCGCAGGCCTTGCTCCTGGGCGCCAACGAGAACCGACCAGATATGACCGCCGTTGAGGGTGAACAGGTGGCTGACGCCGGCCCGCTTGAGCGCGAGCGCGATCAGCTCGCCGGCATTGGCGGAGTCGCTCAAGTCTCTATTGAGCCATGGCCCAGGGCATCGCCGGCGTGTTGAAGGCCGCGTGAGGATGGCCTTCACGGCCGATGAGGATGACCCCTCCTTGAGCCGACAGGGATTTGCCCAGAAAGTCGACGGCGCCCTTCGCCACCGCCGCCGGATCCATCCCGTGCTGGAGCTCGATGATCATGAGCCGTGCCAGACCCAGGCGGATGAAGGCCTCGCCCTGGCCAGTACCGCACACGGCGCCGAACAGGTCATTCGCGTAAATGCCGGCGCCCGGGATGGGCGAATCGCCGATGCGGCCGGGCAGCTTCCCGCTGATGCCACCAGTCGAGACCGCCACGGCCAGCCTGCCGTTCGAGTCGCGGGCGACGGCGCCGACGGTGTCCGCACCGGTCAGGCGCTGCTGGCGCTTGCGGTTGTTGATGAAGACCGACTGGTCGCACATCTCGATGCCGTGGTCGCGGGCAAAACGGGATGCGCCCGATCCGGACAGCAGGACGTGGCGGCCGTCGTGCATCACCTCCGCCGCCAGGTCGACCGGGTGGCGCACGTCTTTCAGGCAGGCAACGCCGCCGGCGCGGAGCGCCGCCCCTTCCATCACGCCGGCGTCCAGCTCGACCTCGCCGTCGGCGTTCAGGCAGGCGCCGATGCCGGCGTTGAGAAGTGGTTCGTCCTCCATGTGGCGAACCGCCGCAATCGCGGCAGCCAGGGCTCCGCTGCCGATCTGGGCCCAGCCGACCTCTAGCGCGCGCTCGACCGCGGCCTGGCGCTGAGGGCGCTCGGCGGGGGGAACGGGTCCCGCGCCGCCATGAACTACGAGCGCCGGAGCGGCCAGGGTTTCTTCAGGCCGTCTCGAAGGCCCGGCGATCCGTGACGCGGCGCTCGTCGGTCCGCCGGTCCGGCACGTGAACGACGCGCCTGCCGACCGTCGCCCGCTCAGGGGTTCGCCGCTCGCCGAACCGCCGCTCGGGGCTTGCGCGCCTCACCGTCGTACGTCTTTCCGCGCCGCGCTCAACCCGAATTTCGTTGGACACCATACCCGCCCTCCCGCTTTTTGGTCAGACCGTCGATGCTATCTCACTCCCGGGTCGAGTGCTCTGCGCTTTTCGTCCAGGCGGCGCTCGGACTGCCGCCGCTCCAGCTCGTCGCCCGGGCCAAGGTCGACGAAGCGCGCGTAGCCGGCCAGCCTCGGGTGGACTTCCTGTACGCGCCGGAACATCTCCTGCGCGATCGACCGGTAGTCGGGATGGCCCTGCGGTGTCGTCCTCAGCTCGCACAGGTGATAGATCTCGCGGAGGTTCGCGCGGACATACCAACGTACCCTGAACCCCATCGGCAGGACGTACTGCGCGGTCGCCGCACCCAGGTCCCGCTCGAGGCTCTTGTGCGCGGCCGCTGCCTCCCCAATCGCCTGCGTGAAGTCCCTCTCCATGCCAAGCTCGACCGCTGCCGGGGGCATTTCGAACCCAAGCTCAACACCAAGGAGCTGCCGGTCCTGGGTGAGCATCCGGTGGCGGTGCAGGTCGCGGTACGCGGCGAAGTTGCCGATTATCTCGAAGGTGTACTCGGCGTGCTCCAGGGCTCGCGGCGGTCGCTGACGGCGGTTGGCCCGCTCTCCGAGCAGGGCTTCCAGCGTTGCCTCGATGTCTGCTTTCTGCGCATCGAGGCGCAGGTTCGAGTGAGGAAAGAGCGCCGCGGCCACCACCTTGCGCTCAGCGTCGGGGTCGAATTCCACGAGACGGACCGGTTCCAGACTCGAAATTGGCGGCCGGATGTCGCGCGTCGCCAGACTGGCCGTCGCTTCGCGGATTCTCGCCATCCGCTCCGCCGCCGGCCGCCCGTACTTCTCGTCGAGCGCACGGCGTACGAAAGAAGGGATGACCAATGACAGCTCATGGTGAAGGTCGTTGGCCAGACGCCGGCATTCCGCCAGCTCGTGCGCCGACAGCTTCGTGATCAGGTACTCGAATGCGCGCCCGTTGCCATAGACGCCCAGGTTGGTCATAGCTCCCGCCGGCAGCAAGCCGCGCAGCAGGTCGAGCGCCTTCGCCCGGGTTGCCGACTTCCATGCGCGGTCGGTCTCGCCTTGCTCTTGCGGATAGCGCTCGCGGATCGCCAGCGTCGCCGGCTCGATGAGGCGGCTGTAGGTCTCGAACAGCGAATCCATGGTCCGTTCGTAAAGCGGGTCGGCCAGCTCCTCTCCGCGGTAATAGAGAAAGCGCCCGTCGGGCGCACGCCTGTCGAACCGGACGTAGCGGGTCGACTTCTCCAGCGGCGAGATGCCAATGCGGCTGTCCTCCACCGCTTTGGCGCCAAGCATCGAGACCTGCTCGACCGCGACGTGCGCGCCGGCCAGCTCGGCGACAGAATCGTCGCCGTACCCGACCAGCACTCGCTCGTAGAACTCCTCAGCTCGGCGAACGGCGACCATATCCTCCTCTGTCGCGCCGCCGGCCAGGTGCTCGAACCCCGAATCCGGCTCGTTGATGAACTCGTCCAGCAGCACCCGGCGAAGGCTCTTTTCCGTGCGGGAATATCGCGAGAAGAGCGCCCCCTTCACGACCTCGGGAAGGTTGCGCAGGGCAAACACTGGACGGTCCATGTTGGTGAAGAAACGGGCGAGGACACGAGCCTCGGCCGGCTTGAATTCCGACGACGGTTCGACTGCCATGGCGGCCCTATCGTAAGCCGCTTTGGCCGGGGCCAACCCTAGATCTTGTGGGTCCGAACTGAACGACCCCATCATCTGGACCAGGAGGCCGCCACTTGTCCCCGCTTTGTCCCCAAGAGTGTTAACAAGTTAGCTTCGAGGTCAAGGAGGGTGGGGATAACGAGCCGGGTACAGGGGATCGATTGGGCAGAGCGCTGGCGCGACACGGTCCGCGCGCGTGCCGGAGGATCGAGCCGCCCTGAGCCCTCCGGCTACTGGGATCGTCGAGCGCCTTCCTACGCAAGAATCACCCGCCATCGGTTCGACGACTTCCTCCGTGTCGTCGAGCCCTACGTGGCACCGCGTAAGACCCTCATCGACGCCGGGGCGGGAACCGGCCGGCACGCGGTGCCGCTGGCGGAGCGCCTCGAATGGGTCACCGCGGTAGAGCCGTCCGAAGGCATGCGCGCCCAGATTCCTCATGTCGACAACATGACCGTGATCGCGAGCACCTGGCAGGACGCAGAGGTCGCTCCCGCAGACATCGTGATCTGCTGCCACGTCCTGTACGGAATCGAAGAACCCGTTCCTTTCATCGGCAAGCTCCAGGCCTCGGCGCGCGACCGCGTCTTCATCATGCTTCGGCAGGGATCACTCCCGCATCCCGCCACGCAGCTGCGTCAGAAGTTGCTCGGCACCCCCGACCTCCCGGTGCCGCAGTTCAGCGACCTGTTCATGCTGCTGACCGAGATGGGCATCGCGCCCGACGTCACGTTCGTTCGGTATCCGGTCGTGAATCGCTACAAGGACATCGAAGAGGTGATGACCGACTGTCGATTGCTCATCGGGGGAGGATGGGACGAGGCGCGAGCCCGTACCTTGCTGGAAGAGATGATCACGAGAGATGGTGACGATCTGGTGATCGACAGCGGCGTCGCGCTGGCGGGGATCGCGCATTGGCAACCGCGCGAGAGCTGACGATACGGCCAGTGAGGCCGGGCGATCGCGATCGAGTCGTCGAGCTGACCAAGGACGTTTGGGGCGGGCACGACTACCTCCCCGAGGTTTTCGACGACTGGGTCGCCGATGCCGCGTCCGCCTTCGAAGCGGTGGAGGTCGACGGCACGGTGGTGGGTGTGCAGCGTCTTCGACCGTACGCACCCGGGCTGGTCTGGTACGAAGGGCTGCGCGTGGCAACGAGCCACCGCCGCCAGGGCGTGGCGCGCGCGATGCTTCTGTCGGCGATCGCCGAGGCGCGCGAGCAGGGCCACGGCGAAATGCGGCTGGCGACCGGCAACCCAGATGCGGGCCGGCTCTTCGAATCCGTGGGCTTCAAGCGACTGCTGGACGTCCGTTGGTGGCGAGGTCCTCGAGTGGAAGGCGGCGAGTCGGCGCGCATCCCGCCTCCGGCCGAGGCCGAGAAGCTGTGGCCGATGGTCGCCGCGAGCCCGGGTGTCGAGCTCTACGGCGGAGTCATCGCTGACTTCAATGGAGCTCGAGACCTCGGCGCCCCCGAGCTCGCCAGGCTCGCCGAGACTGGGATGCTGCGGGTCGGTCCCGGGGGCCGCGCCGTCGCGGGCCTTCGCCGGCCGTGGGGAGACAACATCGCCGTCGCATTCGTCGCGGGCACGGGTGGCGCCCTCCGCGAGCTGCTCATGGCGCTGCGTTTCGAGGCCGATGCCGACGGGCTCGACGACGTCGTTGTGAGCCTGCCCCGAGACCACCCCGCCGCCGATGACCTGCGGGCTTCCGGATACGATTTCGCGAATGACGACGACCACGGCTACATCTACGCCCTGTCCCTATAGGTGAGTCGCCGTTACGTAGTCCTCGGCAACGGCATCGCCGGGCAGACCGCCGCGGAGGAGCTGCGCAAGCTCGATTCCGAGGCGTCGATCGTGATGATCGCCGCGGAACGCCACCCTCTCTACAACCGCGTCGCGCTGCCGCGATACCTGCGAGGCCAGGTGCGTAGGGAGAAGGTCTTCATGCGCACAGCCGAGGATTACGCAAGACAAAACCTGGACATCCATTTCGAGACCTGGGCCACCGAGGTCGACCTCGCCGCCAAGGTAGTGCGCACGAACCGAGACCAGGAGTTCCCGTACGACGCTTTGCTCGTAGCGACCGGCGGCCGTCCGAAGCCCCCGCCGTGGCCCGGCTGCGACGACGTGTCGCAGACGATCGGGTTCCAGACCCTGGACGACACCGACGCCATCATCGAAAAGGCGGACGCGTCCGAGCGAGTGCTGGTGATGGGCGGCAGCTTCATCGGCTACGAGCTGGCCGAAGGAGTCAGCTTTCGCAAGAAGGCCCAGCTGACGTGGATCATGCGCGGCCCGTGGTTCCTGCGCTACGTCCTCGACGAGGAAGGCGGTCAGCTGTGCCGTCAGCTGGGAGAGGCACAGGGCGTGGAGTTCATCACCTCCGACGAGGTGCAAAAGTTCAGCCGCCTCAACGGGCGCTTCCTCGCCGAGACGGTCAACGGAAAGCGTGTCGAGTTCGACCTGCTCACGTACGGCGTCGGGCTCGACTACTACACGGAGCCGGTCAGTCGATCTGAGGTGAAGCTCGACAAAGGCATCGTCACCGACGCCAAGCTGCGCTCGTCGGCGCCCGACGTTTACGCCGCCGGCGACATCGCGGTGTTCTACGACCTGATGGTCGAGCGCCACAACCAGATGGGGACCTGGGACAACGCCGAGGCACACGGCAAGGTGGCGGCCCGCAACATGGCCGGTGCCGACGAGGACTTCTTCGACGTGCCCACCTACACGACCACGATGTTCGGCTCCACGCTGGCCGTGATGGGCGTGACGCCGGACGTGCAGCCCGGCCTCGAATCAGTGCGGACGTTCAGCTTCGAGGAGAAGTTCTATCGCAAGCTCTTCTTCAAGAACGACCGCCTGGTGGGCGCGATCATGATCGGCCCGCCTAAGGGCCGCAAAAAGCTGATCGAGATCATGCGGTCACGCCAGGTGATCGAGCGCCCTAAACAGGAGCTTCTCGACCCCAACAACCTGAAGGACTAAACCCGGCGCACGTCGAGGTCCGGCGGCACATAGCCACTCGCGAACGCGGCCTTCATGCCCGCTTCCCCGCGACGCATCGCCGATTTATGGTTGCTCATCAGCAGCCGTCGACCGCCCAGGCGGGCTGTGAGGTTGATCAAGGCCCATTTTGTCTCGGTTTGTTCGTGCAGAGTCATTCGGGTTGTGCCTGGGGTCAAGGCTTCCAACCGCCAATCGATTTCGCCCTCGAAGAAACCCTCGACCCGAGTGCGGACATAGTTCGGCGGCTCGTGCTTGAGAACTGTGAAGTTGAAATCGAGCGTGTATGGGAGATCTGACTTCACCCTCACGTGCCACCGCGTGCCCGGTCCGTGTTTGATGTCTGAAATGACCTCCGCGAAGCGATAGTCCGGCCACCAGCTCGGCCAGCTGGCGACGTCATCGACCATCCTCCAGGCCACGTCGATCCCGGCTGGAATGGTCCATACGTCGGTGAAGTCGTACTGCTCGCCCATGGATTTACAGCTTATGGGCGGCGACTTGCTCGTATGCTTTCGCTTTAGAGAGATGCCATTCGCCTACAGCGAATCTGCGCAGCTGGTTCGGGAAGCCCTCGGCTCGGTGCTGAGGCGCCGCCGGGAGGCCGTCCACCGGACGCTCACCGAGGTGGCGGGGGAGGCCGGCCTGTCGCCCGCTCACCTGTCGGAGGTCGAGCGTGGCCGCAAAGAGGTTTCGACGGAACGGCTGCTGGCGGTCGCGCACGCGCTCGGGGTGCGGCCGGCCGATCTGTACGGCGAGCTGGCTCGCCTTCTGGGCGCCGATTCGGAGCGGCCGGCGTGGCCAGAGGACCCGCCCGCGAAGCTCCGGCTCGCGACCGCGGGCATGCCCCTGGAGGCGCTGCGGAGCGTCGCCGATTTCAGCGCGTATCTCGCGATGGCCAATCCGCCGCCGAAGGCGCGGCCACGAATCGGTTTCGAAACAAGGAGGTAACCGACGATGCATCTCATCCCAACCGTGATCACCAACGATGGGCGCGGCGAGCGCGCCTACGACATCTACTCGCGGCTGCTCAAAGACGGCGTCGTCTTCGTGCGCGGTGTCATCGACGACGAGCTGGCGAGCAACGTGACGGCGCAGCTTCTGTTCCTCGAGAACGAGGCGCCCGACCGCGACATCCAGCTTTACATCAACAGCCCGGGTGGATCGCTGACAGCGGCGCTGTCGATCTACGACGCCATGCAGTACGTCGGCCCGAAGGTGGGCACGCTCTGCACCGGGCTGGCCGCGAGCGGTGCGTCGATCCTGCTCGCCGGCGGCGACGCGGGGATGCGGATGTCGCTGCCCCACGCGCAGATCCTCATCCACCAGCCGTTCACGCAAGGCATCCAGGGGCAGGCCACCGACATCCAGCTGCACGCGCAGGAGATCCTCCGGCAGCGCGAGTCGATGGCGCGCATCTACGCCAAGCACACGGGCCGGCCGCTGGAGGACGTCGAGCGCGCGATGGAGCGCGACTTCTTCATGAACCCGGAAGAGGCGAAGGATTGGGGCCTCATCGACCTGATCGTGGAGCGCAACCCGGTCGCCGTCAAACCCATCGGGTGAGGGTCGTAGTCCTCGGCGGGACCCGGTTCATCGGTCGCGCGATCGTCGAGGAGCTGGCCTCCTCCGGCCATGACGTTCTGATCGTCCATCGCGGGGTGCTCGAACCGGCGGACATGCCGGGCGTGCAGCACATGCACGCCGAGCGCGCCGAGCTGCCCGCCCATCGCTCCGAGCTGGCTGCATTCGAACCTGATGCGGCAATCGACTGCCGGGCGCTCACCAAAGTTGACGCGCAGACCGCCATCGCCGCTCTTCCAGCCGGCATCAGGATGCTCGTGATATCGAGCATCGACGTCTACCGCGCGTTCGCCGCCCTCAATGACGAGCGCGAAACGGATCCGGTCCCGATCGACGAGACCTCGCCGGTCCGCGCCGAGCGCTACCCGTATCGCGGCAAGACGCCGGGCATGGACGACTACGACAAGCTCGACGTCGAGGACGTCTACCTGCCGCAAGGCGCGACGTCGCTGCGGCTGCCGATGGTGTACGGGCCGCACGATTACCAGCTGCGCGAGGAGTTCATCCTCCGCCGCGTCCGCGCCCATCGCAAGCGCATCCCGTTCGGCGCCGGGATGTGGCTCGCCTGCCGCGCGTATGTCGGGGACGTCGCGCGCGGCGCCCGGCTGGCGCTCGAGTCACCCTCGACGGCGGGGCTCGCGCTCAACCTCTGTGAGGACCGCACCTTCTCGATCAGGATGTGGTCGCGGATGATCCTCGACGCCGCCGGATCGGATGCGGAGCTGGTGAAGGTGGCGGATGAGGCTCTGCCCGAGGACCTCAAGCCGACTGGAACCATGGCCCAGCACATCGCGGCCAGCGCGAAACGGGCGCGGACTCTGCTCGGCTGGACCACGTCGGATCCCGCCGAGACGCTGCGGTCGACGGTGCGGTGGCACCTGGACCATCCGCCGGCTGAGAGCGATGCCGATTTCAGCGCTGACGATCTGGCTTTGGAGACGGTCTAAGCTTCGGAGGCAGATGACCCGCCGTTACAGGCCGTTTGATCCCTTCGAGCGCGGCGGACCGTTAGAGGGACGCGAGCTGCGGATCCCACGCCCGCCCCGCCGCTTCTGGATCGGTGCAGCGCTGTTCGGCCTCGCTTTGCTGATCTTCTTTTTCGCCAGCCCGGTCGTCTGGCTGTTGACCGAGCTGCAGTGGTACGACTCGCTCGGACTCAAGGATGTCTTCACGACGCGACTGTCTCTGCAGGTGGCGCTGTTCATAGGCAGCTTCGCGCTCGCCTTCATTTTTCTCGTCGCCAACGTCGTGATCGCGCTCCGCCTGCGCGCTGGACCGAGCTTGCGCGCCGTGGGCATCAGGCGCTCGAGCATTCGCAGCGCCACCGGTGGCGCCGCCCTGGGCGCGGCCGCGCTCGTGGCACTCATCCTGTCCGGCGGCGCGGGCACCCAGTGGCAGAGCCTGGCTCTCTTCCAGCACGCCAAGCCCACCGGCATCACCGACCCGGTCCTCGGCCAGGACATCTCCTTCTATCTGCTGACGCTGCCGCTCCTGCATTCGATCGTCAACTGGGCGCTGGGCCTGGGGTTCCTGACTCCGCTCCTGATCGGAGTCATCTACGCGTGGCGAGGCGACACCTTCGACTTCAACTTCAGCCCGCTGGCGATCGCGCATTTCTCCGCGCTGCTGGCGGTTTTCGCGCTCGTGCTGGCGGCGTGGATGTGGATCGGCCGCTACGACCTCCTCTACGCCCACAACACCAGCATCGTCTGGGGTGCGGCCTACACGGACGTCAACGCACGTCTGCCGATCATCACGTTCCAGTCGGGCGCCGCCATCGTCCTCGGCGGCGCGCTCCTGGTCAACGTATGGCTGCGCCGGCTCTGGCTCCCACTCACGGCGGCCGGCGTCTGGGTGGCGCTGCTCCTGATCGGACAGGTGTACCCCGCCGTCGTCCAGTCGTTCCTGGTCACACCCAACGCTCAGACCTACGAGCTCCCTTACATCGAGCGAGAGATCGCCGGCACCCGGGCGGCTTACGGACTATCGAACGTCGCCGTGAGCAATTTCAGCGGCGACCAGCACCTCACGCTGCAGGACGTGCAGAACGACCAGGTCACCGTCAACAACCTGCGGCTCTGGGACTACGCGCCCCTCAAGCAGACTTATGACCAGCAACAAACGATCCGCACCTACTACACGTTCAACGACATCGACCTCGACCGGTACACCATCAACAACCAGTACCAGCAGCTAGAGATAAGCCCGCGCGAGTTCGACTTTTCGCGGCTCCCCCCGTCGGCGCAAAACTGGGTCAACCAGCACCTCGGCTACACGCACGGTTATGGCGTCGCCGCGAGCCCTGTGAACGCCGTCGTCGGCGAAGGCCTTCCCGACTACGTCGTCGGCAACCTGCCGCCAAGCGGACCGCTCGCCGTCACCCAGCCGGCGATCTACTTCGGCGAGCTCAAGCCCGCGACCGGCGCCGACTACGTCCTCGCACCGTCGAACACCCGCGAGTTCGACTACCCGCAGGGCAGCCAGGACGTGTTCACCAACTACAGCGGCACCCACGGCGTGCCGATGAGCAGCCTCAATCGCGCGCTCTGGTCGCTGAAGCTGGGCGATTTCAACCTGCTGGTTTCAGGCCAGATCACCGACAAGACCCTGATGCTCTACCGGCGCAACATCGTCGACCGCGTGTCCGAGCTCGCGCCGTTCTTGAGCTTCGACGGCGACCCGTACATCGTGGTCGTCGACGGCCACCTCTACTGGATCATCGATGCGTACACCACCGGCTCGACATACCCCTACTCGCAGACGCAGATCTTCCAGAACAGCGACATCAACTACATCCGCAACTCGGTGAAGGTCGTGATCGACACCTACGAGGGGACGCCCACCTTCTACATCGTCGACACGAAAGACCCGCTGATCACCGCGTACGCGGCGACCTTCCCATCGCTGTTCAAGACGATCGACTCGATGCCGGCGGGCGTGCGCGCCCACCTTCGCGTGCCGGTGGACCTTTTCAACATCCAGGTCAACACCTACGCGACCTATCACGTGACCGCCGACGCCACGGGGGCCAAGGTCTTCTTCGCCAGGGAGGATGTTTGGGACATTCCCACCGCGCAGACATCCCCCGGCAGCGCTCCGACCCCTGTGCAGCCTTATTACGTCTTGTTCCGGCTGCCCGGTGAGCAGAACGCCGAGTTCCTGCTCATCATGCCGTTCACTCCAAGAGGCAAGAACAACATGGTGTCGTGGATGGCGGCGCGTAACGACGGCGCGCACTACGGCGAGTACGTCTCATACGTGCTGCCCAAGGACAAAGCCATCTTCGGTCCTCAACAGGTCGCCAACCGGATCAACCAGGATCCCGTCATCTCGCAGGACTTCACCCTCTTCCACAGCACTGGCTCGCAGGTCGTGCAAGGCAACCTGCTGGTCGTTCCGATCGGCAACTCGTTCCTCTACTTCGAGCCGATCTATCTGAGCGCCACGACATCGTCGAGCCTGCCCGAGCTGAAGAAGGTGATCCTCGTGGACCAGGAACAGGTCGTCTACACGGACACGTTGCAGCACGCGATCGACCAGCTCGTAGGAACGACCACGGCGCCGCCGACCAACCAGCCCCCGGTCACGATCACACCGGCCGTGATCGCGCAGATCACCGATCTGGTCACGCAGGCCAACGTTCACTACCGGGCCGCTTACCAGGCGTTGGCCACCGGGGACTTCACCACGTTCGCCAGCGAGATGAAAACGGTTGGTCAGCTGCTCCAGCAGCTGCAGGGCCTCACGGGCACATCGGCTTCTACAGGTACGACACCATCTCCGACGCCCGGCCGCACCTCGCCATCGCCCTCGCACTCACCGTAAGGGGACGAAGCGCACCGGGAAGAGCGACCGCGAAAACAAATCATCGCCACGCCGTTCGTAAAGACGCAGATCCTGGTGCTCGTCGGAAGCGCGCCCGACCGGGATGACAAGCCGGCCTCCATCGGCGAGCTGTTCGACCAGCGCCGCCGGCAGATCGGGCGAGGCGGCCGCGACGAGGATGATGTCGTACGGCGCGCGAGCCGGCCAGCCGAGGCTGCCGTCGGCAACGGCCACGTCGACGTTGGAGTAGCCGAGGCGTGACAGCGTCTCCGAGGCGTGCTCGGCCAGGGCCGGCTCCAGCTCGAGCGTGACTAGGTGCCGCACCAGGCGGCTCAGCACCGCCGCCTGGTAACCCGAACCGGCGCCGACCTCGAGGGCGTTGTCTTCAGGCTTGGGCGCGAGCGCTTGCGTCATCAGCGCGACGACGAGGGGTTGGGAGATGGTCTGCCCGCACTCGATGGCGAGAGCGCGATTCTCGTAGGCGTGGCGGCGCAGCCGGCCGGAGAGGAACTCCTCGCGCGGAACCTCTGACATCACTTCGATCACTCGCGGATCGCTGACGCCGTTGGGCAGCAGCTGCTCGGCGACCATCCGCTGCGCCGGTGTGCTCATGACGCTCCTCGAGGTGAGAGTACAATCTCCGCGTTTCCTTGGCGTCGTCGGTCCACCTTTCCGTCCCGCAGAAGTGGCGCCGCCCCGTAAAGCAGCGGTCGCGTCTTGTCAGGCGATCGGGCCCGGCGCACTCACGCATTGAGTTCGCACACCCATCCGAGCAGGAGTTCGCGCGCTTCCTCGACTACTACCGGATCCGCTGGGTGTACGAGCCGGTGTCGTTCCCGATCGCATGGGACGGCACCAAGGTGTCGGAGATGTTCACGCCCGACTTCTACCTGCCCGAGCACGATCTCTACATCGAGCTGACGACGATGAAGCAGTCCTTGGTGACCCCGAAGAACCGCAAGCTGCGGATGCTGCGCGAGATCTATCCCGACGTCAACGTCCGCCTGCTGTATCGCAAGGATTATCAGCAGCTGCTGACGAAGGCGGGCTACGGCGCACTGGAAGTACAGCACCTGCCCAAGGAGGACATCGGCAGCATCCTCATCTCGCCGGTGGAGCTTGAGACGCGCGTCCGGGCCCTCGCGCGGAAGATCTCGCGGGAATACCGGGGGAGTTCGATCGTCCTCGTCGGCGTGCTGAAGGGTGTGACCTTCTTCCTTGCCGACCTCGCGCGGCAGATAAAGGTTCCGTTCGTCATCGACTACCTCGACCTGAGGCGGTTCGCCGGCGCGCAGCCTCATGAGCGCGTACGAATCGCGCGCGACATCGACTACCCGATCAAGGGCCGCCATGTGCTGCTTGTGGAGGACATCATCAACACGGGACTGACACTCGACTACGTGCTCTCGAAGCTGCGCGAGCGGGGCCCGGCCTCGATCGAGGTCGTGACGCTGCTGGACCGCCCCGGCCGGCGCCTGGTCGACGTGCCTGTCCGCTACGTCGGCTTCCAGATCCCCAACGACTACGTCGTCGGCTACGGGCTCGACTATCGCGAGCTGTACCGCAACCTTCCTTTCATATGTGCGCTCAAGGCGAGCGTTTTCGAGCTGGACTCCCAAGCTCCTAGTTGAGGCCGGCTCGGCGCCTCCAGCGCCTCCTTGCCTGGATGGCGACGCAGGACTTCGAGTTGCTCACCGCCGGCGAGCCGAGCCTTCTCCGCCAGGTCGAGCTGATCGTCATCGACGGCCACCGCCGGCTGTATGAGGCCCAGGGCAAACCGTGGTCCGAGCCGGTCGCATACCAGTGGCTTCGTTACGAGGACCCGGTGCCCGTGGCGCGGCTCGCGGAGGGACTGCGGACGCTGTTGCGCGAGCGCATAAACGTGGACGCAAAATCTGTGGACAAAGCCTGCGCGGAAGCGCACAAGCGGGGATTTTCGAATTGAGGAGTGGGCTGTGGATGCCCTGTGGAAAAAGAGATGCCCCAAGAGACCTTCCTGTTTACCCTGAAGTCCCCTATGCGTTTTTCGGTTTCCAGCCACGGCTTGCGCCGCACCTTCCACCTACTCGACGTTCGGTATCCTCAGGTTTACCGTACTCAGCCGCTTGGGGCGACGCGAAAGTTAACAGGGCCCTAAGAGCACGTCAACAAATAAATTATTTCGAATGCCAGGCAACTCGTTGGGGGCTTGACACCACATCGCGTGAGGCATTAGTGGCGGTCGTAGAATCGGCAGCACCAAGGCCGGTAAGGAGACGTTGAAATGCGCGAAGTAGTGATCGTCGAGGCCGTGCGAACGCCGATCGGTCGCCGCAACGGCAAGCTCAAGGAGATCCATCCCGTCGTGCTCGGCTCCCTCGTGTTGAAAGAGATCGTCAATCGCGCGGGTATCAAGCCGGAGCAGGTCGAGGACGTGGTCTTCGGCTGCGTTAGCCAGGCCGGCGAGCAATCGTTGAACGTCGCGCGCAACGCGTGGCTCACCGCGGGCTTCCCGGTCACGACCCCGGCGACCACCGTCGACCGCCAGTGTGGTTCGAGCCAGCAGGCGGTTCATTTCGCCGCGAACCTCATCCAGTCGGGCGTATGCGACATCACCATCGCCGGCGGCGTCGAGTCGATGAGCCGGGTCCCGATGGGATCCAACGCGATTTCTCCGGGGACGCCGTTTCCACCCGAGCTGATGGAGCTCTACGACCTGGTACCCCAGGGGATCTCGGCCGAGCTGATGGCGCGAAAGTACGGAATCTCGCGGCGGCAGATGGACGAGTTCGGAGTCCGCAGCCACCACCTCGCCCACGAAGCCACTGAGAAGGGCTACTTCACTTCGCAGATCATGCCCATCGACGTCCCGGTGGAGGGCAACGGCCACACTGAGCTCTTCAAGAAGGACGAGGGCATCCGCGCCAACGCGAATTACGAGGCGACCGCGGCGCTGCAGCCCGCGTTCAACCCCGAGCACTCGATCACCGCCGGCAACTCGAGCCAGATCTCCGACGGCGCGGCCGCTGTGCTGCTGATGTCGCTGGAGAAGGCGAAGGAGCTCGGGCTGCGGCCGCGCGCGCGCATTCGCGCCCAGGCCGTCGTGGGCACCGATCCGGTGCTGATGCTCGAAGGCCCGATCCCCGGCACCGCGGCCGTGTTGAAGCGCGCCGGGCTCGAGCTGAGCAGCATCGATCTCTTCGAGGTCAACGAGGCGTTCGCATCGGTCGTCCTCGCCTGGCAGAAGGAGACCGGCGCCGACATGGACAAGACGAACGTCAACGGTGGCGCGATCGCGGTCGGGCATCCGCTCGGCGCGTCCGGCGCGATTCTCATGAACCGCCTCCTGTACGAGCTCGAGCGCCGCGACCTTCGCTACGGTCTCGAGACGATGTGCTGCGGCGGCGGCCTTGGCACGGCCACGATCATCGACCGGGTCGTCGAGTGAAAACGTTCAGGGCGTTCAGCGACCTGTCACCTATCCTGCTTGCCGAAGGGCTCACCGCTCGCGCGGTCAACGGCGAACGGATCACGATGGCGCTCGTCGACCTCGAGCCCAACTCCAAGTCTCCGGACCACCACCATGAGAATGAACAGCTTGGCTTTGTGGTCAGCGGGTCGATCGAATTCCGAGTCGGTGACGACAAGCGCGTTCTATATGCCGGTGATAGCTATGTCATCCCGAGCCATGTTCCGCACCAGGCGGTCGCGGGCGCCGAGGGGGCCACGGTGCTGGACATCTTCGCGCCGGTGCGCGCGGACTGGGAAAAGCTCGAGCGCTCAGACCCCGCGCCGGGCCGCTGGCCTTAGCGCCCTAGGGAGCTTCCGCGACAGGTAGGGCGAATCGACGCAGAATCGCAGCAGGCGCTTCTCCCAGACTCCGGTGCCCTGGACGCCGATCCTTGGTGTGACGAAGACGCGGCGCTGCGGCGCGCCATCGTCGATCACATAGAGGTTAGGCGGCTGCAGCCTGACGCCGTTCAGGGCGCGGTCGATGCGCAATGCGCGTGTCACCAACCCAGGGCCGCCGCATCTTCCGACGCCCGGGCCTGGCTCCAGTGCCCGAACCAGGACGGCTTGCGGCACGCCTTCCTCCCGCGTGACGAAATTCAGGCACCAATGCATGCCGTACGTGAAGTAGACATAGGCATGCCCCGGGGCGCCGAACATCACCTCGGTCCGAGGCGTACGACGCCCGCCACGTGAGTGGGCCGCCAGGTCGTCTGGGCCCAGGTATGCCTCCACCTCGACGAGCCGGCCCGACAGGCGCACGCCATCGATCTCGCGGACGAGGACCTTGCCCAGGAGGCCCCGCGCGACGGTCACAGTGTCGCGATCGAAGAACTCCGGCCCGAGCACGGAAGGGCCGTTAAGCGTTCGCTGCTCCAACCTTCTTTCGGAGCGCGTGCCGGCGCCGCTTGTCGACATAGAGCGCCTTGTCCGCCACCTGGTACATCGCCTGCCAGTCCATCCCCGGTCTCCAGGCCACGACCCCGATGCTGAACTCCACCGGCACCGGTGTCTGGGCGTGGCGATTGAGCTCCTCCAGGGACGCGCGCACGCGGGCGCCGACCTCGTTGGCGTGGCGTTCATCGGCGTCGGGCATCGCGACCCCGAACTCGTCGCCACCCAGCCGGCCGCAAGTGTCGGTGGCGCGTACGGCACGCTGAAGCTCGTGGGCCAGGACCCGGATGGCCTCGTCGCCGATGTGATGGCCGTGCGAGTCGTTGATCTCCTTCAGATTGTCGAGGTCGATCATCATCAGGGCGAGGCGGCGCTTGTGGCGCTGGGAGGCGGCGACAGCCCGGTCGATGGCGCGCTCGAACTCGGGCCGGTTCGCCAGCCCGGTGAGGTAGTCGGTTCTCGCCTCTTTCGTGTGCTGCCGCGCGCGGTCGAGGGCGACCGCGATCTGGTCGGCGACGGCGGCGACAAACTCCAGATCGCTGGGCTCGAACGTCCGGGGCAGGCGGGTCGCGACGGTCATTGCGCCGAGCAGCACGCCTTTCGTCCTCAGCTCCGCGCGGATCGCACTCCACTCGCCGGTGACGCGATCGACCCGGGACTCGGCAGGTCCGGAAGCGATCTCAACCACGCGCACGCGAGCGCCCGAGCGTCCGGACTCGAACTCTTCCTCCTCGCCGGGCTGGAGGCCAAGAGTCTTGGCCAGCATCAGCCGCGCTCCTTCCCGCGTCCATACCGCCCCTGCCTGGAGCCGCAAGACTTTCAGCGTCTCTCGAA
>Ga0207646_10002085_pt1 | contig 23992 bp, 16 predicted proteins | sample KBSK5502metaG_FD_184343 | JGI IMG/M metagenome (GOLD analysis project Ga0207646, IMG submission 184343) | Corn, switchgrass and miscanthus rhizosphere microbial communities from Kellogg Biological Station, Michigan, USA - KBS K5-50-2 metaG... | ecosystem: Host-associated > Plants > Roots >... | reverse complement strand
TCCGATCTGGCTACCCGCGCTGTCGTTGAGGGCGAGGACAGCGGTCATGGAAGGGGTGTAGCTGCTCCTCGGCACCGGGTCGGTGCGCGAGTCGAGCGTGGTCGTGATGTAACTGATCGGGGTGATGACAGCGCGTGTGCGGCTGCTCTGGCCCAGGTCGATCGCGTCGCCGGCAAGCTCGACGCCAGCATCGAAGGCGCTGAACGACGGCAGCGACAGCTTCTCTGCGTCGGTCAGGTCGAGGAACTGTGCCGGGGCGAACTCCTCGCTCGTGATGCCTGAAGGTGTTGTCGGGTTACCGAACGCCGTCAGCGAGTCAAGAGTGAGGGTCGTGGTCTGCCCGAGCGGGGTGCCGGCGAAGCGCGTGATCGGCTGATCAAGCGGAACGACGCGTTGCGTGATGCGCAATGTGCTGGCCGGGTCGAACAAGACAGCCTCGCCGGCGTCAGCGGTCGACCCCGCCGGGGTGATCGCGGCGCGAACCGTTTGCGGGAGGGCGCCTCTCCAGCTCGAGCTGTCGGCGAGCGCCGTCGTGAGGGCCGGCAGCGGGTCCGGAGCGGGAAGCGCGGCGGCGATGCTGCCCCAGGTCTTGTCGAAATGAACGGTGACATCGAAAAACAGCAGGCTGAGTGATGCTTTTCCGGCGATGTGCCAGGGGGTGGGGCCGCTGAGCTTGCCGTCCAGGTGCACGGAGGCGATCACGTCGGTACCTGCACGCAGGTCGACGCCGGCTGTCAGGTCGAACTCGAAGGCGAGCGGGTTGCGTTCGCAGAGCGCGTCGAAGCCGAGCCAGCCGTGGACGTTGAAGCTGCCTGTGCCGGCGGTCAGCTCGACTCGAGCACCGAACTGCAGCGTGTTCGACGTCAACGCCAGATACGACTGCGCTTCGATCCGGGCGACGCTCGAGTGGATCGAGATCGCCAGCCGCTTCAGCGTCGGGAACCCGGCCGGAGGCTGGAACTGCGGGTTGAACCCTCCGAGCGCCAGCGCGAAGACCGCCTGGTCGCCCCAGCTGTAGCGAAACGCCAGGTCGCCACTGATCGGGTAGCTCTCGAGCCGCGAATCGTGCAAGGTGGCCTCAAAGAACGCGAGCTGCTTGCCGAAATCCACGCCACCATCGAACGAGATGTGCAGCACAAGCTGCGGACTGTCCGACGGGACGCCGACCTGCACGTCCCCGATCAGCAAAAGCTTCAGCGGCTCAGGCAGCTCGAGGAGCAACGCGGCCTCGCCGGTCACGATGTCGGCCGCCCACCCGATCTTGGCAAGCGGCCCGAACACAAAGCGGCCCTCAGCAGTCGGGAAGTACGACCCGAGCGCCGAGATCAGTTGCGGTGCCGCCACCACCGGGTCGGCGGGGAACAAGAGACCGTCCAGATGGTGCGCCCATAGCGCGGTCTCGATCGCATCTTCGTTGATCGTTCGATTGACGCCGATGAACCCGCCAACCCCGTCGAGCGTGAAGTCATAGGGCAGGTCGATCGCGGGCACGAACTGCACCGAGATGACCGCGACGAACGAGTAACTCGGTTGCTCTCCCGGCTGTGAGGTCTGGATCAGCCCGTACGTCTTGACTGCGTAGCCGCAGATCGAGAGGTCGAGCGCACCCGCGTAGATCGCGTTCTGCGGATCGTGCGCGAGATAGCCACCGCCGCTGATGGCGGCCGCGTCGAGTGCAACCCCGATCCCGTCTGGCGCGCGGAACGCGAAGCCGAGGTCGACCGGCCCGAGGTTGCCGACTGGCTGGTCGGGGAACCGCGCTTGCAAGAAGAAGCCGACGCCGTCGACGACGATCGCGAACGGGCCGAGTTCACCGTCCGCAGTCGCACCAACTACGAGATCGACGCCTTGCTCGGAGGGCTTCACCGCGATCAGGATCGACTGGACGCTGACGGGACCGATCTGGACGTCGACGGGAAGACGTCCTTCGAGGCCGCTTGCACCAGTCAGGTGGAAGCCGGTTGCGCTCGAGAGTCGGAAACCGGGCGACAGCTGGGTGGTGAACCCGTCCGATCCGAGCAGATCGGCGACGAAGGAGTCGGTTCCGTCAGTGTCCGGGACGACGGCGACCGTCGCCTGCGCGAGGTCCACCTGTACGGAGACATCGACCTGGTCGGCGCCAACAAGCGCAACGCCCGAAGTGACGGAGAGCCCTCGGATTGAGAAGCGAGAGCCGTCTGCGGTGCCGAGCAGGACACGCTCGGGGTCGTCCGCCGGCGGCGTGTACGCGAGGGTCGCACGGGCGCTGGCGACACCTCCTGCGGTGCCGCCGAGAAACCCGGTGCGCACGTCGAGCGGCTGACCGGGAGCGAAGATCAACCCCATCCCCTTAGTCAGGTCGGCGTCGCCATCGGCGGACAGGGTCAGCCCCTCCGCAATCGAGATCTTGGTGGCCCCGTCCTCTGTTAGGTACGGAAGGAGCCCGATCGCCGCGTTGCGGGCGGGCGTCGCTGGGAGCACGACGAGTTGCAGCCCGGCTCGGAACTCGGCCTCGTCGGTCGAGGCCCTGTCCCAGGCGACGTCGATCCCGAGTTCGTTGTAGGACGTCGGGTCGCCACCGTTGGTGATGAAGGTGAGCAGATCACCGGCGGGGTGGAAGTACGTAAAGGCGAGGCCGTATCGCTCGAGCAGCGCCCCGAACGTCCCGAGAGCTGACGTCAGTTGCGGTGCAGCGGAGTTCCAGTCGAAGGCCTCTCGGAACCCGGCCGCCGGATCGTGGAGCACGTCGGCAAGGGCGTTCCAGTTCACCTGGCGGCGCAGATACGGCTGCCGTAAACCGCTGGCCGGTTGCGGCACCAGCCGGACGAAGCCGGTCAGCAACAACACGGCGCCGATCCCGTAGTGGCGTCGCAGCAGATGCTCGACCAGCAGGTAATCGAGCAAGTCAGGACCGATCGTGGCCTTGAACGCTGCGACATCGACGCCGGACGGGAAGGCCGCGTCGGGTGCCTGCTCGATCTCGTTGATCGCTGCCAGCAAACTGCCGACCGCGGTGAGTGACTGCTGCACCGTCGTGACGTCAGCGTCGGCGCTGATCAAGTTGACGAGCTCAGACCCTGCCGTCGCCAGATCAACGAGCGGCTGCGGGATCGAGGCCGGCGTCCAACCGAGCTCGGCCAGCAACCAGCGGAACTGGTCAGGTGAATCGGCGGCTCCGAGCAGCGGCGCGAGAGCGAGCACGACCTCGTCGACGACGGGAAGCAGCGCCTCGATCACAGCGCCAGTAGCGTGCTGTGGATCCTGGTGGCGAGATCGTGTTCGATGTTGTTCCGGATCCCGGTCACGACGACTCCATACTGCAGCTTCTTCCCGCTTGAATTCTCAGTCTCGAGGTGTGCGAATTCGCAGGACAATCCGACCCCCATTTCTCCCTGCAGCAGCAGGCCGATCTTGCTTAGCTGCTTCGTCACCTTCGCGACGCCAGGCACCGCAGGCACTGGAGGCACGGCGCCGGGGTCTCCAGGGAGACCGGCGATCGCATCGATGATGCTGCTTCTCGTTCCCGGAAATCCTTGGCCGCTTTGGGTAAAGGGGCCGGGGCTCAGGTTCTGCCGGATCGTCTCACACGCCAAAGCCCCGTTGTCTCGGCCTGGTGTCTTGCGCGACGAGACGAGTTGGTTTTGCATGAGGGCGATCAAATACGCCAGGAGCGCAGTTGCCGTGCCGGCCTGAGCGGACTTCTGATCTGTGTAGTCCGTCGGTTCGGTGCTGCCTTCCTTGCCCTTCGTCCGGAGGGCGTCGATGACATCGTTCGTTTCGCGATCGGTCAACGGGCGGAGATTGGACGATGCACCGTGGATATGAACCGAGGTCGTGAGGTTCGAGTCGTATCCCTCGGCGAGGAGCAGCCGCGCATCCGTGTTTTCCTGGTAGAGGCCATAGGCCCTCTGCACGGCCTTGATGTAGGCGACGCCGATCTCGCTGATGCACGCGGTTGCAGCGACGTTGTCGGAAAGGTCCCCCATCAGCCAGAGCAGTTCCGAGAAGTCGTATTGCGACACCTGAGGCCACGTCAGATCAGCAGGCATGTGGTCTTTGATGCGGGCGCTGGCGGTAGGTTTCGAGGCTTTCCAGCCCAGCTTCTTCGCGACCGCGATCTTCGCGGCCGCAGTCGTGATCTCGGGCCCGCGAAAGTCAACCGGATCCTTTGTCAAATCGAAGATCGACGACGGCCGAGGACAGTGCCTCGCCGCTGTCTTCGGTTTCGACCCGCCCGTGATCTCCCTGTTCCGGACAAGAACACCCAAGCCGAACACGCTCGTCGGCCGCCAAAGGTCCGGATTCGCGAACAGCCGGTCGTACTCCGCCGGATCCGTGCTCCCCGTCACCTCCTTTACCAGCCTCACGTCATCGCGCAACTGGACCGCGGAGAGCAGCACGCTGATCTTGCCTGTGCTCGCGACGCGCCAGATCTTCTCGCCGTTATGCAGCCAAACCGTCGGGTTCTTGGGATCCTTCGTGAAGTTGACGACGCCGACTCCGACGTCCTCCCACCTCCGCGGAATCGACATATCGGGCGCGCTAGTAAGACCGTCCATCATCTGGTCGAGAGCCGTGACCATCGGGTCGTTCGAGCCGTGGGCATCCACAGTGTTCTTCGGGAGCGCGAGCTCGGTGCCAACCTGAACCAGAAACAGTTGTTCCCTGATCTTCTCCAGTTCCGCGGCCGTGATAGCCATGACCCACCTCCCTGTCTCCGTCCGCACCCTACAACCACGTCGGCACGCGTTCGTCGTGGCCGGGCGCTGGGTCATCGACGGGAACGCGTGGTGTGGCGCGTCGTTTAAGTGTGAGCGCCGACTCGGCGAAGCGCCGCTAGCGGGTGGACGGTGGTGCTGGAACTAGGGGCACCGCGGTGGTCTCACACGGAAGAGGTTGATCGTCCAGCCACTGTTGTGTTGAGCCGCATGCGAGGGTCGGGGATCTCGGCCTCTCACTATGCAGATGATCAGGCGTGACAGGCGATGTGCTGTTTCAACGCCTGGTTAGTTGGCTGTCTGTCGGAAACGCTGTGGGCACAGTGGGCACACTCGTCGTTACGTCGGGTGTCATGTGGTGACGCGCTGATCTCGAACTCGCCGCAAAGGCCCGAAACGAGCTAACGGGTTCACTCCCTAGATAACGGCGCAACGAGTCGACAAGCTGGGGGTCACTGGTTCGAGCCCAGTACCGCCCACCTGATTAGTAGGCCGGAAGGGCGCGTGGAAGCCCGCTGAGGCGAAGCTGAGAAGCCCGAGGACCGCGCCGGTTGGCGGACGCGCTACCGTTGCGGCGAGGTGGAAGCGCTGCGAGGAGGGTCGCGCGCTGCGCCGTCCGGGGTCGCCGTCGCGATCGCAGCCGGCGCGGCCGTTGTCTGCGCAGTCGGCCTTCCTTCCGCGCGCACGCACGAACAGCGGCCCCAGCTCACCCGCCGCGCGCGTGTCGACTTCTCGCCTTTGCGCGCGCCAAACGGCCACTCGGTCGTCCTCGACCCAGGGCATGGCGGGATCGCGACGGCGGTCAGCGCCTACTTTGGCGTCCATAAACCGCCGCGCGCTTCCGTACCCGACCCCTTGCACGGGAAGCCGCCGCGTGCCCTGATCGGACGGATTCCGACGACGTTTCCGACACGGAAGCGCCTCATCGCCTTGACGTTCGACGCTGGCGCGAACGATGCCGGCGTCCCGAGGATCTTCGCGACGCTGAAGCGACTGAGCGTGCCGGCCACTTTCTTCATGACCGGGCACTTCGCCCGCCTCTACCCCGGCTGGGCGCGGCGGATCGGCGCTGCGTATGACGTCGGCAACCACACGATGAACCACCACGACCTGAACACGCTCTCGGACGCGCAGGTGCGCGCCGAGATACTCGACGCGCAGCGCACGATCGGCCGAATCACCGGGCGCCGGCCGCAACCGCTGTTCCGCTTCCCATACGGCGACGAGAGTCGGCGGACGCTGAGGATCGTCAACTCGCTCGGTTACGCCGCCGTCGGCTGGACAGCCGACACTGCGGGATGGCTCGGACCGAGCGGCGGTCAATCGACTCGGACCGTCATCGGCCGCGCGCTCGCCGTGCTCCGGCCAGGTGCAATCCTCCTGATGCACGTCGGCTCGAACCCAAATGACGGCTCGACGCTCGATGCCGATGCGCTCCCGACGATCGTCCGCGCGATCGAGCGCCGCGGCTATGCCTTCACGGCGCTGCCACAGGCCTACGCTCTCGCCTATCCCAGCTGGGCCGCGGCTGGACACAACGGGCAACGGCAGCCTCGCGTCGCGCCGCTCGAGAGGTTGGGACAGCTCGTAACATGAGTCGGTGACCAGGTTCGCTGCCGTCTGCACGGTGGTCGCTCTGATCGGCATCGGCGCCGTGGGTGCCACGATCGCAAGCGGAGAGCGCGAGCAAGAGCAAGAGCGTGCGGGACACTACGTCGTTGTTGCCTACTTTGCGGGCTGGGATTCAAGTCATGGCTATGGCGTGAAAGAGATCCCGGCGAAGGCGATCACTGAGCTCAACTACGCCTTCGCCGAGCCGACCGCCGGAGGCAGGTGTGTGCCCGGTAGTCCGCGTGCCGACTACGAGCGGCCGGTCGTTCACGCCGGCGATACCGTCGACGGCGTGCCCGATGTGGATGCGACTGGTGCTCCGCTTGCGGGGCAGCATCTGTTCGGCAACTTCAACCAGCTGCGTAAGCTGAAGGCGACTGATCCCAGACTGAAGGTTTTCATCTCGATCGGCGGCGCTTCCTCGTCGCGGTACTTCTCCGACGTCGCTGCGACAGCGGCTGGGCGAGCGAAGTTCGTCGCTTCCTGCCTCGACGTGTTCATCAAAGGCAATTTGCCGACCGGTCGTTGGCTTGCCCAAGCTGGCGGCCCCGGCTCTGCCGCCGGTCTGTTCGACGGGGTCGACGTCGACTGGGAGTTTCCTGGGGTCGGTGCACACGCAAGCGCTGCTGACGGGCACAACGCGACGCTGCTTCTGCAGGAGTTCCGCCGTCAGCTCGACGCACTCGGCGGACACGCCCATAAGCACTACCTGCTCACGGCAGCGCTGCCCGCCGGTGACCTAAGCGCCCGCGCCTGGGAGCTCCCACAAATCACGGGATCGCTCGATTGGATCAACGTCATGAGCTATGACTTCCACGGCCCCTGGGACCGGCGGACGAACTTCAACTCGCCCTTTGCACGCAGCACGAGCGATCCGACGCGGTCAGCGCGAGGGCTGTACGAGGACACGACCGGAACGATCTCCCTCTACAGCGCACTCGGTGTGCCCGCCGACAAGCTCGTCGTCGGCGTGCCCTTCTACGCCAGACAGTACTTACGCGTGCGCGCCCTGAGTAACGGTCTCTACCAGCCGTTCAACAACAAAGGACTAACGACGAACGTCGCCGATTGGACGAAGGCGCTGGCGCCGAGCTACCACCAACTGGTCGACATCGCCGGCATCGCCGGCCCGAGCGCAAACCCGAGACTGCGCGGCTTCAGCCGGCACTGGGACCTCGGTGCCGGCGAGCCGTGGCTGTACGCTCGCCCAACACGGCAATTCGGGCGACGCAGCGGCGTGTTCATCAGCTACGACAACCCGCGCTCGCTTGCCGAACGAGTTGGGCTGATCAGGTCGCTGCATTTGCGTGGCGCGATGATTTGGGAGATGGGCGAAGATGACAACGCCCACGATCTCGTCCGCGTCTTCCGGCCACTACTCGCTACCGGCTAGCGAGCGAGCGGGAGCATCAGGCGTACATCGGGTTCCCAGGTCGCAGGTTCGATCCCTGCCGGGCCCGCCAAATCGGGTTCGAGCATCGAATCGCGTGTTGCCAGAACTGGCGCGAATTTTGTACCCATTTTGTACCCATTTGAGCTGGTCCTACATGGCCTGAGGTGATCCGAGGTGCCTTAGGTGAGCCAAGCTGACCCCAGCTGACCTGGATCGGCTGGTCTCATAACCCGGAGGTCGCAGGTTTCAAATCCTGCCCCCCGCTACTAGTACCCGACTTTTTACCCTGTGGGTCCCAGAAACTCAATCGCGTTGAAATGAGGCCCATCCGTGACTGAATGGGTTGCCTGGCGTGGCAGCGATCGGGGCCTCTCAATCCCGTTTTCCACGCGTTTAGAAGCTCTTTTCTCGCATCTGCACGTCAGAGCGTTCGGCCGGATCCGCGCGGCGGTTGGGCTGGCGTTGCAATCATGGCTATGGGATTGCGGGGCAAACTCGCTAGGCGGCGAGTTCGTATTTGTGTAAAGAGGCCGCCCGAGTCGGTCGCGCCCGCCGACGCGGCCTTCGGATCGCTCCGCACTGCCTGTAATCGGCTTCAAGATCGCCGGATGCTGCTGCAACGCACGGTGCAGTCGGTGAGTGTTGGGGTGGGCGACGTACTCGTGCAGGGCGCGCTCGGGGTGACTGCGTGAGAGGTCGGGATTCGGTCGAGGCATTCGCGCCGGACGCTGCAGAACCAGCGCTCGGCGTGGGCCTTTGCCTTCGGGGCCGCGATTGGCGTGTGGATGACGCTGATGCCTTCGGAGCGGAAGAGCGCGTCGAAGGCTTTGGTGAGCTTGATGTCGCGGTCGCGGATCAGAATCCGCGGCCGTCTTCCTTGGTTGCTCAGCGTGTCGAGGATCGTGCGCGCTTGCTGTGTGACCCGGGCGCCGTTGGGATGGGCGGTGGTACCGGCCATGTGGACGCGGCGGCGCTCGAGTTCGATGAAGAAGAAGGCGTAGAAGCGCCGCAACCACAGGGTGTCGACGGTGAAGAAGTCGCACTCGACGATGCCGGCTGCCTGCTGACGCAGGAACTCGCGCCAGCTCAGACTCGTCGCGGTGCAGGGTCGATGCCGTGGCGGCGAAGCAGCTTCCGGACCGTGCTCGGGAGAGCGTGAAGCCGAGCCCGCGGAGTTCGCCGTGGCCGAGTTCTCACGCGCGAGCCGCCCAGATTCTTACGAATGCTTTGGATCATTCGGTCTCGGTGCGACGGTGACGAGCGCGGGGGGCATGCCGCCGCGCCGCCTGCCGCGAGTCACTCATAGACACAGTCGCCACAAAGTGGTAAGACCTTCGTGGCGCAGGCGACCGCGGTCAGTTAAGAGGGGAGTACATTCTGAGCAAGCCCCTGACCTCCTCGGCCCTGTGTGTTCGCGCGACTCACGGGGCACGGCGGGTCCATCAGGGCTGCCGTCGATCGCTGCCGGCTTAGAGCGCGACTAGCGGGCGTGGCCAGGATCACGAGGTCAGATCACGTCCCCGAGAGGAAAAGAATGGAGGTTCCCATGAGACGGCGCATCCAGCCGGGGCTCGCGGTAACGGCGCTCGCGCTGGCCCTCGTTGCAGCGGCGCTGCCGGGGGCGGCGGTTGCCGCACCGGGCGCTCTCGACCCGACCTTTGGCACCAGCGGCGAGGTGACGACCGACTTCGGCGGCTCCGATAGCGCGCAGGCGGTCGCCATCCAGAGCGACGGCAAGATCGTCGCCGCCGGGGGTACCTTCAGCTTCCCATCCGGCGATTTTGCGCTCGCCCGCTACAACGTGGACGGCAGCCTGGATCCGACCTTCGGGAGCGGCGGGAAGGTGACGACCGACTTCGGCGGCTTCGATGCCGCCTCCGCAGTCGTGATCCAGCCCGACGGCCGGATCGTCGCCGCGGGACGGAGCGGAGGTGGCGACTTCGCGCTCGCTCGCTACAACGCGGACGGCAGCCTGGATCCCACCTTCGGGAGCGGAGGGAAGGTGACGACGGACTTTGGTGGTGGTTTCGACGCGGCTTTCGGGGTCGCGCTCCAGACCGACGGCAAGATCATCGCGGTCGGGCAGGGTGCTTCGAGCTTCGACTTCGCCCTCGCTCGCTACAACGCGGACGGCAGCCTGGATCCGACCTTCGGTAGCGGCGGGAAGGTGACGACCGACTTCACCGGAGGCTTCGAAGACGCGATCGCTGTCGCGATTCAGCTGGACGGTAGGATCGTCGTTACAGGGCAAACGTTCTCGGGGGGCTTCCAAAAGTTCGCGCTTGCCCGCTACAACGCGGACGGCAGCCTCGACACGAGCTTCGGCAGCGGCGGCATCGTGACGACGAACTTCGGGTTCGATAGTGCCTTTGGCGGCGCCCTCGCGATCCAGACGGACGGCAAGATCGTCGCCGCAGGAAGGGCAGGCACTGACTTCCTAGTCGCCCGCTACAACGGGGACGGCAGCCCCGACGCGAGCTTCGGCAGCGGCGGCATGGTGACGACCGACTTCGGCGGAGCCCTTTTCGACGCAGCGTTCGCCGTCGCGCTCCAGTCAAACGGCAAGATCGTTGCGGCAGGAAGTGCCATCAGCGGCTTTCCTTCTTCCGCCGACTTCGCACTCGCCCGCTACAACGTGGACGGCAGTGTCGACGCGAGCTTCGGCAGCGGCGGCAAGGTGATGACGGACGTCGGGGGCTTCGACGTCGCCTTCGGTGTCGCGCTGCAGGCCGATGGCAAGATCATCGCCGCTGGACAGGGCGGTTCGGGCTCCGACTTCGCACTCGCACGCTACTTCGGGGATCCGACTGTCATGACGGTCACGATCGACATCAAGCCGGGCGACTTCCCCAACCCCATCAACCCCGGCAGCAACGGTACGACGCCGGTCGCCATTCTCTCGACCAGCAACTTCGATGCGCCAAGCCAGGTGGACACGAGCTCGCTCAAGTTCGGCCGCACCGGGAACGAGGGTAGCCTGGCCTTGTGTAGCTCGCCCCAGGACGTGAACGCTGACGGGCGACTCGACGTCGTCTGTCACTTCACAACAAACAAGACGGGCTTCCAATTGGGCGATAGCCAGGGAGTGCTAACGGGCCAGACTGTTGCTGGAACGCCGATCAGGGGGACCGACTCGGTCGTGATCGTGCCCTCGAAATAACCGGTCGGTAGGAGCTGTAGAACTGATGGGCGGCCGCTGTGGGGGCCGCCCATCTCAGGCGCCACACACGCCAGCGCCGCTCCTCGATTGCCACAATCCCGCACGGGTGGGCGCCTTGGCGATGCGAGCCTGAGTAGGACGCTCATCCGGGTCTCATAAGACCTAAAGACGTCGGTTTTTCGCGCCCCATGTTGTCAGCACTGACGTGAATTTTGTACCGATTTTGTACCCATCTCAGCTGGTCTCACGTGATCTGAGCTGATCGGATCTGCCCGAGTTGAGCCAGCCTGACCTGAGCTGACCTGGATCGGCTGGTCTCATAACCCGGAGGTCGCAGGTTCGAATCCTGCCCCCGCTACTGCCAAAGGCCCTGGAAACAGGGCCTTTCGCGTGATTGAGACCGCTTCCGCGGGCATTTTCCAACCACGTGACGTTCACCGGGCTGCGCCGTCGCCGAAGCCGCGCCCAATCGAAGGGCTGTGCGCCTGCGTGAAAGTGGCCGCCTACGCCGCCTCTTCGTACCAACGGCGCGGTCAGCTGACGGCGTGCGTGCCGACCTCCGCGTCGCAGCCGAGTCCGGCGGTCGTCTACGCTCGGCACATGACCCGGATGCAACGGCGGCTCCCGCGAGCAGCTGACCTTGCGCGGTTCGTCGGGCCGACTTTTCGGCGCGGGACGTCCGATCGTTGGAGCCGCGTGCGCACGGTCGCGGACTTTCGGACGCTTGCGCGCCGGCGAACGCCGAGGTCAGTCTTCGACTACGTCGAGGGCGCCGCCGAGCTCGAGCTGAGCAGGGATCGAGCGGTCGCGGCCTTCAACCGCGTCGTATTCAGCCCACACGTATTGCGGGACGTTTCGACGGTCGATGCATCGACGACGATCCTCGGGCGGGAGGCGTCGCTTCCGCTCGTGTTCGGTCCGACGGGATTCACGCGGATGATGCACGCGGCCGGCGAGTCCGCGGTCGCGCGTGCAGCAGGACGGGCGGGCATCCCGTACACGCTCTCGACGCTCGGGACGACGTCGATCGAGCGGCTCGCAGCGGAAGCCCCGAGTACCGATCGCTGGTTCCAGCTGTACGTCTGGCGGGACCGCGGCCGCAGTCGCGATCTGATCGCACGCGCGGCCGAAAGCGGATACAGGGCGCTCGTCTTGACAGTGGACGTCCCGGTCGCGGGCGCCCGCCACCGGGACGTCCACAACGGGCTCACGATCCCGCCCGCGCTGACGGCACGGACGATCCTCGGCATGCTCGGCAAGCCGCGATGGTTGCTCGACGCCGTCACGACAGAGCCGCTCGCCTTCGAGTCACTCGGCGCAGCCGAGGACGTGATGGGGCTGATGAACACGGTCTTCGACCCGTCGGTCACTGTGGCCGACTTCGAGTGGCTGCGTTCGCAGTGGGACGGCCCGATCGTGGTCAAGGGCATCCAACGGGTGGACGACGCAGTCGAGGTGGTGTCCGCGGGGGCGGACGCCGTGGCGGTGTCGAATCACGGGGGACGCCAGCTCGATCGGGCCGCGACTCCGCTCGAGCTGCTTCCGTCGGTGGTGGACTCGGTCGGCGCGAGCGCGGAGGTGTACGTCGACGGCGGCGTGCGCTCGGGTGCCGACGTGGCAGCTGCGGTCGCTTTCGGAGCCCGTGCAGCATTCGTCGGGCGCCCGTACCTGTACGCGCTCATGGCCGGCGGCGAAACGGGCGTGAACCACCTGACGAAGCTGCTTCGGGATGACTACACCCGCACCCTCAAGCTCCTCGGCGTCATCGACACCGCCGAGCTCGACCGCGACCTCGTAACGCTTGCCCGCGAGCCTCAGGCAATCGGAACCACATCCTGATCATCCGGGCCGTCGCAGTTGGCTCATGCGCGCACTATTAGGCGAGGCGTTGCGAAGAGCTGTACACGCATCACGCCACCTCGAGCCCGTATGTACGGATAGCCGTGCGCGCGAGCACGTCAGGGTCGGCGCCGACGATGCGAAGGGTCTCTCCGTACGGCACCACGAGCGTGCTCACCGGCCAGTCGGAGCCGAACATGCATCGCTCGCGGCCGAACCAGCCGAGCGCAAGCTCGACCGTGCCCGCCGGGTCGTGCTCGGTGAAAAGACCCGACAGCTTGCAGGCGACGTTTGGGAACTCGGCGAGGGTCGACACTCCACTCGACCAGGCCGCGTCGTCCGTTGGACGCTTAGCGACGTGGTCGACGACGAACTTCATCTCCGGATGCCGACGAACTGTCTCGATTGCCGCCGGAAGCTCGCGAGTACGCACCAGGAGGTCGAAGGCAATTTCGGCGCCGCCGACCGCGCTGAGGCCGCGTTGCACGTCCTTGCGCAGAAGCCAGGCTGGGTCGGGCTCATCGTGCACCTGATGTCTTACACCGACGAGCGGACCCTCGAGGTCGCCGAGCTGCCGGTCGACGTCGCCGGTGAGATCGAGCCAGCCGACGACTCCGAGGACGAACGGCGTCGCTTTGGCGATCGCAAGCAGATCGCGTGTCTCGTCGAGAGAGTGACGCGCCTGGACGACGATCGAGCCGGCGACGCCGTTCTCGTGCAGCAGCGGCTCCAGGTCGTTGGGCCCGTACCTCCGGCGCAGAGCGCCGGTCATCCAGGGGTAATGCGCGAGCGCCGGGTCCCAGAAGTGCTGGTGCGAGTCGACGATCACTCGATCTCCTCCCAGAGCGTCTCAGGGATTTCGAGCACCGACAGACGCAGATCTTCCTCGACCTCGGCGGGCGTTCGGCAGCCGACGACGACCGTCTTCACCGCCGGGTGTCGCAATGGGTACTGCACTGCGGCGGCCGCGAGCGGCACACCATAGCGAGCGCACGTCTCGCGGAGCCAATCCACGCGCTCGACGATTTCGGGCGATGCGGTGCGGTAGTCGAACGTGCTCCCGCCGGCGAGTACACCGCTATTGAAGACGCCGGCGGCGATGACGTCGATGCCGCGTTCTTGGCACAGTGGCAGCAGCTCCACGGGTGCGCTGCGGTCGAGCAGCGTGCAGCGGCCCGCGACGAGGAAACAATCGGGGTCGGCCTCGCGGGCGAAGCGGGCGAGGAGCGGAGTCTGGTTCATGCCAACACCGACGGCACGCACGGCTCCCTCGTTGCGCAGTCGTGTCAGCGCGCGGAAGGCGCCGTGCCTTGCCTCCTCGTAATGGTCGTCGGGGTCATGCACGAGCGCGACATCGACTCGGTCGAGCCCGAGCCGGTCGAGGCTCTCGGTGAGCGACCGCAGTGCCCCGTCGTACGAAAAGTCGAAGTAGGCACCTTCCCAGCCCGCTGCATCCGGCCGCAGTAGGCGGCCGACCTTCGTGGAGAGGACGAACGCGTCGCGCCGCTTGTCCTGCAAGAACTTGCCGAGGCGGCGTTCGGCCAGGCCCGAGCCGTACAAGGGCGCCGTGTCGAACGTGCGGATGCCGAGCTCCCAGGCGCGGTCGAGCGTCGCCCACGCCGTTTCATCGTCGACTGGGGCGTACAACCCCCCGATCGGCGCCGTGCCGAGTCCGATCGCCTTCCGGGCTCGAAGATGAGCGGCAAGCGGTACTGGTTCAGTCACCGCCGAGCGGGACGTCGTCGGCAGGCCCGAGGTGGTCGCGGAGCCAGGTCTCGTTCGTGACGATGTGGAGCAACGTTGCGGCTCGGGCGAGATCGGCGTCGCCGGCCACGATCGCGTCGTAGATGCGCTTGTGCTCGTCGCGCGCAAGGTCGAGCGCGCCGCGTTCGGCGATCCCGTGCCAAAGACGCGCTCGCACCGTGCTCGTCGACAGGCTGCGGAGGAGTGCACGCAGGACGCCGTTGCCCGGCGCGCCGGCGATCACATCGTGGAAGGCGGCATCGGCCTCGACGAGCTCATCGGCGCGGTCGCCCGCGGCAATCATCCGGTCAAGCTCGATGCGAAGGGCGCCGATGACGTCGGCGTCCGCTCGTTGCGCGGCCACGGCCGCCGCTTCAGGCTCGAGCATCCGCCGAACCTCGAAGAGCTCGAGGACGGTCCGCCCGCGGAGGAGGTGGGTTGCCGACAGCGTCGGCTCGAGCAGCTCACCAGGCTCTAGGCTCGACACGTACGTCCCGTCGCCCTGGCGCACCTCGAGCACGCGAGTGATGGAAAGAGCCCGTACCGCCTCCCGAAGCGAGTTGCGGGAGAGCCCGAGTTGCTTGGCGAGATCGGCTTCGCGGGGCAGCCGCGTCCCCGGGCCCCACTCGCCTGAGACGATCAGGCCTCGAATCCGCTCGATCGCCTCGTCGGTGACGCTGGGGCGATCCATCCTATCTTTCTGCACAGACATCGGGTTGAAGCGGACTATACGGGCCAGCGCCGCCTGTCACCGGGGAGATCGCTTGACAAACATCCGATCTTTGGTTTAGAAACATCCCTGATGGCGGTGAAGATCGTGAGGGCGGTCACCTATGACGTGCGCTTTCCAACCTCGCGCGGCGGCGACGGGTCGGATGCGATGAATCCCGACCCTGACTACTCGGCGGCGTATGTCGCCCTGGAAACGGACGATCCCGGGGGGTTTGCCGGCCACGGCCTCACCTTTACCATCGGGCGCGGCACCGAGGTCTGCGTCGCGGCAATCGAGGCGCTCGCGCCGCACGTCGTCGGTAAGAGCGTCGACGAGCTCTTCGCAGACCTCGGAGGACTGTGGCGGCGGCTCGTAACCGACTCGCAACTGCGTTGGCTGGGCCCTGAGAAGGGCGTCATCCATCTCGCGACGGCCGCGATCGTCAACGCGGTCTGGGATCTGTACGCAAGGCTCGAGGGCAAGCCGCTCTGGAAGTTGCTGGCCGACATGACGCCCGAGCAGCTCGTCGCCTGCGTCGACTTCCGCTACATCGAGGATGCGCTGAGCCCGGACGAGGCCCTGACGATCCTCCAGCGCAACGAGTCGACCAAGGCCGAGCGTGAGGCGATTCTCCTCGCCGAGGGATTCCCCGCCTACTCGACATCCGCGGGTTGGATCGGCTACGCCGAGGAGACCCTGGCCGAGCGCGCGCGCGAAGCGCTCGCAGCTGGTTTCACCCACCTGAAACTCAAGGTCGGCGGAGACATCGAGAGTGATCTACGACGGGCTCGGCTCGTCCGCGACGCGGTCGGCTCCGAGTGTCTGCTCTCGCTGGACGCAAATCAGGCTTGGGGAGTCGAGCAGGCGATCGATGCCATCGAACGTCTTGCCGAGGTCGATCCGTGGTGGATCGAGGAGCCGACGAGCCCGGACGATGTCGTCGGGCATCTGCGAATCCGCACCGCAGTCGCACCCCTCTGGATCGCAACCGGCGAGCACGTCCAGAACCGTGTCGTGTTCAAGCAGCTCTTCCAGCTCGACGCGATCGATGTCTGCCAGCTCGACTGTTGCCGGCTGGGAGGAGTCAACGAGGTGTTGGCGGTTCTTCTCCTCGCCGCGAAGTTCGGCGTTCCGGTCTGCCCGCACGCCGGCGGCGTCGGGCTGTGCGAGTACGCCCAGCACATTTCGATGTTCGACTACGTCGCGGTCGGCGCGTCACTCGAGGATCGTTTCTGCGAGTACGTCGACCACCTACACGAGCACTTCGTACATCCGGTCCGTGTTGTGGGCGGGCGCTACCAGGCGCCGGTCGCTCCCGGCTACAGCATCGAGATCAAGCCTGCGTCTCTGTCCGAGTTCGCTTTCCCCGACGGCGCAGGTTGGTGGCAAGAGTCCGACACACGAGGGGAGGAGGTGCCGGCATGAACGGCGCCACGACGAACGCACATGGTGAAAGCAGTTCATCTGAAGGGAGGAAGGAGTGAAGCGCTACGCATCGCGCCGTCGCAAGTGCATCGCTGCGATCGTCGCATTCTCCGTTGCAGCCTCTGTGGCTGCGCTTGGGGCCACGGCGGCCTCCGCACGTCATCGCGACAATGTCACTATCAGGTGGATGATGTTCCAGACGCCAAACCTGCCGCTCTCGTACTGGCAGGACATCGTGAATCGGTTCGAGGCCAAGAACCCCGATATCAAGGTGCAACTTCTCCCGTCGCCGACGCTCGATCGCGACGCGTATGCCAAGCAGTTGCTCGCGTCAGGACAATTCCCCGACGTTCTGCAGTCGATCACGCTTCAGGACTACACAAACCAGGGGCTCTTGTATGCGTGGACGCCTGCTGAACAAAAGACGTGGGGCGTTCTTTTCCCCCATGCCGGTCAGCTCAGTGGCAAGCAATACAGCATTCCGAACAACTCACAAGTGATCCCGCTCGTCTACTACAACAAGTCGATTTTCGCCAAGCTTCATCTGAAAGTGCCAACGACCTGGGCGCAGTTCCTCGCTGTGTGCAAGAAGATCAAGGCAAGCGGGAAGACTCCGATCGCGATCGGCGGAAGCCAGGACACCTGGGCGTCGTGGATCTTCCTCGGCGGGATGTTCTCGACGGACGTGCTCGGGAAGGACCCGAGCTGGATTGTGAAGCGCAAGCAGAACAAGGTTCACTTCACCGATCCTGTGGTCGCGAAGGTCTTCAACGCCTGGGCGGGCCTGGCTAAAGCCGGCTACTTCAACAAGGACGCGCTCAGCCTCAACTACGCCGGCATGCAGCAGGAGTTCCTCGACGGTAAGGAAGCCATGTACCCGATGGGGACGTGGGCCGCGTCGGCGACCGCCGTCGGTGGAGCCAAGTTCGGTGTCGGGGTCTTCCGGCTTCCGCCGTTCAGCGGCGCCCCGGTTCAGGCTGTCTTCACCAACGGGGGCGCGGTCGTCAGTGCGAAGTCGGCCCACCTTGACGCCGCGAAGAAGCTGGCGAAGTTCTGGTCGCTCGACCCTCAGACGAACGCGACGCTCGCGAAGAACGACGCCGGCCTCATCGCCACGAAGGGCTTCAAGCAGCCCAGCGGCCTCCCGTTAGTCTTCTACCGAACAGCAGCGTTGTACCAGCAGAAGAGCACGAGGCAACATCCCTTGAAGAATGTCGATGTCATGTTTTTCAACAACGGGGACCGCGCGTCGGTGCCGGGTATGGATGCCTTCTACGCCACTGCAGCGCAGAACATCCTCCTCGGCCGCTCCGTGCAGTCACAGCTGAAGTTCCTCGACACGCAGTGGAACAAAGCTGCAAAGAGTAACGGGTAGCCTCGCTGTCGGAGCAGCTCATTGCCGGGTCGGCTCGTCCGACCCGGCAATGACCTCTGCCTGCGCACGATCGTGATCGGGGCTGCCTCTGAAACGGCCGCAGTCCGCAGGGGCTTCTGGGCGCAGAGACGAGCGGCGCGCGCGAGACGCACGAGTCCCAACCTTCGCAGGTGGACAGCACCTGGATTCGCCGGTCCGGCCACCGTGCTCTACCTGGCTCTGGTGTTCCTCCCGCTCGTCCTCGCGCTGAGCTACAGCCTGACCAACAAGAACCTTCTCAGCCCGCACTCTTCCTACGTCGGTCTCTGGAATTACCACGAGCTTCTGAGTGACACCGTCTTCAAGCAAGCGGTGAAGGTGACCGCGATCATGACCGCCCTCATCGTCGTCCTTCCGAATGCGCTTGGTCTCGGAATCGCGCTTATGCTCCGCGCTGAGACACGCCTGTTCGCCGTCCTGCGAACGATCTTCTTCGTGCCCGTCGTGCTCGCCGGCGTCGTCGTGAGCTTCATCTGGCAGGCGATGCTCACGGACTATGGCGTGATCAACTCAGTTCTGGGGTCTGTCGGGCTTGGCGCTCTGCAGCAAGGCTGGCTCGATACCCCGAACCATGCAGTCGGATCGATCGTGGCGGTTGCGACCTGGCAGTACGTGGGCTTCTGTGCCGTCGTCTATCTGGCGGCCCTGAAGGCGATTCCCGATGAGCTGCTCGAGGCGGCTCAGGTGGACGGTTGCGTCGGCTTCGCGCGGTTCCGGCGCATCATCTGGCCGCTCGTGGCGCCGGCGGTGACGATCAACACGGTTCTGCTCCTTATCACGGGCTTCAAGCTCTTCGACTACGTGAAGATCATCACCAACGGCGGGCCGGGTGGAGCGACGAACAACATGGCGTTGAACATCTACTCCGTCGGCTTCACCCAGAACGCGTTCGGCCTTGCCTCAGCGCAGGCGGTCGTTCTCTTCGCGATCGTCGCCGGGCTGTCGACCGTCGCCGTCCTGCTCCTCCGCCGTCGAGAGGTCGAGGTATGACAAGCCCTCTGTGGCTCGGTCGCTACCGCTCCGCCTTCGCCGTCGTCGTGTCCGCGATCTTCGCGGCCCCGCTCTACCTCGCTCTCGTCAACGTGTTCAAGCCGGCCGATGCGATCAGGGCGCATCCACTGGCTCTTCCCCTTCATGACTTCACGACATCCAACGTCGCCAGCGCCGCTCAGCTGAGCCTCGTACAGCACGGTCTGAAGACGAGCTTGATCATCACCGTCGGATCGCTCTTGCTGATGGTGCCGCTCTCCGCAATGGCCGCCTACTACGTCTCGCGTTGGGACTCGAAGGTGGCACGACTACTGATGCTGTTCTTCCTCTTCGGCTTGATGCTGCCGCCGCAAGTGGTGCTGATTCCGACGACGGTCATCCTCAGACACCTGCACCTGATGTTCACCTACTGGGGGGTGATCCTCAACTTCGCGGCTTACTACCTGCCCTTCGGTGTCTTCGTCTTCAGCGGCTTTCTCCGCTCCGTGAGCAGGGAGCTCGACGAGGCCGGAGCTATCGACGGAGCGTCGAGCCTGAAGGTCTTCTGGCGCATCATCTTCCCGTTGATGAGGCCGGCAACAGCCAGCGTCATCGTCGTCACCGCGCTCTGGACATGGAACGACTTTCTGTCGCCGTTGATCATCCTCGGTGCTGCACACGGCGTCACCATCACCACCGGCATCTACCTGGCGATTGGAACGTATTCGATCGACTATGGCCAGGAGTTCGGCGTGATGTTCCTCGCCTCGCTGCCGGTACTGGCGCTGTTCCTCTTCCTTCAGCGCTACTTCGTCAGCGGCCTAACCGGAGGTGCGACGAAAGGATGAGAACGATCAGAGCGCGGGGAGATCGCTGAGATGGCACAGGTCGAATTCAGCGAAGTGACGAAGGAGTTCGCCGGCGGCGTGCGCGCCGTCGAGAACCTGAATCTGCGGATCGACGACGGGGAGTTCGTCGTCTTCGTCGGGCCTTCCGGCTGCGGAAAGACGACGGCGCTGAGGATGACGGCCGGCCTCGAGGCAATCTCGGAAGGAACGATCTCGATCGGCGATCGAGTCGTGAATGACGTTCCTTCGGCGAAGCGCGACATTGCAATGGTGTTCCAGAACTACGCCTTGTACCCGCACATGAGCGTGTTCGAGAACATGGCCTTCGGCCTTCAGCAGCAGCGACTCTCGAAGAGAGAGGTCGAACGGCGTGTTCGCGACATCGCCGATTTGTTGGAGCTCGACCAGTACCTGAGCCGTAAGCCTCGAGCGCTCTCGGGAGGCCAGCGGCAACGGGTCGCCATGGGGCGCGCGATCGTTCGCGAGCCGGCCGTGTTCCTGATGGACGAGCCGCTCTCCAACCTCGACGCAAAGCTTCGCGTGCAGATGAGAGCCGAGATTCGCGCTCTCCAGCGTGAGATCGGAACGACGACGATCTATGTCACCCACGACCAAGTCGAAGCGATGACGATGGGCGATCGGGTCGCGGTACTCCGCAGCGGCGTTCTCCAGCAGGTCGCGGCACCACACGCGCTGTACCACCGTCCGGCGAACGTATTCGTCGCCGAGTTCATCGGCAGCCCGGCGATGAACCTGTTCGAGGTTCCAGTCGATCATGGACGCGAGCTCGTTCTCGACAGCTCCGAACGGATGTCCGCTCCCGCATGGGCATTCGATCAGCTTTCAGGCCTCTCGAGAATCGTTGTCGGCATTCGGCCGGAAGACCTCCATATCGACCGCGACGGCGGAGGCCTTCAGGCGAGCGTTCAGGGCGTCGAGGATCTAGGCGCCGAGGTGATCGCGCATCTGGAGGCAGAGAGCGCCGTTGCCACCTCGCGACACATCCGAGAACTCGCCGACGAGCTCGACGATCCGCGGCTCGTGTCAGGACTCCGGCGCGCTGCCAGGACCGTCGCCACCAGGAGCGATCGGGTGCGGATTGTCGCCCGGCTTTCCGCGACCGTGAGAGTCCGGGAAGGCGAGCGGCTGCGCTTGACCTTCGACGCAGACAAGGTCCACCTCTTCAATGTCGAGAGCGGCCTCGCTCTCAAGCGTCCGGACGGGGGCGTCGCGGCCGATGTACGGTCGTCGCTCTCCCTCATGACCGGTCCGTCCCTCGTCGAGTCGAACGGGTAAGGGGCGCTGCGAGCCACGCCTGCCATGAGCCGCGTCGAGGGCAAGGTCTGCATCGTCACGGGCGCCGGCTCGGGAATCGGCCGCGCCAGCGCTGCTCTCTTTGCCGAGCACGGTGCTCATGTCGACGTCACCGACGAAGCCTCGACCACTGCGCTTGCTGAGCGCCGGTAAGGCGTAGCGGTCGCCCCTTTGGGTCGCTCGCCGAACGCATCGCCGGTGGAGGAGATCCTTCTCCTCCATCACAGCCATCTCGACGTCGGATACACGCACTCCCAGCCAATCGTGTGGGAGCTGCAGCAGGAGTTTGTGAGCCAGGCAGTCGACTGGCTCGAGCAGACCGCCTGCCTGCGCGAGCCAAGTCGGCCGAAGTGGACGTGCGAGGCGACGGAACCGGTCCGGCGCTGGCTCGCAGCTGCTTCAGAGCACGAAATCGATCGCTTCACCTCGCTCGTGCATCAAGGGCGGATCGGACTCTCGGCGTTGCGCTGGCACGTGACAGCGAACATCGACCGCGCCGGCCTCGAACGGCTGATCGAGGGCAAGCGCGAGTTGGAGCAGAGACTGAAGACGTCGATTCGCGTCGCCTGCCAGCACGACGTCAACGGGGTGCCATGGCCGCTGGCCGATGTTCTCATCGATCACGAGATCGACCTCTACGTCACGGCGACCAACCCACATTTGGGCCGGCCTGTCCGACCTCGTCCCGGCATCTTCAAGTGGCGAGCGCCCTCCGGGCGAGGGCTCCGAGTCTTCAACGGCCACGCCTACACGATGTTCGATCAACTCCTCCATGCCTGGGACGACTCGGTCGATCGAATGGCCGCCGGCTGGCGCGAGCTCCAAGCTCGGCTGCTCGAGACCAGCTACTCCCTGCCGTTCGTCTATCTCACGAGCACGTGCTCGCCGGTCATGTGGGACAACGGCCCGCCGAACCCGTTCCTGCCGGAGCTTGTGGCCAAGTGGAACGAGAGCGAAGTCGGTCCGACCATCAGCTATGCGACGTTCGACGACCTCTTGGACCGCGTCAGGGCGATCTCTGACGACGACATCGAGTCGTTGAGCGGCGACTGGACGGACTACTGGAGCTTCGGGCTAGGCAGCGCGCCCGTCGCAACGGCCCTTAGCCGCCGCGCGAAGCGTCTTCTATCCGCTGCGGCGACGCTCTCGGACAGTCGGCCGCACCCCCTGGCGTCACGGGCAGCGGAGCTGATCGATCTGTACGACGAGCACACTTTCGCCTTCTGGGATACGGCAGACAATCACCCGCAGACACAGACGATCGAAATGCTGAAGCAGTCGTTGGCTCACGAGGGCTACGAGCTCGCTTCGTTCGCCGTCATGGACGCGCTCGAGCGGCTCGCCGGCAATCCACCTGCCGACCGGCAGATCGGCGCCGTGTTGCTGTGCAACGCATCGCGCGTGCCGGTCGTCGTAAGGCCCGAGATACCGAAGAGTTGGGTTGGCGACCAGCCTGCTTCCACGTCGAGGACGTATCGCGCCAGCCGGATGTCCTACGACAACCGCACGTGGGAAGCGACGCGCGAGGCCTCTGGGAAGCAAGCGTTCGGCCCTGTCGAGGTGGCGCCGCTCTCCTGGAGGATCATTCCCATCGATCGGCTACCGGAAGCGAACGAGGCCGGCGCGATCTTCCATCGAATTGAAGCAGAGGCTCCGGTTCGCCAAGACGCCGGCTTCGTCTCGGTCGCTGCCGACTACGAACCGCGCGTCGGCACTATCGAGACCTCTGCCTACACCGTCAAGTACGACCCGGACAGTGGTCGGATCCTGAGCTTGAGCGATGGGCGCGGCCATGCGCTCCTCAGCCCGAGGCTTGGTATCGACTTCTTCTCTCCCGTGCGCGAGCGAACCGACGGCTTGGACGAGTCACGACGCTACGCCTTCTATCTCCGTAACCTCGAAAGGGAAAAGATCGACATCTCGTGCTGGAAAGACTGGGATGCAGTTCGCGAGAGCGCGCGTGAGGTTACGTCCTTGCGCACGATCGAGGCACCCGACCGGATCACGCTTATACGTGAACTCGAAGTGCCGGGAGCGCGACGACTTGTCCAGTCCTTCACCCTGACGGCGGACGACCCCATTATTCGCATCGACGTTGAGCTCGAGCTCGAGCCGAATCAGCTTCCACAGGCTTTCTACTTCGCTATCCCACTTTCCCTGTCAGCCGGCTGGCGTGCGGTGTTCGACAGCGCCGGAGCGACGATCGAGCTCGACGGGCAGCAGCTTCCAGGGGCATGTCGTAACTGGATCACCGCAGAGTCGTTCGCGGCGATCGGAGACGAGACCGGCGCCGTTGTGCTCCTCTGCCCGGACGCCCCGCTCGTCCAGTTCGGGGACTTCCACTTCGGCCCTCCGCTCGACGAGGTTCCTCGGCCGGCAAAGCCACTGCTGCTTGCCTGGCCCGTGAACAACTACTGGGATACCAACTTCCCACGCGCAGAGACACGAACAATCAGGTTGCGTTACGGCTTCATCGCTGTCGACGATCTGAATGAGGAGACGATCCGCCCGCACGCCGCAAGGTTTGCCCAGCCGCCGTTTGTCTGGCCGGTCGCCGGCGCGAACGTCTGCGCCTCAAGCGGGCACTTCGCCGCCGACTGATGACTGATCGTTTGGGAATCGCGGTTGAAGTCGGCGGCGGGCACACGACGTGCGCGTTGGTGGACGGCTCCCGCGTCCTCGACAGGACATTGGTCGACTGCGTCAGCACCAGCCTGGCGAAGACCCTGGAGACGGTCGAGGTCTCCGTTCGGACACTGCTCGCGGCCGCCGGGGTTGAGCCTGAGGACTGCATCGGCGTTTCGGTCGCGTTCTGCGGGATCGTCGACGCGGGAAACGGCCGCGTCGACGATCCCGCAGAACGCGAC
>Ga0207646_10002080_pt1 | contig 24021 bp, 16 predicted proteins | sample KBSK5502metaG_FD_184343 | JGI IMG/M metagenome (GOLD analysis project Ga0207646, IMG submission 184343) | Corn, switchgrass and miscanthus rhizosphere microbial communities from Kellogg Biological Station, Michigan, USA - KBS K5-50-2 metaG... | ecosystem: Host-associated > Plants > Roots >... | reverse complement strand
TCACGAAGCTCGTGAACGTGACCTTGTCGGACGACGCATCGTACGCGCGCGGGCTGATGCTCTTCATCACATTCCCGACGGCGTCGTAGACGCTCTCGCTCGTGAGGTAGCGACTGACGCTGCTCGCTGGGCCGAGCAAGGGATCGTCCTCGCGGACCATCCGGTTCAGCAGGTCATAGCTCAGCTTGGTGGTGAAGCCATTGGCGTCCGTCTTTGAGATCGTGTTTCCGTTGGCGTCGTAGCCGACTGAGCTGACGTGGTTGTCTGGATCAGAGGTCGTCACGACGCGGTGGTCGGCGTCGTAGGTGTAGAAGGTCGTGTTGGGCGTGCTACTGGCGGCCGGGCAGGTTAGGCTGGTCAGCCCGGCGTTCGGAGCGGTGCTCGAGAGCAAGTTGCCAACGGAGTCGTAGCAGGCGAACTGGCTCAGCGCATGGATAGTGCTGCTTGAATCGGCGTGATAGCGGGTCTGGCTGAGAACGCGATCCAGCGGATCATAGCTGTAGTTGACCGTGAAGGTGTTGTTCGTGGCGTTGAGGTAGACGCCCATCGGGAGCGTGACCTTGATCAGACGTCCGGCGTCGTCGTATTGGTACTGGGTCCGCTCGCCACTGGTGTCGAACGAGATGTCAGGACTAGTGGTCTGAGAGCGGCGATCCATGACGTCATAGGCAATGGTCGTGGTATCGACCGGATTGCTGCCCTGGTAATGGGGGGCCACTTGCCCCATAACGTTGTCATTGGGATCGTAAACCGTGTCCAACTCGATGATCAGGCCGGTTTCGTTGGGGATGTACTGCCTGGGCATCGTCTGCCGGCCCATGCGGTTGAAGCTGTCGTAGTCGTAGAAGATCTTGTACTGCCGCGGATCCGTATCGTTGGTTGCGGGCGCGCTGGCGTGGTTCTCGTCCTGGACCCACCGCATCAAGCCGTTGGCGTCGTAGCCGATTCGGATCGGATGAAGTGGAGCGCTCGGATTGTCCGTCGCGTCGATGACGAGCGTCGGCAGGCCGTTGGCGTCGTAGTTGCTCCCGAAGGTCGTCGCGTGCCCGTTGGCGTCCTTCGTGGTGTTCAGCGTCCCATCACTGTTGTACGTGTTGTAGGAGCTGTTGTTCAGAGGGTCGGTCACCTGGGTGACGTTCCCGTTGCCGTCGTAGGAGAAGGTCCATTTGGAGGCGCTGTTAGCGGCCACCTGGAGCGGATCCTGCTTGATGGCCAACTGACTGATGTGCGGGATGGTCCGCCCGATGCCGGTCGCTCCGATGGTCGACCACTTGCCAGACACGTCGTTTGCGTCGATCTGGAGGTTCTGGTAAGCGAGAACGGTGTGGTTGCTCAACTGGTCGTACTTGTCCGTCATGTAGCCGTTGTCGTTGTAGACGTAGTTCGTCGCCCTCCCATTGGCTTCCGTGATCCTGGTGACCGCGAAATCCGCGCTCCACTGGATCTGGGTGGGCTGCTGCAAGGGATCCAAAATGGTGGTGACCTTGCCATCGCCGTCGTAGGTGTAGGTCGTGGCCCGGCTCAGCGGCGCTGTCACCGTGGTGCTCTGGCCGATGTCGTTGTACGCGAAGCTGGTGGTCTTCCCGTCGCGCGTCGTGTAGGAGGCCAGCTTCCAGCGGTCCTGGCCGTTGCCGGGACCGAGGTAGGCGAACATGGTCTCGTGGCCGTTGGGGTCCCGCACGCTGAACAGCCGGGTCGACTCGTTCGGGGTCCTCGGATCGGGATTGGCCCGCGCCGTCGGGTCGGTGATCGCCGGACCGCTGCCGTCGGACGTCGTGTAGGTGAAGATCAGCGACCGGTCCGCCAGGAAGGAGCCGTCCGCGTTGGTTCCGCCGCGCTGGATGATGCTCAGCAAGTTCCCGTCTTCGTAGTACGTGAAATCGATCTCGTGGCCGGGCACTGTGGCCGACCAGGCGTGGTCGCGGATGCTCTTCACGCGGCCGCGCTGGTGAGCCTTCTTGGCATCCGCCTTGGTGTAGTAGGTGATGGTGAAGGAGCGACCGCCGGCATCGGTGACCTGGGTGATCTGGTACGCCGGGCCGCCGGGGAAGTTATTGTCCGGACTGACGGCGGCCTCGGTGAAGGTGATCGTGTTTCCGTTGCGATCCTGGACCGAGGTCGGGAAGCCAGCCTGGTTGTAGAACCATGTGGTGCGGTCAGGCCGGGTGAACGCCCACCACTTCGTGGTGTCCGTGGTCGAGTACTGCCGCAGGTAGAGGTGCACGCCGGGCGGCTCGACCCAGTAGATCGTCCCGTCGGAGGCCTGGAAGCCGTTGAAGCGGTGCGGCGTTCCATCCCCGTCGACCAAGGCGATCCAGCGCTTGGTGTTGCCGGCGATGGTATCGGCATTGCTGGGATGGATCTCGAGCGGCAACCCGAACCGGGTCAGGGTGGACATGGAGAGCGAGAAGTTGTTCCCGAGCGGGGAGTCGGAATGGTTCTCCAGGCTGTTGTAGGTGACGCCTACCAGGGTGGCTAGCCCACGGCCGGGCGACTCATAGGGCTCCCAGTGCAGGATGGAGTTGCCGTTCGCCACGTTGACCAGGTGCTGCCAGCCGGGGCCGACGCTCTGCCGGATGTACTGGTAGTACTTCTCCAGGCCGAGGGCTGCGGCCAGCGCGCGCCGAACGGCGATCTTGCCCTCGAGCGGTCCGTTTCCCTTACTGGCAAAGCTGACCGCGCTCCCGGAGGAGCTGTCGAACAGGTCGAAGCGCAAGGTGTAGAGGGCTTGATCGACGGCATCCGACAGGGTCGGCGGCGTAACCAGGAACTGCAGGGTTGACTGTCCGTTAGGCGCCACACTGGTCCCCACCGACTGTGCGGTCCCGTAGGTGATCACCGGGGTCGCGTCAGGGCTGATCCACTCGTAGTTCATGGTCACGGCGCTGCCGTTCCAGGTCAGCGCGCTCGTGTTCGTGACGGTCACGTTGATGCCGTAGGTCGCCTGCGTTGTCGCGGTTGGGTCGTAGATGACCGCCTGCGGATAGGCTGAAGAGGCCCACGTCGCCTGGTACTCGGTTCCGGCGGTGTTAGCCACGTTCACGGCGACGCCAGGGGACGTGGTGACCTGGCCGTAGCTGTCGTAGGCCCTGGTGGTGAGCACATGGCTGCCGTCGTACGCGGGGGAAGTGGAGTCGAGTGTGTTCCAGGAGGCGTTGAACGGCGGTGCGGTGACGGTGGCGAATCGGCTGTTGTCGAAGTAGAACTCGATCTGGGAGAGGCCGCCGGCCGCGCTCCCAGTAGCCGAAATGGTCGTCGTGCCGGAGACGGTGGTATTGCTCCCCGGCGCGGTCACGCTGGTGGCAGGCACGGCGAAGTTGGCCACGGTGATGCTCACGCCTGCGGAGGTTGTGCTGTTGAGCGCGTCGTCGTACGCGGTGGCGGTTACCGTGTGGCTCCCATTGACGACCGGGGTTGAGTTCCAGGTCACGGCGTAGGGAGCGCTACTGGCGGTGCCGACCAGGCTTCCATCGACGAAGAAGTCCACGTGGTCGACGCGCCGATCATCTGAGGCAGCCGCGCTGAGCGTGACCGCGCTTCCCATCACGACCGAGTTCGCAGCCGGCGCTGACACCGACACTGTGGGCGCGATGGCGTGGCTGTTGTCCACATACGTGATGGACAACTTGGGGCGGAGCGTGCTCTGGGCGGTGTAGTCGTCGGAGAAATAGACGATGTTGTTGCCGGTCTGGGTCTGTTCCGAGTCCGCGCGCAGCATCAGGCCCAGATTCGGCGCGCTCCCGTTGGCCCACTTCTGCACGAGCGCGCTGACGTCGTAGCTGTGCCAGCGAGCGCTCTCACCGGAGAGCACCGACACCGCGCCGTAAGAGGTCGTCGAGTCGTAGTCGCCACCCTGATTCGTCCAGGTCGTGCCGCCATTGCTCTCGTACCAGGTGGCGCCATCGCCGGTGCAGGCGGCCGGGTTGGCGATGCCGGTCCCCTCGTTCCAGGCGTGCGTCACGCGGTAGGCGCGGAGCGTCATGGACGAACTCGCTCCATAGTTGTGGAACAGCGACAGGGTGGCGCTGTTGATGGTCGCGGAGGTGGGAATATCGTGGAGGTCGAACTGCAGGAAGCTGCGCAGGACGCCATACTTGTCGGCCCCCACCCAGAGGTCCTGGTCGGCACCATAGTTCGCGCAGTTCCCGGTCACCCCATAGATGAAGGTGTCCTTGCCGGTCGCCGGCCCCGGCTGGAGCAGCTTGGTCGCATTTCCGTCCGAGGGAAGCGTCACCGTGACCTCGTTGGACTTGCTGCTGTTGGCGACGATGGCGTAGAAGAACGCTCGACTGGGTGCCGCGGTCGTGTCTCGATAGGTTGTCACCGAGGGATCGGTGATGGCGGCCAGCAGCGTCCCTTTGGACGGTGTGAAGTTCCCCGTCAGCGAGCGATGGATCTCGTATTTCTGAAACGGCGCTCCAGATGGGCCGGTGTAGGCGCTCCAGCTCAGATCGGCTCCATTCGAGTGGAGCGTGCTGGGGGCCGAGAGGGTGACGGCGTCGCTGTTATAGGTGACATTGAGTTCGGGAACGATGGTGGGGTCGCCGGCATAAAGACTGGAGACTGGTGCGGGACCGCTCAAGTTGGCATAGATGTCGTTCTCGTGATTGACGTAGAGGCCGTAGTTGGGCTGCGCCCCGGAGAGCCAGTTCTGGAGGGTGGTCGTCACATCCCAGGTCATCCACAGGGTGTTCGAGCTCGGGTTCGTGAGCGTGTAGGTGTTGAGGACCGTGGGGTCGTAGCTGAGCTGCGAGGTGGTCGAGGCCGGCGTCCAGGCGGCCGTCACACGGTGGGCATCCATCGGATGGCTGCTACCGAGAGCACCTGTGCAGAACGTCTTCGCGGCAATACAGGTCGCGTCAAAGAAGAGGCCGAGCTGGGCGCTGGCCACCGGTTGCCCGGCGGGCAGGCTGCTCAGGTCGAACTGCACAGCGGATCGGTAGGCGTACTTGCTGTTCGTGCCGATGACCAGGTGATCGCTCTGGTACCCGGCGCAGCCCGGACAATTGTTCACGAAGATCGCGTCCTGCGTGTCGGGCTGGACCGTGATGGTCGGGTCGAGGGTGACTGGGAACCGCCTGGCCGGATCGTGCAGCCACTGCGGATCCAACTTGACATCGATGGCAAACTGTCCACCGACCCGGGTCACGGTCATCGACGCCGCGCTGCTTGGGCCCGCGGTTTGCGCTGACAGCTTGGCGGATGGGCTCGTGCTGTCGATCGGAATGGGCGCATCGGAGGCCCGGGGCGCGACCAGGATGAATACGGGATCACCAAACCGAGGCGTAAAGAAACCCCAGGATCCATCCGGAAGCTGCTTCGCCTGCAGGGTCGCACCTGCGGGCGGGGTCAGGGTGAAGCGGTAGTTGCCCGGCGAGCCGGCGCTCTGGAGCGTCATCGTCTCCTTGACCCCGGTGGTCACCAGGGTGTACGAGAGATCGGTGCCGGCCAGGGCGTTCGCGTAGCTGAGCCCAAAGGCATTGGTTCGGGCCTGGACGCGGGCGGCGCCTTGAAGGGTAAAGAGATAGGTCTGGCCACCCACGTCGAACCGGAAATAGTCGTTCCCTAGCTGGTTTTTAAAGAGCGCGGCGAAACGATTTGCCGCATTGCGCCAGGCATAGCCTGCTTCGGTGGTGTTGGTCAGGTGTGAATCGATGACCTGCCACTTGCCCTGACTGTCCTTGAAATTGATGGGCTCGTTCGAGATCCTCGTGGTAACGGTTCCGTTCCCGTTCCGGAAAGTCCGAGAGTTCTGGGTGCGCCGGCCGACGATCTCGCCCAGGAATGGTTTGGACGTCGCGGCATTCTGGGCAGGCGTCGAGGCGCTGGCTATGCCTTGCTCGGCTGGGAAGGCTGGGAAGTTGATGGCGGGCACCGCCGCAGCCGGAAGGCTATTGGCAAGGCAGGCGAAAGTCGCGAGTGAAATGATGAACGTGCGCTTCATCGGATCCCCCTTGATGGACCGTTAACGGGCCGCCAGCTCAGAACGGGGACACGAATCCGATCCCGATGAAGAATCAATGCTCCGACGAAAGCTCGGCGGTACGGGTCCCCCCGTCCCTGTATCACGCGGGGCTTCTTGATGTCAAGCGGCATGAGGAAGTGGATGTTAAGTGGCGTGGTGGGAGTGACGCCTTGTGCTGGCGGTTGTTCTCTGCGTGATCTATCGTGGGCTCCGTCGTAAGAGGGTTGGGGAGGGGGTATCTGGATGTACTTGTTTCGTAGTTTCTGGGCTCGGGAATCAAATCACGGTAAGCATGACTGAAGATTTCCGGCATCGACAAAACATCGAGCTCCGTCAGATCCGTTATTTCGTGACGCTCGCCGAGGAGCTCAATTTCCGCAGGGCTGCGGAGCGGCTGTTCATTGCGCAGCCATCGCTGAGCCATCAAATCGCGCTGCTCGAAACAACGCTAGGCGTTCGCCTCTTTCACCGCGATCGGCGACGCGTGTCGTTGACGGAGGCAGGCAAGGAGATCCTGAACGATGCCCAACACATGCTGACGGAATTACAAGCGATCGTCATGAAAGCCGACCGAATCGCGCTGGCCGACTCAGCGATATTGCGCGTCGGCTATCCGGAGTTTGCCAATCGGACCATCATCCCGGACATCTTTGCAGTCTTTCGAAGCCGGCATCCGGAGGTAAAGCTGCAGCTCTCCGAGGGATACAGCCGCGCGCTGCTCGGTGACCTACGCCATGGCCGGCTCGATGTTGCCTTTGTGATGTTGCCGGCGGCAGAAGACCTCGGCGATCTGCAGGTCGAGCGAATCCTCGAGGAGAAGTCAGGCTTGTTGCTGGCCGCCAACCATCGCCTGGCGGCGCGCTCCGAGATTCCTCTTCAGGCGATTGCCGACGAGCAACTCCTGCTCGTGGATCGCTCGGTCAATCCCGCCGTCTATGACGCCATCGTGGACTGGTTCCGCCAATCGGGCTTGCAGCCGCGGTTTTTCAACATTGGTGGGTCGGGTGTATATACGTATGACACTGCGCTGCGGGTGATTCAGTCTGGAGAGGCCGTGAGCCTCAGCGCCGACGCCATGGTCAAGGACCTGCCTCCGGGTCTTGTGTTCCGTCCGATCCGCGGTTCCTCTCCTCAGTTCCAGGTCGCAGCCGTGTGGCCTCCTACGAATCCGTCGCCGAGCCTTCGTCAATTCCTGTGCGTGGCTCGAGAGTTCCGCCAGGCCTACAGGGAGACGTCCCAGCGGCAGGCCAGTTGACTGAGTCGTCATAGGTGTTCGCTATCAGCTGAAAGAAACAAAGCATTAGACAGGCCTGGCGTGGTAAGCGACGCTGGGGGCGTGCCAAGGTTTGTGGTCCGAGTCAGCTTCGTTGTCACGGCTGAGAGCCTGGACGCAGCCCGGAGCAGGGTGGAGCAGGTCATCGAGCATGGGAAGGCTGTTCATGGCGAAATCGATTGGGACTGGATGGGCTACGTTCCGCGGAGGCCGCCTGAATGACGTCGAACTAACGAAGATCTGAAAAGGGCCGCCCCGCAAAGGCGCGGGCCCCTTCTTGACCCGTATGGACATTCTGGCGGTCATGGCCGATAGTGGGTTTCACCGGGACAAACCAGAAGGTTTTCATGACGAACACCGTCACAACGGGTCCGCGGAAAAGACGCAGGTCCAGGCGGGCCAGAGTTGTCGCAGCGATCCTGGCGTTCCTGCTTGCCTTGCTGGTCAGCTATGCGCTGTGGACGGTGTATGACAACACGCTGACGCCGGCCGCCCTGGGTCAGGGGCCATCGATCAACACGCAGCCTTCATCGCGGGGTGCGCTCTCCCCGACCGCAGCTCGAGCGCTGAAGGCCTACGGCGGCGAGGCGGTCTGGAACGATGCGACTACGGTGGACAGCACCGTGACTGTCGGGGGGCTCCTGTTTCAACTAAAAGGCATCAACATCCCGCCGCACGCAAAGATTTCGGTTGACCTTCAACGGCCCCATACCGTTATCGACCCGGTCGACGAATCCGGTGATACCGGTGTCCTCGACGGCTTCAGTGTGATGATCGTGTCGCCCAGCGGCAGGATCCTCGAGCAGCGCGCCGATGCCCGGCAGCATCTCCAGAATGCCAGCGTCAGCACCAAATGGGACCGGTTGAATCTGGTGTATTTCCTGGGCTATGCCTTCTGGGGCTATTACTCGCTCCCCTACCAACTAATGCGAACCGACATCGAATGGACCGAGCTCAGCGACGGCGTGCTGCAAGCGGACTACGGAACAAACCTCCCGGTCCACAGCCGCATCCAGCGATTCTGGTTCGACAAGACCACCTGGCTCCTCAGGCGCAATGACTACACGCCTGTAGCGGCCAGTCGCGATGCCAGAGTGGCCCACGTCATCTTCGAGCACGCGGTATCGAATGGCATCCCGTATCCCTCAAAACGCCGCGTGAAGATGTCGCTTGGGCAGTACGGTTGGGTTCTCCCGTTTCCTGATTTCATCACCATCGATGTGGAGCGGTGGCAGTTGCGGTGAGCTTGCCGCTCAGGTCTGGGCTGATCACGAGCCGCAGTCGCACGCCTACCGCGGGCTATCCACGGGCAGGACTTGCGCCGGCTCGCCGGTCTCGATCAGGCGACCGTCCTTCATCACAGCGACGACGTCGGCGTGACGGATGGTCGACTGGCGGTGAGCGATGATGACCGCGGTCCGGCCCTGGATCAACCGGCGGATACCGCGGATGACGAGGTGCTCGGTGGCGAGATCGAGATTGCTGGTCGGCTCGTCCATGATCACCAGCGGGCTGTCTCGCAGGATGGCCCGCGCGATGGCAACACACTGTTTCTGGCCGCCGGACAGCGTGGCACCACGCTCGCTGACCATGGTGTCGAAACCGTCGTCCAGCTGCTGGACGAAGGCGGTGACGCCGGCGGCGTCTGCAGCTTCCAGGATCTGCTCCCGGGTGGCGTCGGGACGCCCATAGGCGATGTTGTTCCAGACGGTGTCGCGAAAGAGCAGGCTCTCCTGGAGGACCAGCGTGACTCTCGCACGTAACTGGGCCAGCGACGTTTCTCGCACGTCGACACCGCCGAGCCGCACGCTCCCCTGCCACACGTCGTAGAAACGCGGTACTAGGGAGAGCAGGGTGCTCTTGCCGGCGCCGGTTGGACCGATGAGTGCGGCGGTGCTCCCGGCGGGGATGCCCCACGAGAGCGAGCGAATAACGGGGCGGCCGGCCGTGTAGCCGAACATGACCTGATCGAATTCCAGCGCCAGGGCACCGGACGGAAGCGGCCGCGGACGCGGTGGGTCGATCACCGTCGGCGCCCGGCTCAAGATCTCCTCGAGCCGCTCAGTTGCTACCCGAGCCTTCTGCGTCTGGACGGGCAGCTTGGCCAGTTGGCGCAACGCAGCGAAGGTGCCGCGCGTATAAGCAAGGACCAGGGTCAACTGCCCGATCGTCAGGAGGCCGCGCGTCGTGAAGACCGCGGCTAGCAGCAGCACCAGCGCGGTGACCACCGACGTCGTGATGCTCACGAGGGGCTGGACCCGCGCTTGGTACTCGCTGGCGCGCAGGCCGAAATCGAGGCCACGGGCGGTCTCACGATGTAGTCGCACATTCTCATGGCTCTCCTGGCCGAATGCCTGCACCAGCTTCGCCGCGCCCAGGGTCTCCGACAGCAGGGCGCTGATCCTGCCCTCCTGCTTGCGTGCCTCTCTCGCAACCGCCCTGAACTTGAGCTGGTAATGACGGCTGAGCAGGTATGTCGGGACTGACCCTGCCAGGGCGAGCAACCCGATGCGCCATTCCAGCAAGAAGAGCGCGGTGAGCATGACCAGCGCCGTCCCGCTGTTCGTCACCAGGTTGCTGAGCCCCGTGCCGACGATATCCTGCAGGCTCTGCACGTCCCCGCTGAGGCGCAGCTGCAGGTCGCCCAGCCGGGTATCGGCGCTCTGGTGGTAGGCGAGGGACAATCGTTGCAGGTGGGCAAACAGCGAGCGGCGCAGGTCGGTGACCGCGTTCTGCGCGACACGCGCGGACTCGCGCAGGTCCAGGTAGGTGACCGCCGCGTCGGCCAGCGCGATTAGCACCAGGAGCGCGCTCAGCAAGAGCAGCTGCCTAAAGCCGGCGGCTCCCAGGGTAAGGTCGAGGTGAAGCTTGCCCTTGATGGTGCGGACCAGCAGGTCGAACACCCGCTGGATCGGGATCGGCTGAACCAGGGCCGTGAGGATCTCGCCGAGCATGGCGGCCAGGGCCAGGACCAGCCGGCCGCGAAACGGCCGCAGGGAGGGCGCCAGCAGCCGTAAGGCCGCGATCATACTGGTACCTCCTCACCGGCCAGCGCCGCTTCCACCCGTTCCGCGACTCGCTCCCAACTCATCTGCTCCGCCTGCCTGCGGGCGGCTTGTGACATCCGCGCCCGTGTCGGGCGATCGCGCACCAGCCTCTCGAGGACTCCGGTGAGCTCGGTGCCGTCCCCCGGCGTCACCAGCACCCCAGCGTCGCCGACCATGGCGGGAAGATCGCCCTGTGCGGTGCACACGACGGGCAGCCCCGCTGCCAGATACTCAGCGATCTTGAGCGGTGAAAAGTAGAAGCCTGGCTGGGGTTCGAATGGAGCCGCACCGATGTCCATGGCGGCGAGAAAGTCGGGGACCCGGTCGTGGGCAACCGCGCCGGTCAAGACGGCCCGCTGCCCGGGAGCGAGGTGGCGGGCCGCCTCGCGGATCGCCTCACGCTCGGGCCCATCCCCGACGATCAGAAGTGAGACCGGCGCCGGCACCTGGGCGACTGCTTCGACGAGCGCGCGGACACCGTGCCAGGGCTTGAGGCTCCCGGCAAAGCCGATCACGACGTCGGACAGCCCATACTGCTCCCGCACCATCCGGCCATCAGGGTTGCGAAAAGCCGCGACATCGACGCCGTTGTGGATCACGACGATCCGCGTGGCCGGCGCGCCGCACGCCGCGGCATACTCCGCAAGGGCTGACGAGACAGCGATGACGCGATCCGCCGATGCGATCAGGTGCCGCTCGCGCTCTGCCAACCGGCCACCCGGATCCGTAAGTCCCCGGTGGCGGATTGCCTCCGCGACCAACGGAGCGTTCAGCTCGAGTACGTATCGGATGCCCAGCTGCCTCGCCACCGCCAGGGCCGGACCTGTCGACAATGAGTACCGCTCGAGGAGGCTATCCGCCGGGAACTCGCGCAAGATGGCAAAAAGCCAGGCCATTTGCTCATCCTCGGCGGGAAGTCGCTCAACGTCGACGCCGGCAACGCTTGCGTCATCCCCGTCGGTGCGGCGGCAGGCCAGCCGGACCCGATGACCGCGCCGCGCCAGGCCGGCCGCCACACTTCGCACGTGCACGGAAGCACCCTTCCGCCCTCCCAGCGGAATCCCGCGGTCCGCACACAGGTAAGCAATCCTCATGAACGCTCGGCAAGGGTGAGCACCGGCACGCGCTCGTAGACCTCTCCCTGTAGCAAGGCGCAGAGCCGCTGCGTGTTGGTCTCCACATCAAAGTTGAGCTCGACCTTCCGCCTGGCGGCCGCCGCGAGCTGGGCGGCGAGTGAGGCGTCGCTCAGCACGCGCCGCAGCGCACCGGCCAGCGCTGGTGGGTCGCGGGGCTCGACCAGCAGACCCTCTTTGCCGTCGCGGACGAGCTCCGGGATGCCGGAGATCCGAGTGGCGACCACCGGCACACCCGCCGCCATCGCCTCGACCAGCACATTGGGAATGCCATCGCGGTCGCCGTCCTCCATGATCACCGGCGCCAGCGCAAAGACGGCCGCCTGGCGCAGAGCAGTGAGGATTTCATCTTGCAGCCGGGCCCCATGCAGCATGACGCGGTCAACCAGGCCGAGTTCGGAAATTCGGCCGGCCAGCTGGTCGCGTAGCGGACCGCCACCGTAGATGTCGCAACGAAACAGCACTCCCGCGCCGGCCAGAAGGTGAAGCGCCGCGAGCAACTCGCCATACCCCTTCTTTGGTACCAGCCGACCCACCGAAAGGATCCTCCCCGGTTGCGGTGCCCGACCCGCACGGTTGAAGCGCCGCAGATCGGTGCCGTGATACAGCACCCGCAGTCCGGCGGGCCGGCCGCCTACGACCTGTTCAAGGTAAGCGGCGTTGTGGCCTGTGCAGGTGACAACGAAGCTCGCGGCCGCGGTCCGGATCCGTAAGTTCCGTGGGAGCGTCGTGTAGAGATCTTTGGCGTGCGCCGTGAAGCTAAAGGGCGGCCCGCCCGCCAGGCGGGCCATGTAAGCGATGGCGGCGGGGCCGTGGGCGAAGTGCGCATGCAGGTGTACGATCCCGCGACTCCGGAGCTCACGCGCGAGCCAGAGTCCTTCGACCGCATGTCGGACTGAAGGAAGGGAACGGTGCACCGAAACGAGTGCCCACAGAACTCGGAGGACTTTCGTCGGATGAGTGCCCGCCTGGCGTAGTGCCCCCAATAGTAAGCGGCGCCAGGAGGCCAGACGGTGGCGCGCATCATGCAGGTAGGTGACCTCCTGTCGAAGGAGGGCCGCCGGTTCGCTGATGAGCGCCTCTCCAGGGTCCATGATTGCGTAGACCACCAGATCCAGACCCTGCCGGCGGAGTTCGATCAACTCGTTGAGGATGAAGCTCTCCGAGAGCCGCGGAAAACGCTTGACCAGGACCGCGACCCGTCGGGCGGTCACCAACGCGACCCGGCCGGCGCCAGCGATGTGGCGGCGGGCGCCGGCCATAGGAGCTCGTCCACGACGCGGCCGACACCATCAAGATCAATCGCATCCCAGCTTTTGCTCGATGGTGGATGCTCGACCACATCAACGATCGCGGCCACCAGCTGCTGCCAAGCGGCCGCACGGTCGAGGTACACGACTCGCGCCAGGCCGAGCTGCTCGACGATGCCGGCGCGGATCCGTTGCTCTCGCCGGTGAACCAGGCGCGGACAGAGTACCAGCCGCCGGCGGGCGGCCAGCGTCTCGACCACCGTGTTGTAACCAGCCATGGCGACGACCACGTCGGCCATCGCAATAAGCCCGAGCATGTTCTGCGAGGACGGCATGGTGTCGACCTCGACCAGGTGGGCCGCGTGCCGGATCGACGCCCGGGTCGGCTCGTCCATCAACGGTCCGGTCACGACGAGCGCCCGCCCTGGGCAGGTGGCGTGGATGCGGGGCCAGGCCTTAAAGAAGGCCCGATACATCTCTGCAGCATCCCCGCCGCCGCCGCCCATCACCAGGTAGCGGTACTGGCGCTGCGCGGCAGCCTGCGTCCAGGACGGTGGCGTCGACGCCGGCCGCTCGAACTGACGCGGCCTCGCGATATAGCCGGTGAAGAGGATCTTCCTGCGAACCTCATCCGGGAGGCCGTACTCCCGCTCGACGTCGAACAGATCTTTAGACCCATACACGAGGATCCGCTGATAAAGCCGGCGCAGCACCTCGACGATGCCCTGCTCGGCCCAGGTCCGGCGCACGCTGTCGCCGTCATCGAGGATGTCGCGCAGCCCGAGGACAAGGCGCGTGGCAGGGAGCTGTTCGGTCGCCATATCCAGCGCCAGGCGTAGCTCGCCCTTCATGCCGAGCGGGGCATGATCCACGAGAAAGACATCGGGCCGGAGCCTGGATAGCGTAGAAGCGATGATGCCCGCGCGCTCGGCCCGCAGTCCCGATAGAGAACGTCTCTGCGCGGGCTCGTAGGCTTCGACTCCGACCTTGACGGCAGGCGGCAGCTGGACCACGGCAATGCGGTCCGAGCCGACCCATCTCGAAGCCAGCGGAGAACCAGTAAGCAGGGTCACGCGCAGGTCCGGCGCCCGCTGAAGGAGCCCATGAGCGATGGCCAGGTTTCGACGCAGATGGCCCAGGCCGTAGGTGTCGTGGGAGTACAGCATGATCGATCGGACGCGCGCCGGGTAGCGCGGCGCAGCCTCCGCGACCCGTAGCGACGGCTCCTCGTACCGGAAGTGGCCCTTCAGGTGCCACGCAACCTGTCGGGTCAGCCCCTCCTCAATGTTCGTAGTCATCGAAACACCAAGCGCGCGCAGGCGATCTGTCGACGCAAGCGTGCCGTGGGCGTCTCCAGGCGGGGTGGGGCGAAAATCAAGTTGGGCCCGCCGGCGGAGCAGGCGCTCCAGGATCGCGATCGCCTTTCGCACCGATACCGGGGAGCCGCCACCGACGTTGACCGGCTGACCCGGCTCCGCGTCTGCGGCCGCTGCCAGGAACACCCGCACCGCATCGTCGACAAAAGTGAAGTCGCGCAGTTGCGCCCCGTCGCCGAAGACCGTCAGCGGCCGTCCGTCGAGGATCGCCTCGATGAACCGGTGGAACGCCATGTCCGGCCGCTGGCGAGGGCCATAAACGCTGAAGAGGCGCAGCGGGATGACCGGCACCCCAAAGCTTGTCCAGTACACGAGGCACAGCTGCTCGGCAGCCAGCTTTGTGACGCCATAGGGGGAGACTGGTCGCACGGGGCCGTCTTCAACCATGGGGAGCGGCGCGTTGCCGTACACCGACGACGAGGAAGCGTACACGAGTCGGGCCACCCGACGGCGTCGAGCCGCCTCGAGCACGCGCTGGGTCGCCTCGAGGTTGTTGCGGGCATAGGAGGGAAAGCCTTCCTCCCAGCTGTCGCGCACGCCTGGCTGGCCAGCGAGGTGAAAGACGACGTCGCCAGGCTGGAGGACCTCATCCAGGTCGAGCTGGTTGAGGTCTGCCGGCAACAAGGTGAATGCCTGGCCGCTAACGGCCCGGGCCACGTTGCTGCGCTTGCGGGCTGGAGCGTAAAACGCATCGAAGGCGTCGATGCCCACCACGGCATGGCCGCGCGACACCAGCGCCTCGCAGAGGTGTGAACCGATGAACCCAGCCGCGCCAGTGACTACGGCGCGGATTTGCTGGTCCGCTCCGATATGCGCCGCGATTTGAACGTGCACATGTATCCTCCTGACGACGCTGGGCTCGCCGATATTCACAGGGTGTGGCAAGCCGTTCGAGGGACAGCGCCGCTGACGCGTGGGACAGCCTCACCTAGCGTCTTCAGGCAGTCGCGCCAATCGGCGCCTGCCCGCCGCGCTCCGGCCCCCCGGCCTCTCTGCTCAGGGAGTTGATTCAGCCGAAGGGCTGGACGAGCTCATCTCATCAGTTGAGGGAGACGGAGCGGTGGCCGGCTGGGTTGTCTCGGTGGAGCCCGACTCACTCGGTTGGGCGGACGGCGACGACTCGGCCGACGGCGACGACTCGGCCGATGGCGACGGCGATTCGACGACCCCGGCGCCACCCTGGTCCACGCCGGTCTCGAGCTGCTTGACGGCGTTCAACTCCTGGTGGACGGCAAGATCAAAGGCGGCAATGTCAACGGCGTACCTTTCTTCCTGCGCGAGGCTGGCATCACTGACGGCTTCGAGTTCCGTCTCGAGGTCCGCGATGGAGCTGGCCAATACTGTCGTATCGGGCTTGTCGCCGGGGGCCTTCTCGAGCCGGGACGATGCGTCCACGAGCAGGGCGTGGGAGTCCCTGAGGGAGGCAAGAGCAAGGTCATGACGCTTGCGTTGCACCATCACCAGCGCCTCATGGAGGCGCTGTTTGCCGAGGACGAGCTCGAGACGCGGCCGCTCCCGGGTGCCGGCGAGCGCGAGCTGAAACTCCTGGCGTACATGCTTCACCGGGTAGAGCGCGCTGTCTGGCATGACGGCATCCGAGGCGAGGGCCACCACGCCGACGAGCGAGACGAGGACGGCGAGCGCAAACGCGACGGCTACTCGCCCTGGTCGGTAGAAAGGTGCGGGCTTCTCCACGCCGTTGCCCAGTCGCTCTTGAAGTTTCGACCAGAAACGGGGAAATGGGACGGGTGGCGCCAACGACAGGTCACCGAGAACGAGGTCGAGGCGGTGGATCTCCTGCACGCTTCTCCCGCACTCGGCGCAGATCCGCAGGTGCGCGTCGACCTCGGCGCGTTGCGAATCCGACAGGGTGCCGTCTGCGTATGCGTCCAGCAACCTGTAGATGGACTGGTGACTCAACATTGGATTCTTCCGTCAGGGTTGACGCATTTTCTTCACGGGCTATTCGCTTCCGCCGGCCCCCGAGTCACGGGACTCGGTGATGTAGCCGGCGAGCTCGCGTCGGAGCAGGCGTTTGGCGTTGTGGATGCGGGACATCACGGTTCCGATCGGAATGTTCAGGACTTGCGCGATTTCCTGGTAGCTGAGCTCGTGAAAAACCCGTAACGAGATCGCGTCGCGAAGGCGACCGGGGAGGTCGGCTATCGCTCTTCGCACCGCCGCCCGCTGTTCCTGGAGTGAAGCCGCTTCGGCCGGGTCACCCAACAAGGAAGGGGCCTCGCGGACCAGGGCGTCGAGCGAAAGATCTACCCGACGCCTGCGGATGGTGTCAGTCACGGTATTTGTGGCGACGCGATGCAGCCAATGGATGAACGGCTTATCGGCGCGGTACGAGTGCAGATTCTTGTGAACTTTGATGAAAACCTCCTGGGTGCAATCCTCTGCGGTGGCGAGGCTTCCAAATGCGCGATAGGCAACGTTGAGTACCAGGCGATAGTGTCGCTCTACCAGCTGCCGGAAGGCGTCCTCATCGCCGGCAAGGCTGGCAGCGATGAGTGGGCGCTCGTCGTCCTCATGCGCCGACTCGAGCGGCTGGCTATGCATCGCAGTGATGCTCCCATGCTGTCACCGCTAAGGCCCAGGCGCCGGGCGAAGAGGGTGAACGGCAGGCTCGGGCTGTCACCGCCTCGCGCGCAACTGACTCGAGGCCGCTCCGCTGAGTGCCCTGTTGGAAGCGCTCAAAAAGAACCCGCCGTCGACCCCGCCTCGAGCGCACCTCACCAATCTACCGCTCGAGTTGGGGCTGAGGCGGCCGCCATGGGGCGCTTCTCTGCCTGTTAGCGGCGGCTTTGATCGTCGTGACTCAGTATTGCCAGCGGCACAAGGTCAAGGGCACTTCTCGTGGCGTTCGCCCTCGCCGTAACTGCGGTCTGGCTGAGCTGGCAGGCCGCTCGCCCGTTGGCGGACGGGAGGCAGGTGAGGGTCTGGCAGTCAATACTTGAGCGATGGGCACCACGGCAAGCGCGATCCTTCTCGCAGGTCGCATCCTCTTCGTAGCACTGTTCGCAGTCTCCGCCCGGGGTCACATCCTGAACCACACCAGGTACGTGGCAACCGCCACGAGCCGGCTCCCGATTCCCTACGTAGCCGGATGGCCGACTGGCGTCTGGTTATTGCTCGCCGACGTCTCGATGGTGCTGGGCATTTGGCCTGACGTGGGCACGCTGATGATGGCGGCGTTCTTGGTACCCACCACGCTCCTCTTTCACGCCTTTTGGACGATTTCCGACGCTGCTCAGCGACGGGCGCAAGCGTCGAACTTCTACCGCAACGTTAGCCTGCTAGGCGCCACACTCGCCCTCTTCGCCTTGTTGTCCGTCGTCGGACCTGGGCGATTTGCTATCACGGGATCCCTATTCAACCTCCGTTGAGCTTCGGTCTCGAGACTCTCACCTTGCGCCGCGCGTAGCCTTGACGCCTTTCCTGAACTGATCTACGCTCTCTCGGAGGGATTCGCCCGGTGACTGACGAGAAGCGCGAAACCGACCTGGTTCGCTGCGAGAGGTGTCAGGAAATGGTCCGGCCGCTGACAGAGCACGCGGTCAGCTTGGTCGCCGCCACCGTGGTGACCGTTCATGAGTGTCCATCTTGCGGGCCCCAAAAGGTGTCGGTCGCAAGCCCGTCGGTTAGATAGACCGCTAACCGGCTCTTCTCAGGGCACCGGCGGTGACGGCATTCGGCCGACTTCGGCGGACCGGCTTCGGGCCATCGGGTCGAGCCTGACCGGCCGGTCACCGCGCGGGATCAACGACGACGGGGACCTTATCCTCTATGCCTCTGAGCAGAAGCCATGTTCCAATCGTCAATTCAAACGGGAGGATTGGAAGGAATACCAGTATCGAAACATCATGACCAAGAAATTCAACCACGAGCCCAGCTAATGCGACGGACACTGCGATAAGGCCAAAAAGGGATATAACCCGCGGGATATACCTTGATCTGTAGAACAGGGAATACCACAGCATCGCCCCGAAGCAGTAGAACAACAACTCTATCGTTTGGCCCAGCTGGATGACGATGCCGTTGTAGAGGAATCCAGCCAACGTTTGATAGTCGGAATGTTGCGGAGCTCCCGCCTTAACGAATTCCAGGCTTAGAGGTATCAGAGCAGAAGCCCCTATCTTGCTTATGGCTAAAGCGATTGCTTCTGTCAACCAGCATCCCAGGGCAACAAGCGCGATGACCTTATTCTGTTGGTTTAAGACGGCATAGAGCAGGGCTGCCAGGACAATAATTCCAAGACTGGTAACCAAATCACCCAGGATGAAGATTCGCATCAGGGTCAGCCGATTTGAAATATCAACAAGGATGTCGGATATATCACCGGATCTAACAACTGACATGAGCAGGAAGCCACTGCCCAAGCTGGTAAAAACAACAATCAAAAACGCTGCGCCTAAAAGCCTGGGGACGTTCTTCTTTGTCGTCATTTGTTCTTCGGTAGAATCTGCACCCGCGGTTTCCATGGTGCTGCCACTAGACGGAGTCTTCGACCTCCAGCGCGCGGATGCTATCACCTCCTAGAGGCCGCACGGCGACCAGGCTGGGCGCTCGACTCGCAGGCAGTGCCTAATCCCGAACCTCGTCCAGCGCATGACTTAGTCGCGCCGGCACCTCGTCCTGGACGGTCGACGTTCAAGTGGTCCGCATACACTAACCAGGGAGAGAGGAACAATGCGGCGAAATGCAGACAACGTCGTTTTTGGCACCGGACCGCTGGGCCTCGCCGTCGCCGGCCGGCTGATGTCGTCGGGCCAACGAGCCCGACTCGTCAATCGAAGCGGGAAGGCGGATGCGCCGCCCGGGGTCGAAGTCGTCGGCGCCGATGTGACCGATCCGGCAGCCGCTCGGACAGTTTGCGAGGGGGCGGCCATCGTGTTTCACTGCGCCAGTGGTCCCTACGGTCGATGGACGCAGACCCTGCCGCCCATCATGAACGGCATCATCGAGGGGGCGACGGCGGCCGGGGCAAGACTGGTGTACGGCGACAACCTCTATGCCTACGGGCCTGTCGACGGTCCCATTCGCGAGGACCTGCCCTACCGACCAGTCGGTCCCACCACCCGTGTCAGAGCGGAGGTGGCAACCACGCTCATGAACGCGCACGCGGCTGGTCGGGTGCGCGCGACTATCGGCCGGGCGTCAGATTTCTACGGTCCACGCGCCCGCCAGTCCAAGGTGGGCGATAGCGTGTTTGCCCGGGCGCTTGCGGGGAAGCCGGCTCAGACCGTGGGCGATCCGGACGCGCTGCACACCTACACGTTCATTGACGATTTCGCGACAGGGCTCGTGACCCTGGCGCAACGGGACGAGGCCCTGGGAGAGGTCTGGCATATCGCCAGTGCCGAAACTGTTACCACGCGAAGGTTCATCGAGATGGTCTTCGAACAGCTCCAGCGGCCGGCGCGCCTGCAGACGGTCCCGCGGCTCATGATCTCGATGTTGGGAGTCTTCCTCCCGCCGATGCGCGCGGTCAAGGAGACGCTCTATCAGTCGGCGCGCCCGTGGGTAGTGGACCACCGCAAAATTCGACCGGGCGTTTGGGAGCCGACCGACCCCGCACGAACAGGCGATCGCAGAGACCCTCGCCTGGTTACAGGGCAAGCCAATCGTCACCGTTGCTCGTTCCTGAACATACAAATACGCAAGTAGGAGCTGACACGCGGAATGGGTGGTGTCCCCAGCCGTTCAGCTACCGCCGGCCAGCGGTGAGAACGGCGACGTGAAGGGGAGCATCGCGACGACGAGTACGGCGCCGAGGAGCAGGCTGGCGATCACCAGCGACCGGCGTGCGAGCGCCCCCTGCAACCGATCGCGTGAATCCGCGACCGCGAGCTGTGGAGCCCGCCCCAGGTACGCGAGAACATGGAACGTCATGGCTAAGAACCAGAGCACGAACACCGCTTTGTGCCAGGTCAGCCACTGGTCGCCGAAGCGGAACCCGAACAGCCAGAGCTCGATGCCGGTGACGAACAGCGCCACGGTCAGCACAATCACGGCGGGGGCGAGAAGGCGCATGACGAGCTCGGGCGGGCCCGCCGCGCGGTAGCGCGCATCACCGCTGTAGTAACGCACGAATCGGTAGCCGGTGCTCACCAGCTTGAGCACGACGGGAGGCACGAGCAGGAATCCGATCAGGGCGTGGGCGAGCAGGCCCGCACGGACCCCGGTAATGACCTCCGCCGCCAGCGGGATCAGCAACACCACAGACGCGTAGCCGATGAGACGGGCGTTGGCCTCCACGCCAGGGTCGGGTCGAGGGCGCTCCGGGAAGCGGCGCCCGACCCAAAGGCCGAGCAACGCAAGCAGCCCGACGCCCAGAAACGCGGCGATGAACTTCACTCGAGATCTATCTCGCGGCGACGCCAGAGGGCGCGTCGGATGCGGGTTGGGCCCGGGACCTGGATAGCGCGGACGGCCACCAGTTCCAGCGGTCGAGCAGCACGGCGATGGAGGGCACCAGCAGGGTCCGCACGAAGAATGTGTCCAGGAAAACGGCGAAGGCGATGGTGAACCCGAGCTGGCGGGCCTGGGGGTTGTTGCTGGCGAGTCCCAGAACGGTGAAGGTACCAGCGAGGATCAGCCCGGCGGAGGTGATCGTGCCGCCCGTCCGCTCGATCGCCCGGGTCAAGGCGTCGCGCAACGCCGTGTGCGTCTGCGCTTCCTCCCGGATGCGGCTCATGAGCAGGATGTTGTAGTCCTCGCCCAGCGCCATGGCGAAGATGAAGAGCAGGAATGGAATGACGAAGTTCAGCCCGGAATCGCCGCCGAGGTGAACGAAGACGATCATCGCGAAGCCGAGCGAGGCGAGGTAGGACAGCCCGACGGTGACGATCAGGTACCAGGGGGCGATCAGGCTGCGCAGCAGGACGGCGAGCAGCACGGCGATGATCACCAGCACCACGGGCACAATGCCCTGCAGGTCGCTGGTGGCGGTGTGGCCGATGTCGTAGGTCACGGCATCCTGGCTCGCGACGCCGTAGTCCTGGGCGCCCGCGTCGCGAGCCACCGCGGCGAGGTCGGCGCGGATCGCGGGGATGGATTCGAGCGCCTGGCTGCTGCCGGCCGGTCCAGCACTTGGGAGGGCATAGAACTGCACGGTGCGGCCGTCGGTGCTGATGAACTGCGCGGTCGATCGGTACGCCTTGTAGATGCTCGAGGGCGCTGCCGATCCGGCGGGCGGCGTGACGGGCAGGGCTGCTGGCGGGCCGAGGTCGGCGTGTAATTGGGCCAGTTGCGCGGCGCTCAGCGGCGTGCCGTTGGGATTCAACGGTCCGGTCAGCGAGCGCAGGTCAATGGAAGCGGCCAGTTGCTGCTGGGCGCGCGCCAGGTCGGCGGTGTGGTCCCAGACCGGCCGTGCGAAACGCACGACGAGGCTGTCGGGATTGTTGCTGGCGGCGGGGAAGTGCCCGGCGATTACCGCCGTGCCCGCCGCCGAGTCGGTCCCAGGTGTCGCGGCGCTCGCGGCGAAACCACTGATGCGGTAGCCGATCAGACCGGCAGCCAGGGCGCCGAACAAGACGACGCCCAGCAGCAGGGTGGGGATCGGGTGTCGGACGACGCGTGCCGCAACGCGCCCCCACAGGCCGACCGTTTGCTGCCCTGCGGCGGGATGCGATGGCCAGAACACGGCTCGGCCGAAGATGCCCAGCAAGGCCGGTAGCAGGGTCAACGCCGCCAGCAGCATGATGCCGAGTCCGATGGCGAGCGACGGCCCGATGCCCTTGTAGAGACCAAAGGTGGCAAGCAAGAGGCACAGCAGGGCGGCGATCACCGTTGCGGCGGAGAAGGTGATCGATTGACCGACCCTACCCATCGCCTTGACCACGGCGTCCCCGGCGGCGGTACCCTGGCGGAGCTCCTCGCGAGTGCGAAACACCAGGAACAGTCCGTAATCGGTGCCGGCGCCAACCAGAAGGACCGCCAGCAACTGCTGGGTGACTGGGGAGACGGGGAGGCCGGCCATGGAGGCCTGCGCGATCACCGGTCCGGCCAGCACCAGCGACGCCACCGCCGGCAAAAGGGTGATCACCGGGGCCAACACCGAGCGAAACACGATGAACAACAGCACGATCACGAAGAGCAGCACGAACTTCTGGATGTTGCCGCTGCTGCTCGTTGATGCGGCGTGCGCGTCCGCGCTCTGTGCCATCGCTCCGGTCAGGTGGAAGCTGAGACCCTGTGGGGTCTGTGCTGCCGCGAAGTCGCTACGGATGGCGTCGACGATGTTCGCGATTTTCGCCTCGCTGAGCGTCGTGGTCGAGGTCGCCACGAGGACTTTCCGGGCCTGGCCGTCCTGGGACGTGCCCTGATCGCGCACGAACGTGACCTCCGGCAGGCCGGCGACGGTGCTCTCGATCTGACTGATCGCCGCGTTGTCGGCGGCCGTGAGCGGACCGTCCGATCGCGAGGCGACAATGATGGCGGTGGAACCCGCGTTCTTGCCCTGGAACGGGGCGGCCAGTGCGGCGGCATGCTGGCTGGGACTGCTGGCCGACAGGAACTGGGCGTTATTGGTGTTGGTGACACTGGCGAGGGACGGCAGGCTGCGCGAGGCGAGCAGCGGCGCCACAATCCAGGCGGCCAGCACCAGCCAGCGGAACTTGATCGATAGTCGCGCGATGGTCTCGAACATCTACATGTAGGAGCACTACGTATCCTAACATGTAGAATCACGAGCTATGCGCGCCGAGGCGGTCAAAGGTCATCTGGACTCGATCTTGCTGGCCTCGCTGGAGGCCCGGCCACTACACGGCTACGCCATCATGGAGGCCGTGCGCGCCGGAAGCCGCGCCAGCTTCGATCTCCCCACCGGGACGGTGTATCCCGCCCTGCATCGGCTCGAGCGCTCCGGGCTGATCCGAAGCAAATGGTCGACCGTGTCGGGCCGCCGGCGCCGGACCTATGAGCTGACCGAGCGCGGCCGCCGCCGACTCGGCGAGGAGCGCCGGTCCTGGAAACAGTTCTCCAGGGCGGTCTCGAACTTGCTGGGCGGAGCGCCCGCCGGGGCGACGCCATGAACGCGGCGGCGAGGAGCGACCCGATCGACAGCTTGCTCATGGCGACCGGAGCCCGTTTGCCGGGGCCGGCCGGGCCTCGCGATGACATCCTCGCCGAGCTGCGCGACGGACTCATCGAGGCAGCGGAAGCCAACAAGAGAAACGGAATGGGGCACGGCGAAGCCGTGCAGCTTGCAGTTCGTCAGTTCGGAGATGCCCCCACCCTGGCCACGTCCTTCTGGCCGGAGATGGCGGCGGCGCAGGCACGGCGGGTGGTGCTGGCGCTGGCCGTTACGGGCCCGATCGTTGCGGCGCTCTGGGCGTCCGCCGCGAGGTCGCGAGGTACCGGATCGGAGAGCGGACTGTTCGACGGCGGCCAGGCCCACCTCGCGGCCGCGCTTCTCGTGGCAGCGGCACTCGGCTGCGGGATTTGGACCATCGTCGCGACGAGCCGCGTCGTGCATCGGCCTTACGTCGCGCCACGAACGCTTCTCCTTGGTGCGGCAGCGACTGGAGGTGTCGCGGTCATTGCCGACCTGGCAGTGCTGTCCATGCTGGCTGTGCCCCTGGCCAGCTTCCCCGGGCCAATCCACCAGCTAGCTCTCGGAGCGGCAATGCTCGCCAGCGGCACCCGGTTGATCCTTACCAGCCGAGCCAGTTGGTCATGCCTCGCGATGACGACAAGCGCAACTCGCTGATCGCGGTCGCCATGCGCGTCATCGCCGTTCTGGTCTCCGGGCTCTTCCCCACCGTAGAGTCGGCGTCGACGCCCCTTTGTTAATAGTTCCCTAAGCCACATGACATCGAGCCTCCGAGTCTGGCGGGATCACGCATAATTTGGCTTCCACATTGTCTTCCACCGGTGAGACCGCGACGCATCGTCTGGCTCTTCAAGTCGAAGACCTCCATGTCAGCTATGGTCCGAAGCGGGCAGTTGACGGCGTGTCCCTCAGAATT
>Ga0207646_10002078_pt1 | contig 24029 bp, 16 predicted proteins | sample KBSK5502metaG_FD_184343 | JGI IMG/M metagenome (GOLD analysis project Ga0207646, IMG submission 184343) | Corn, switchgrass and miscanthus rhizosphere microbial communities from Kellogg Biological Station, Michigan, USA - KBS K5-50-2 metaG... | ecosystem: Host-associated > Plants > Roots >... | reverse complement strand
CGTAGCCGTCGGCGATGTAGGCCTCGTTCGCCTTCGGATCGATGAAGATCTTCGCCACCTGGCCGAAGTTCTCCGTGTCGTTGCTGCCCTTACCCTGGCCCTGGTGCCCGAACTGCATCAGGAACTTCCCGTCCCGTGTGAACTTCACGACGTGGGCGTCCTGCTTGGCGTTGCCGCCGATCCAGACGTTGCCCTTGTCGTCGGCGGTGATGCCGTGGTTCGAGGCCGGCCATTCGTATCCGGGGCCGGGACCGCCCCAGTGCCCGACCAGGTTGCCGGCCGGGTCGAACTCGAGGATGGGCGGCGCGGGCAGGCAGCAATCCTCCGCGCTGCGCGGGGTCGTGGCCAGGCCGATCTCCGTCCGCTCGTTGAGCGTCGGCGCTCCCCGATGGACGATGAACACGTGGTCGCGGCCGTCCACGGAGACGCCGACGGACGAGCCGAGGACCCAGTGGTTCGGCAGCGGCTTCGGCCAGAGCGGGTCCACCTCGAAGCGCGGGGCCTGGACCGCGCCCGCGGCCTGCGCGGCCGCCTTCGCCTCGAGCGCGGCCTGCCCGGCGCCGAGCGCGCCCAGCAGAGCGAGAAGGCTCGCTCCGACGAGCAGGTTGTGCCTCAGCCTCGATCGCGTCATGGTCTGATTCCTCGAAGGGCGGCAGTATACACTCACGCCGAATCGGGCGACCGATGAGACGCTACCTGCTCCTCGCTCTGCCGGCGGCGCTGGCCCTCGCGCTGCCGGCGCCCTCGTCCGCGCACGACGTCCCGCCGGACGTGGCCGTGCAGGCCTTCCTCAAGCCGGAAGGGCCGCGGCTGCGGCTGCTGGTGCGCGTGCCGCTGGCGGCCCTGCGCGACGTGGTCTATCCCACGCGCGGACCGGTCTACCTGGATCTGGCGCGCGCGGACGCGTCGCTGCGCCAGGCGGCGACGCTGTGGATCGCCGATGCGGTCGAGCTGTACGAGGACGACGAACGCCTTCCCGCCCCGGAGATCGCGTCGGTCCGCGTGTCGCTGCCGTCGGACCAGAGCTTCTCGAGGTGGGACCAGGCGCTGGCTCACGTCACGGGGCCGCCGCTGCCCGAGGACACCGAGATCTACTGGAGCCAGGCGATGCTCGACGTGCTCTTCGCGTATCCGATCCGCTCCGAAGCGTCGCGTTTCTCGATCCATCCGGCGTTCGACCGGCTGGGCCTGCGCGTCGTCACCGCGCTCCGGTTCCTGCCTCCCGGGGGCGCGCTGCGCGCCTTCGAGCTCTCCGGCGATCCCGGCCTCGTCCGGCTCGATCCGCGGTGGCACCAGGCCGCCCTGCGGTTCGTCGGGCTGGGCTTCCGCCACATCCTCGACGGCATCGACCATCTGCTCTTCCTGCTGTGCCTGGTGATCCCGTTCCGGCGCCTGCGCCCGCTCGTGCTCGTCGTCACTTCCTTCACCGTCGCGCACTCGGTCACGCTGATCGCCTCCGCGTTCGGCCTCGCGCCGGACGCGCTCTGGTTCCCGCCCCTCGTCGAGACGCTGATCGCGGTCTCCATCGTCTACATGGCGCTCGAGAACATCGTGGTCCCCCAGCCGCGGCGGCGCTGGATGATCGCCTTCGCCTTCGGCCTCGTCCACGGGTTCGGCTTCTCGTTCGCCCTCCGGCAGACGCTGCAGTTCGCCGGGTCGCACCTGCTGACGTCGCTGCTGTCGTTCAACCTGGGCGTCGAGCTCGGACAGCTTCTGGTCCTGCTGCTGCTGGTTCCCGCCCTCGATCTCCTCTTCCGCCGCGGGGTTCCCGAGCGGACGGGGACAATCGTGCTGTCGGCCCTCGTGGCCCACACGGCCTGGCACTGGATGATCGAGCGCTGGGACCGGCTCCGGCAGTTCCGCTTCCAGTGGCCGGCGCTGGACGCCGCGCTGCTGGCGAGCATGATGCGCGGGCTGATGCTGGTGGTCGTCGCGGCGGGGCTCGCCTGGCTGTTGCGCGCCGTGCTCCTGCCCGTGGCCCGTGGGCGCCCTGAAAAGGAGGCCGAATGACGGATCGGACGCGGCGGTCTTTTCTCGAGTCCGTGGCGGGCGTAGGCTTCTGGGCGATGGGCAAGACGCCGGAACAAGCGGGGGCTCAGGCTCCGCCGAAGTTCGACCCGTCGGCTCCGTTGCCGTCGAACCTGCCCGTGCCCGTCGACGACGGGGCTTGCGACCACTTGCCAGGCCTCCCGGTTCCCTCCATCAAGCTCCGCTCGACGCGCGATCGGTGGGTCGACCTCTCGGCGGTGAGCGACTCGCGCGTCGTGGTGTACGCCTACCCACGGACGGGAAGGCCCGACGAGCCGCTCCTGCCCGGCTGGGACGCGATTCCGGGGGCCCGTGGGTGCACGCCGGAAACGTGCGGCTTCCGCGACCACCACAAGGACCTGCAGCAGCTCGGAGCCGAGGTGTTCGGCTTCAGCACGCAGACCACGGAGTATCAGAAGGAGATGGTCGAGCGGCTCCACCTGCCGTTCGAAGTGCTGAGCGACGCCGATCTCGCCTTCGTGCACGCGCTGCGGCTGCCGACGTTCGACATCGAGGGCATGACCCTGGTGAAGCGGCTCACCCTGGTGATCTCAGGGCGCCGCATCGAGAAGGTCTTCTACCCGGTGTTTCCGCCCGACAAGCACGCGGCCGAGGTGATCGATTGGCTGCGCACGCATCCGGCCGAGGCGGCCGGCGAGAAGGTCATCGCGCTGGTCGCGTTCCCGGACCTGACGCTGCTCGACCTCGTCGGGCCGCTGCAGGTGCTGAAAGGGCTGCCCGCTCCGTACCGTACCGTCGTGGTGGGCGAGCGCAGGGAGCCCATGACGACCGACACCGGCCTCACGGTCACCCCCGAGCGGACGTTCGCCGAAGTGCCGCGGCCGTTCGCGATCGTCGTGCCGGGCGGGCCGGGCTCCGTGTCGGCGATGGCCAATCCGGCGGTTCAAGGCTACCTGCGCTCGGCGGCGCCCGGGGCCGACGTCGTCGGCTCGGTGTGCACCGGCGCCCTCGTCCTGGGCGCGGCGGGACTGCTCGACGGCCACCGGGCCACGACGCACTGGGCCTATTCCGGCGAGATCGAGAAGCTTGGCGCGCGCTACGTGCGCGAGCGGTGGGTGGAGGACGGCAAGCTCGTCACCGCCGGCGGCGTGTCGGCCGGGATCGACATGGCGCTCGCGCTCGCCGCCCGCCTCACCGACCCCGCGACCGCGCAGCGCATCCAGCTCGGCATCGAGTACGACCCCCACCCGCCCCAGGGCGCCATCGACTGGAGCCGCGTGGGCGACGCGGAGCGCGAGCGGCAGCGCCAGGGCGGCACGGGCCGGCGGCTGCAGGACGCGCGCCAGCTCCTCGCCGGCCGGCCCGACCTGCTGAAGCGCCTGGGGATCGAGCCTTAACAAAACTAGCTGCGATATTTGCTCAGCATCGGAACTGCCCGTGCGACCAGTCGTGCTAGAAGACGCATATGAAAATCACTCACGCTTCAACTCTGAGCGACAGCGCGCTCATCGCGGAGCTGCGCCGGCTGGCGGGTCAAGAGCGCGCAGCCACCGTGGCGCTCATCGTTCACCTCTCCGAGTTCGATGCGCGCCGCCTCTACGCCGGCGCCGGTTGTTCCTCGACCTTCCGCTATTGCCTGGAGGTGCTTCATCTCTCGGAAGACGCGGCCTTCAACCGCATCGAGGTTGCGCGGGCGGCGAGGACGTATCCGCTCGTGCTGGAGATGCTTCTTGCGGGAGCGCTGAGTCCAACCACCGCTCGACTCCTGGCGCGGCGGCTGACGGCGCAGAACCATCACGAGCTGCTCGCCACCGCCGCCGAGGGCGCCTCGAGCAACGATACACCGGCGGGGGCACGCCAGACAGTCGAATCACCCGGACCAGTTGCTACATCTCGTCCGCTGGTTCGGCCTCTGACCGCCACCCGTTGCGAGATCCGTTTCACGGCGAGCGCGGAGACCCGCGACTACCTGCGGCGCGCGCAGGACCTGCTCGGCCACGCCATCCCTGACGGGGACCTGGACCGGGTCTTCAACCGCTCCCTGCGGCTGCTCGTGCGCGAGTTGGAACGGAAGAAATTCGCAGCTACCGAGCGCCCACGACGGAGCCGGGGGCAAGCGATAGACTCCCGGAACATACCCGCTTGCGTGAAGCGCGCGGTCCGGAAGCGTGACGGCGATGGCTGCGCCTGGGTCGCGTCGAACGGGCGTCGATGCGGCGAGCGGCGCTTCTTGGAGTTCCACCACGACGATCCCTGGGGTGTCGGAGGTCAGCCAACCATCGATCGAGTCAGACTCTTGTGCCGGGCGCATAACGCCCACGAGGCGGAAGTCTTCTACGGTCCGGGGCGCCGCTACGATCGCGGGGGAGCGGATGTAGCGCGAGAAGCCTTCGGCGGGTACGGCGCGCTCACGAAGAAGGCACCCGTCCTGGGACGGGTAGACATCAAGTATTCGCCTCGCAGTAGTTCAGGGCCGCCGCCCATCCTCTGGCGCGGGCGACATCCGTCCGTTTCCGATCGAGACACTGGCGGCGGGACCGTGGCAGCGGGACCGCGTGCTACTTGGAAACAACACGCTGTCGGACCTCTTGAAGCCAGTTGAGCACGACGTTGATCTGGGTGGGCGGCGTATCCGACTCGCCGGGCTCGATCATCAGGAAGTCCCCCTGCGGGGTCACGTCCCAGCTCAGCCACAAGTACGAGACGGCCTTGGCTTCGAAGAGGAAGTGTGGTTTCGTCGCGCTAAAGGTCGCATCGCTGGTGACCGACACCGCCATGGTCCGGTCGCCATTCCGGTAGAAGAGCTCGCGGCCGTTTCTCGCCCACAGCGGTCGGCTGCCCCCGTCCGTCGAGATCGGCCAGCGGCCCCCGGAGCCCGGGAACGGCACCACGTAGACTTCTTCGCGACCCGATTCGTCCGAAACATACGCGAGCCAGCGTCCGTTCGGGGAGATCCGGGGCTGAGTCTCGTTGAAGGGCCCGTGAAAGAGCGGTCGGGTCTTGCGGTCGCCATCCAATTGCAGCATCCAGATGTCATACGTCGACTGCCCGTCCTTGAAGAGAAGGGTCTTTCCGTCCGGCGACCACGCTTGGGCGCTCGGCGCCTTTGCACTCGTGGTCAGCCTCTCCGCGGGGCCACTCCCGTCGGCCGGCTGCCAGAAGAGGTTCAACGGCCCCTCGCGGTCTGATGCGAACGTGAGGTGGCTGCTGTCCGGGGTCCAGATGGCTTCGCTGTTTTGCCCGCGCAAGGTCTGAGGCGACAAGGTACTCCGTTCCAGGTCGTAGACCCAGATCTGATCGTTGGCCGCCTGGATCGTGAGAGCCAGACGGCGGCCATCCGGCGAAAGGCTGAGCGAGCTGAACGCACGGTGGGAGTCCAAGAGGGGCCGAGCCTTGCCCGCCCGACTTACCCGCACCACACGCCGGTCGATGCCCCGCACTCTCCCGGGAACGTAGACGAGCGACCCGTCGCGCGAGACGGCGAAATCGGCGCTTCCGTATACAGCCGAGCTCGACACGCCTTCGAGGACCAGGACCGGGGGCCCGGCTACCTCGAGCCGCACCGGATCGAAGGGCGCCGCCCACAACGCCCCCGCGCGCTCGTAGATCAGGCGTCCACTCGCGTAGCGGGCATTGCTTCCGCCGCTGATGAGGACGGAGCGCTCGCGTGTCCTGAACGAGAAGGCCTCGATGCGCGCGTCGTCCCACAGCTGCGTCTCGGCGGTCCTGACGGTGAAGACGACGGCCTGCCCACCAGGCAGGACCTCGGGAAAGCGATGGCTGCTCTCATGCCGGGGGACGTCGAGTGTCGTGAGGACCTCCGGCTTCCCGCCCGCAGCGCTCACTCGATCGAGCCCGGACTCCGCATAGCGCGCGAAGACGATGGTGCCGTCTTCGCCCCAGCTCGCGCCGCGCACATCCGCCGCGTCGCACAGGGTGGTGGGCGCGCCGCCGCTGAGCGGGACCTTCTTCAGCTTGCCCTCGTCGTCGACGACGAAGCCCAGCCAGAGGCCGTCGGGGGAAAAGAACGGCATATGGCCGCCGTCGGTCCCGGGGATCGGCTTGGCCTCCAGCCGGTCCACTGTGCGCAGGTAGATTAGCGGTCGGCCTGCGCGAGCGGCGACGTAGGCCAGTTGCCTGCCATCGGGGGAGATGACCACCGCGGACGCGTCCCCGTCGTCGACGGTTTCCGGCGGAGGGAGCGAAATGGCCAGACGCACGATGGGCCGCTCGGCCAAGGGCCTGGACGTCCCGAGCACCCACAAGCCTGCCCCCACCGCCAGACCGCCGACGACGAGCCAAAAAGAAGATGGTCCGAGCAATCCGCGCCATGACGACCGGGGCCGATGGGCGATGACGGCGGATTCGTTTTCTTCGCCGCTCGCCGGAGCCGGTCCGGCCAGGAGCTCCTCCAGCTCCAGCCGGGCGTCGGCGACGTCGTGCAGGCGCTTGTCCTTGTCCTTCCTCAGGCAGCGGCGAAGGAGCCGGACCGCCGCGGAGGGCGTCTCCGGCGGCAGCGCCTTCCAGTCCGGCTCGCGGTCCAGCACCGCCGCCACCGTGTCGGAGAAGGTCGCGCCCTCGAAGGCCCGCTTTCCCGCGAGCATCTCGTAGAGCACGCAGCCGAAAGCCCAGACGTCGCTGCGACGGTCCACCTCCTGACCCCGCGCCTGCTCGGGGCTCATGTAGGGCGCCGTCCCCGCCACTGCGCCCGCATCGCTGTGGGGCGAGGTGTGCGTCTCGAAGCGGGAATCGAGGGCCGCTTTCAGCACGGCCTTGGCGAGGCCGAAATCGAGGAGCTTGACGCGGCCGTCCCGGGCCAGCCGGATGTTCCCGGGCTTGAGGTCGCGGTGCAAGACGCCCTTCTCGTGGGCCGCTTCCAGCGCGAGCGCGATTTGATGGCCGACCGTTACCGCCTCGCGCAACGGCAACCGGCCGCGGCGCAGGCGATCCGAAAGCGCTTCGCCCTCGACCAGCTCCATGACCAGGACAGGCACACCGCCGTTGGACTCCTCGAGCCCGTACAGCGTCGCGATACCAGGATGGTTGAGCGAGGCGAGGATGCGGGCTTCCTGCCTCAGGCGCACAAGACGTTCAGGCTGGCCTACGAGCTCATCGGGGAGCGTCTTGAGGGCGACCTCGCGGTCCAGCGCCATGTCGCGGGCGCGATAGACCTCGCCCATGGCCCCGGCCCCGAGCCAGGAAACGATCTCGTACGGGCCCACGCGCGTTCCGGCTGGGAGCATTACGGGCCGCCTGTGGTGAAGCCGCCGCGATTATACGGCCGCACTACCTGCGGGACCGCTGCGTTTCCGTGGGGCCCGTGGCGCGAAAAACGCGGAACGTCATCAGCACCGGGCCCAGGGCGATCTGGTCGCCGCCCTCGAGCGGTGTGGGACCGTCGATGGGGCGGCCGGAGACGGAGGTCCCGTTCTTGCTGCCCAGATCCTCGATCGTCGCCTTCCCTTCCGACACGACGATGCGCGCGTGGCGGCGGGAGACGTTGGAGGAGTCGATCCAGACCGCGGCGTCGTCCGTGCGGCCGAGAATGTTCTCGCCCTCGCGGAGCGGGATCTCACGCTTGTCCCATTCCAGACGGCAGGCCGCCGTCCCCGCGGCGGCGCGCCGGCCGGGGCTCTCCTCCTCCGCCGCGCCGCAGAACGCGTAGCCGAAGCCGCGCACGGTGCGGATGAAGCGGGGGCGCCGCTCGTCGTCACCCAGGGCCGCGCGGATCTCGGCGATCACCCGCCGCAGGCTGGTGTCCGCCACGAACGTCTTCGGCCAGAGCCGGTCCTGAAGCTGCGCCCGGGGCACGGCCTGGGGACGCCGCTCCAGCAGGGCCCCCAGGCACTCGAAGGCCTTGGGCGAGAGGCGGCACGGCCCGCCACGGCCTCGCAGCTCGCGGCTTCCTGAGTCGAAGACGAAGTCGGCGAATCGCGCGCGCACGGTTTCACGCAACCGTCACGAAAGCCGCACGGTACCGAGACCAACTCCGTACCGTGGGGCCGATATTGATTCTGACACGTGAACTGATTCCCGGACGCCCCTGGCCAGGCGGCTCACCGGAAGGAGCCGCCAGTGGGAAGCATCGGTCGAAATCGGGGAGGGCTCTGGTCCGTCGCCTTCTTCATGACGTCGGTTTGCTCGGTTGCCGCCACGCGAAACGCCGGGGCGGCGGACAACACGCCCGAGGCCGCACCGTTCCGGGTGCGGGTGCCGCGCAACGAAGTTGCTCAGGCGGTGAACCGTGCGCTCGCGGGTGCGGATCGGCTCCTCGCGGCGCCGGCCTGCCAGGAAGTCCTGACCGACTTCCGCGACGCTTCGGGGCGAACGCTGAAAGAAGTGCTGGACGGCAACGCCGTGTCGGCGCGAGGGTATCTCAGGTGGATCGTCTTCTCCGACGGCCGGGGCCTCAAGGCGTGCAGCAGCAAGGCATCCCTCGCCGTCACGGAGCCGGGCAGCCGGGTCGTCTTCATCTGCCCGACCCCCTTCGTCGAGGCCGCGTGGGGTAACCCCGAGGATGCCGAGGCGACGCTGATCCACGAGATGCTGCACAGCCTGGGGCTCGGTGAAAACCCCCCGGGGTCGAGAGAGATCACCGAGCGCGTGCGCGTCCGTTGCGGATCGAGGGCGAAGTCTCTCCTCGGACCGATCAGGCCGCCTTCGCCTTCACGTCCAGGACCCGGCCGAACACCTCCGTGGCGCGCTTCATCTCGTCGAGGGTGCCGATCGAGATCCGCACGTGGCTCTTCTCGAGGGGCGGGAAGTCGCGGGCCACGAGCACGCCCTGCTCGCGGCAGGCGTCGCGGAAGCCCTTCGCCGGGCGCTTGATGTCCACGAAAACGAAGTTGGTCTGCGAGTCGGTGGCGGTGAAGCCCGCCCGGGAGAACCAGTCGATCGTGAACTGGCGCGCCTCGGTGTTGCGCGCGCTCTCGCGCTGGAGCCGGGCCTGGTCCTTGATCGAGGCGTTGGCGGCCACGAGGCCGGCCACGTTGAGCGCCATCGAGCCCTCCCAGTCGAGCCGCTTGATCGTCTCGGGGTGTCCGATCGCGTAGCCGACGCGCATGCCCGCCATGCCGTGCGCCTTGGAGAACGTCCGCGCCACGACCACCCGCGGGTCCTTGGCCGCGCGGGGAGCCTGCGTACGGTGGGACGGATCGGTGACGTAGTCGTGGTAGGCCTCGTCGATCAGGACGAGGGCGTCGGGCGCGACCGAGTGCACGCGCTCGATGAGCCCGTCCATCGCGTCGCCGGAGAGGAGCGTGGCCGTGGGGTTGTTGGGGTTGTTGAGGAACACCAGGCCCGCGCCCTTCGCCGCTTCCGTCATCGCGTCCAGGTCGAGCTTGAGCGTGCGGTCGAGGGGGATCGCGCGCACCGGCGTGCCGATGAGGTCGGCGTAGCCCGCGCACTCCTCGTAGGTGAGCTGGCCCGCGACCAGCGGCTTCGCGGGCGAGGTGAATGTCTGCACGGCCACGCGCAGCACCTGAGTGGACCCGCAGCCGCTGGTCACGTTCTCCGGGCCCACGCCGAACTTCTCGGCGATGGCCTGGTGGAGATGCGTCACGTGCTCGAAGGGATAGCGGCCGGCCGGACCGCCTCCGGCGAGGGCGCGGCGCACGGAATCGAGGACGGCCTCGCCCGGGCCCAGCGGGTTCTCGTTGTTGTGGAGGAGCAGCGGCCGCGGCGGGCGCGCCGCCCCCGAGACCTGGAAGAGCCCGGCCCAGGCCTCCCGGCGAGTTGCGAGCAGGCTCGCTCCGCCGATGCCCACGGCCTTCACGAACGCGCGGCGCGTGAACGACATGTCTGCCTCCTTGCGCGGCATGCTCGCCCTCACTTCGGCCTCCGGGATTCGTTCGCCGACCCGGCCGGGGCCGGCCGACTCCCGCCGAGCACCTCGGCGATGACCACCCCCGCCCGCTGCATCTCGTCGATCGTGCCGACGGAGACGCGCGCGTGCGTCTTGTGGAGCGGTGGGAACTCGCGTCCGACCAGGATGCCGCGCCTCGCGCAGTCTTCCTTGAACCCCTTGGCCGGGCGACCGATGTCGACGAACACGAAGTTGGCCTGGGACTCCATCACCCGGAAGCCCATGTCCTTGAAGATGCGCGTCGTGAACGCCCGCGCCTCGGTGTTGCGGGCGCGTTCCGCCTCGATGTGGGCCGCGTCGCCGAGCGTCGCGATGGCCGCGGCGACGGCCAGCGAGTTCTGGTTGAACGTGATCCCCCAGCGGTTGAAGGCCTCGATCGTATGCTTCTGGCCGATCGCGTAGCCCACCCTCATGCCGGCCATGCCGTAGGCCTTGGAGAGCGTGCGGGCGACGACGACGTTCGGGTGCTCGAGGGCGAGCGGCACCGCGGTGGCGTAACCCGGGTCGGTCACGTAGTCGTGGTAGGCCTCGTCGACCAGGATGGCGGTCTCCGGCGACTCCTGGCCGACGCGGGCCACGAAGTCGGCCACTGCGCGGGCGGAGTGGACGGTGCTGGTGGGGTTGTTCGGGTTGCACAGGAACACCAGCCCCGCCCAGCGGGCCGCCTGCGCCATCGCCTCCAGGTCGATCCGGCCGTCCTTGTCGACGGGCACCCGGCGCACGCCGATGCCGAGCTGATCGGCCATCTTCTCCGGCATCTCGAAGGTCGGCGCGGCGGTGACCAGCGGCCGCGACGACGAGGTGTAGAGACGCACCGCGATGCGCAGCAGCTCCCAGGAGCCCGAGCCCATCGAGACGTTCTCCGGCTTCACGGAGTTGCGGCGCGCGATCGCCTCGCGCAGGTCGCCCATCGAGGGCCGCGCGTTGGTGGGGTAGCGTCCCGCGTCGACGAACGCGCGGGTCAGCGCCTCCATCGCCGCCGGGCCGGGCCCGAGCGGGTTCTCGTTGCTGTCGAGCAGGATCGCGGCGGCCGAGCGCGGATTCGGCGCGGCGCCTCCGGCCGTGAATGCCTCGCGGCCGCGGGCGGCGACGAAGGCCGGGGAGTAGGCCGCCGTCCCGGGCGAGATCGCGCCCAGGAACGAGCGTCGGGAGACCGGCATGGCAGTCCTCCTTGAGCGCCCGCGGCGGGCTCGATGGCTCCTTCGATGGGCGCCGGACGGATCGGGGCTAGGTGAGCCGATTGTACCGCACGCGGCCCAACGCGAGGTACAGGAAAAACCCGAGGACGAGAGCCGCCGCGCCGGCGCCCGCCTGCGCAGGGTCGAGGCCAGTCAGCAGCCAGACGGAGAGGCCCGCGGCCGCCGCCGGAACGAGAACGCCGCCCGGGACGCGGAAGCGCCGCTCCGGCGCGGGCATCTTGCGGCGGAGGACGGGCACGGCCAGGCACGTCGCCGCGCTGAACACGAGCCGGGCGACCGCGCTCACGGCGGCGAGGCGGGCGAAGTCTCCGAGGAGCGCCGCCGCCCACGCCAGCAGAGTGAACACGACGACGGCGACGTGCGGCGTGCGGTGGCGATCGTGGACGCGCGCCAGCGCCGCCGGAAGCTGCCCGCCCTCGGCCAGGGCGTAGAGGATCCGCGGGCCGACGAGCGCGAGGGCGCTCGAGCTGCCCGCCGTGGAGACGACCGCCCCCAGCGCTACGGCGAGGGCGCCCGCCGGCCCGAGGAAGCTTCGGGCCGCCGAGGCGAGCGGGGTGGGATCGCGGGCCAGGCCGGGAAGCGTGCCGAGCGCCACGATCTGCACGAGGACGTACAGCACCGCCGTCAGCGCGATCGCCGCCAGCAGCGCGACGGGCAGGTGGCGCTTCGGGTCCTTCGACTCGTCGCCGGGGACCGAGGCGTTCTCGAAGCCGCCGAACGCGAAGATGAGCAGGAGGCTGGCCTGCCTCAGCCGGCTCGAGTCGGGAACGGCGAGGAGCGCGAAGCGGCCCGGGTCCGCGTGGAGCAGTCCCACCGAGACGAAGAGGAGGAGCGGGACCAGCTTCGCCACGGTCAGCACGTTCACCGTCCAGCCGCCGTAGCGCACGCCCGCGACGTTGACGGCGGCCAGCGTGGCGAGCAGCACCGTCATGGCGAGCGCGCGGCCCGCGCCCTGGCCGGCCGTGGGCCAGAGGTAGCCGAGATACGAGGCGAAGGCGTTGGCGATGGCCGCGGCCGCGGCGAGCCGGGACAGGAAGAACGCCCAGCCCACCTGGAACGCCACGAAAGGGCCGAAGGCCTCGCGCGCGTAGAGATAAGGGCCCCCGGTGCGGTCGAAGAGGCTCCCGGCCTCGGCGAAGCAGGCCACCACCAGCGCGGCCACGAGCGCCGCGAGCAGGTAGGCGACGGGGCTGGCCGGACCGAGCAGCGCCGCCACCGTCGCCGGGAGCACGAAGATGCCGGAGCCGATGACGCCGTTGAGCGCGATGGCGGTCAGGCCCCCCAACCCGACGACACGGAGCAGCCGGGCGGGCGGCGGGCTCGCCATCGCGCTAGATGTTGTTGAGGATCGAGAGGGCCGTGCCGCTGAAGATCCGCTGCTTCTCCTCTTCGGGGATGCCGAGCGCCTCGATCGAGGAGACGGCGCGGTCGATCGAGCCCAGCAGGTGCGGGTAGTCGCTGCCCATGACCATGTGCGACGTTCCGACGAGGTCGCGTACCATGCTCAACGTGTACGGGCTGAACGTCACCGTGTCGTAGCAGAGCCGCTTGAGGTAGGTGCTGGGCAGCGCGTCGATCTTCGCGCGGCACTCGGCGAAGTCGCGAAAGCCGTTGTCGAGCCGCTCCATCAGATAGGGGATCGCGCCGCCGAGGTGGCCGACGATCCAGCGGACGTCGGGCAGGTCGCGCAGCATCCCGTCGAAGCACATCCGGGCCACGGCCAGCGTCGTGTCGAAGGGGAAGCCCACGAGCGGACCGAGCACGTATTCGCCGAAAGCCTCGGCGCTCGCCGGCAGCATCGGATGGAGCAGGATGCACAGCTTCCGCCGGTTCGCCTCCTCGAAGAACGGGCGATAGGCGGGCGCGGTCAAGGGCCGCCCCCGGATGTTGCTCAAGAGGATCACACCGTTGAGCTTCAGCTCGTCCAGGGCGCGCCGCAGCTCGGCCAGGGCGGCGTCGGGCGCGTCCATCGGGATGGAGGCGAAGGCCTTGAAGCGGCGCGGATGGCGCGCGACCAGGTCCGCGTAGGCATCGTTCATCGCCCGCGCCACCTCAGGCTGCCGGCGCTCGTCCACGAAAAAGACGTTGGGCGTCGAGAGCGACACCACTTCGACGTCGATCCCGACGCGGTCCATGTCCTCGAGCCGTTTCACCGCGTCGGTCATGGGCGGCGTGATCCCGAAGAAGCGGGTGCCCCGGTACTTGATGATCGTGCGCCCCGCGGGGTCGCGGTCGAACGCGAAGTCGCCGCCGCTCGCGCGGACGAGGTCGAAGTACGCCGGCGGGTAGTAGTGGGTGTGCAGGTCGAGCTTCACGGCCGTTGAGATTGCCATAGAAGCGGTCTCACCGCGATTCAGGGAAACCCTGCCTCCGGTTTCCGGGGCCGCCCGATTGTCTCGTGGGGCTCCGCGCCCTAACTTGGGAAGAACGTTCGGTTCCTTCTCGCTTGAGGTATAGCCATGCGCGCAATCGGGTCGGCTCGGAGCAGGGGTCCCCTGAAGTACATCGCCGTTGCCGCCATGGCCGCGACGGCCGGCGGGTCGTCGATCCACGTGCCCGACGCGCCAAGGCTCGCGCGGATGCTCGAGAGCGCACCGCTCGGCTTCGAGCCGAACCAGGGGCAGTTCGACGGCCCGGCCCGGTTCGTCGCCCAGGGCCGCGGTTACACGCTGAAGCTCTCGCCCGCGGAAGCGACGATGGACCTCGGACGGCCGGAAGGCGCCGCGGAGCCGGTCCGGGTGCGAATGAAGGTCGTGGGCGGGAACCCGGGCGCCGAGATGCGGGGGGAGGCGGAGCAGCCAGGGAAGAGCCACTACTTCCGCGGGAACGACCCGGCGCGCTGGGTGACGAACGTGCCGAGCTACGCGCGGGTCGCCGAGGAAGCGATCTATCCCGGCATCGACCTCGTGTATCGCGGCGACGCCGACCGGCTCGAATGGGACTTCGTGGTCGCGCCGGGCACCGATCCCGGCCGGATCCGTCTTCGCTTCGAAGGGGCTCGGCCGCTCCGGGTCGATCGGAACGGCGACCTGTTGGTCGAGACCACCGCCGGTGTGGTCCGCCAGAAGAGGCCGGTGCTCTACCAGGACGTCGGACGAGAGCGCCGGACGGTCGGCGGGGCCTACGCCCTCCATGGTCAGGACGAAGTCGGCTTCCGGGTGGCGGCCTACGACGCGACCCGGCCCCTGGTGATCGATCCAGAGCTGGTCTACTCGACCTATGTCGCCGGCTGCCGCGGACGCCAGGGCCTCGAGGACGTCGCGGTCGACTCCGCCGGGAACGCGTATGCGGTCGGTTATCACCCCGGCGGTTGCGACCAGGAGACGAGCCAGGCCTGGGTGGTCGAGTTCGGTCCCGACGGCACGCGGCTCGCCTCGGCGCTGTTCGGGGGCCTGGGGCCGACGGTCGACGTCGCGACGGGTATCGCCTTGGACGCCGAGAGCAACGTGTACGTCACGGGCTGGTCCGACTGGAGCCAGCCCGGCGGCCCCCCACCCTTCCCGACCACGCCCGGCGCGTTTCAGCCGACGAACGCGGGGGTGCGCGACGCCTTCGTCACCAAGTTCCCCCCGACCCTCGGCAGCATCCAGTATTCGACGTTGCTCGGCGGCAGCGGGGAAGACGTCGGCACCGACATCGCAGTGGACGAGACGGGCATCGTGTACGTCGTCGGGCGGACGGCGTCTACGGATTTTCCAACCGCCGATCCGGCGCAGCCCGCGCCCGGCGGCGGACAGGACGTCTTCATCGCCGCGCTGGATCCCGCCGCCTCCCACCTGGTCTTCTCGACCTACCTGGGCGGATCGGGCGACGAGTCGGCCGCCCGGCTCGCCTGGACCGGCGCGGCGCTCGTCCTGGCCGGCACGACCAGCAGCCCGGACCTCCCGGTACGTTCCTGCGGGTCCGGGGGCCCGTTCCAGGCGTCGTTCGGAGGCGGTCCGTCCGATGCGTTCGTGGCCCGTTACTCCGCTTCGGGCAGGCTCGATTACTTGACCTACCTGGGTGGATCGGATCGTGACGAGGCCTACGGTGTCGCCGCCGACGCCTCCGGCTTCGCCTACGTGACCGGCGGCACCGCCTCGCCGGACTATCCGACATTGAATGCCCTGCAACCCACGCTGTCCTTCCCCCCCGAAGGCGATGCCTTCGTCACCAGGCTCGATCCGGCCGGTTCCAGCCTCGCGTACTCGACGTACCTCGAGGTCGGGGGCGACGTCGCCGCCTGCGCGGCGCCTCCCGGGCCGGGCCCTTCCTTCGGAAGCCAGTGCGGCGGGATTGCGGTTGGCGGGAAGGGTGAGGCCTATGTGACCGCGAAGGGTGTCTTCGTGGCCAAGCTCGACGCGTCGGGCGCGAGCCGCGTCTATACCTTCAACGGCTACGGCGGCAGCGCGATCGTCCTCGACGCGGCCGGGCAGATCGTCGTGGCGGGCAAGGGCCTGTTTGGGAGCGCGCAGTCCTTGTTCCCGACCGTCAACGCCAGCGATCCCTACGCGAACTGGTACGAGTACGAGGGCGGGAGGCTCACCAAGCTGACCGACGGCCCCAACCCGAGCGCCCAGTTCGAGCAGGACGACCCGCGCATCGCGTACACGGGCACCTGGGAGGCCGAGGCGTCCCCGGAGCTCAGCGGGGGCACCGCGACCCGGTCGATGGAGGCAGGGGCGCAGGCCATCATCACCTTCACCGGCACCGGCATCCAGCTCATCGGCGAGAGGGGTCCCTTCGCCGGGATCGTCCGCGTGTCCTTGGACAACGACGTCTTCAGGCGGGACCTGTCCCTGGACACGTACGCGGCGCCCGCCGAGGCGCGATCGCTGCTCTTGTCCTTCAGCGGTCTGGCGGGACCGAGCGAGCACACGCTCAGGCTCGAGGTCGCGGGCACGCAGAGCAGCCGCTCGACCGGCGCCTGGGTCTCGGTCGACGGGTTCAACGTGCTGGGAGCCCCCGCGCCCGCGCCGACTCCAACGCCGACGCCGGCGTCGCCGCCGCGGTCCCCGCTGCCTCTGCCGCCGTCGATCCTCCCGCCGCTACGCTTGCCGTAGGGGGCAGAAGTCGAGCGTCAACGCGGTTGCGTCGCGACTCCCGCGTGCGCCCCGCGCAGGTGCCGGTCCGCGAACGCGAGGTACTGCCGCCAGTCGAACTCGGTGACGTCGTGGACGCCGGACCGCACGTGGTAGCCGATCGTGCCGTGGACCGGCCGGTCGACGCCGGGCATCTCGCGCGCGGGCAGGCCGCCCGTGCCGAGCAGCCGATACACCGGATCGGCGCCGAGCGCGGCCAGGAACTCGCCCTTCGGATCGGCCCAACGGTCCTCCACGGCGCTGGCGACATAGAGCGGCCGCGGCGCCACGAGCGCGAGCAGCTCGTGCTGGTCCACGGGCAGCTCGGGCTCGCGGCCGCCGTATCGCGCGAAGTTCGCGCAGAACCAGTGGGGGAAGCGCTTCGTGATCGCCTCCACCGTCTCGCCGTAGATCCTCTTGCTCAGCGCGGCGCCCCCGCAGCCCGACTCGTTGGAGATCACGAGCGCGAAGCGGGGGTCCTGGGCGCCGGCCCACAGCGCCGCCTTGCCCAGGCGCGAGTGCCCCAGCAGCGCGACCCGCTTCGCGTCGACGGCGTGGTCGGTCTCGAGGTAATCGAGCGCGCGGCTCAGGCCCCAGGCCCAGGCCCCGATCGCGCCCCAGGCATCCGGCCCGCGGGGGGCGGGGAAGAGCGTGAGCACGCTGTCGCCGGCGCCGTCGGGGCGGTCGGGAAAGATGTCGCCGTAGTACGCGGTGGCCACACCGTAACCGCGCTCGACGATCGTCTCGAGCGGCCACCGCTTCGCGTCGGCACCTCGCGATGCTTCGGTGGCGCGGTTCGCCTCCACACCCGGAGACGACGGAGCCATCCAGCGCGTGGACAGCGTGATGCCGGGGTCGGGGCGGACGGCGTGGTTGCCCTGGAAGTTGAGGGCCACGAACACCGGCACCGGCGCGCGGGCCGCGCTCGGCAGGTAGACGAGCAGATCGATTCGGGGCGCCGTCGGTCCATCGCCGAACGCGATGGCGACTTCCTTCCGCGTCGCCCGGCCGCCGAGCGCCGCCGCGTCGACCTTCGTGACCTGGAATCGAGCCTTGGGTCCACCCGCCGGCGTCCGCCCGTAGACATGCGTCTCGAAGAGGCGCAGCAGCTCCGGGCGCCGCTTCTCGATCCAGGTCCGCGCGTCGGCCACCTTCTTTCCGTCGGCGAGCACGAGCGGGTCGGGCAGGGTGTAGGGCGGGACCTTGGATTCGTCCTCGTTCGCCTCCGGCGGCGCTTGCGCAAGCGCGCCGAGCGCCGGCCGGAGCGCGGCCGCGAGCACGGCGATGCCGAGGAGCGCGCGGGCGGGCTTCATGATCTCAGTTGCGGGCGGGCTTCGTGGCCTCGAACTTGATCAGCTTCAGCAGCTCCGTCTGCCGCGCCAGCTCCACCTTGCCGGCCGGGAAGCGGTTGAAGCTGAAGACGTACGCCAGCACGTCCGCCGTCTGCTGGCGGCTCAGTGTGCCCGGCCGGTCGTGGGGCATCGACACCCGGACGCGCTCGAGCAGATCGCCGACCGTGACGCCGTTCCAGTTCGAGGTGAAGCGGGCGCCGGTAAGCGGGCCCGCGGTCTCGATGCCCTCGAGGGCCACCCCGTGGCAGGACGCGCAGCTCTGGCGGTACACCGCCTCACCGCGCTTGGCCTGCGCTTCGGTGTACACGCCGTCCCACACCGAGCGCGTCGGCTCCTGGGCCCGGACCGCCGAGCCGATCCCGCCGATGGCGGCGACGCCGAGGATCGCGAGGCCGGCGGCCCGGACGTTCATCGCGATTCGGCCGCCGCCCCGCCCGGCCTGGCGCTCTCGGCCGGGAGGCTGAACGCCAGGTACTCGCCGGAGTAGGGTCCGCCGCTGACGGCGACGACGATGTACTGCTTTCCGTTGAGCAGGTACGTCATCGGCGATCCGCTCTGGGGCGCGGGCAGGTAAACGGCGCCGACCTCCTTGCCGTTCGTCTTGTCGTAAGCGCGAAGCATCGCTCCCCGCGGCCGGTCGACGGTCGTCGTGAACTGGCTGTCGCCGGCGATGACCAGCGTCCGGGTGACGAGCGTCCCCACGCTGTCGGCCTGACCGGTGCGGGGAATCTTGAGGTCCTTGAGCAGCGGATGATTGCGGACGACGTCGGGGGTCTCGCCGTGCGCCACCTGCCAGACGATCGTGCCCTTGTCGAGGCTGATGGCCGAGATCGTCCCGTAGGGCGGCCGGATCAAGGGCAGGCCCTGGACGTTGAAGACGAATGCGCTCCCGCCCCCGCCGCCCGGCCGCTCGGCGGGCGGCGGCGCCGCATCGGCGCCGGCGTTCTCGCCGGGACCGCGCGAGATGCGGAACGGCTGGCCCGCGAACCCGTGGACGTAGTTCATGTCCGAGATGTCCTTGCTCGGGGGCGGGACGAGGCCGAGCCGGGTCAGGCACGCGTCGCACGCGGAGGCATAGACGATGTGGGTCTCCGGATCGTAGGAGGCGCCCGGCCAGTTCGTGCCGCCGCTGGCGGTGGCTAGTGTGAGGGTCGCGATCGGGCCGTCGACCTTGCTCGCGACCGGCGGCGTGTAGATGGGGCCGAACTTGAACTTCCTGGTCAGCTCCAATGCTTCCGCGCGCAGCGCCGGGGTGAAGTCGATCAGGTACTCGGGGAGCACGCCGTTGCGGTTGTAGGCGGGCGGCTTGGTGGGAATGGGCTGGGTCGGCGAGTACCACTCGCCGGGCACGTCGCCCTTCTCCACCGGGCGCTCCTCGATCGGCCAGACCGGCTTGCCCGTGACGCGGTCGAAGACGTAGACGAACCCCTGCTTGCTCGGCTGGGCCACCGCCTTGATCGGGCGGCCGTCGACGGTGATGTCGGCCAGGATCGGGGCCGACGAGATGTCGTGGTCCCAGAGCGGATGGTGCACGAGCTGGAAGTGCCACTTCCTCTGGCCGGTGCGCAGGTCGACGCACACGAGGGTCTCGCCGAACAGGTTGTTGCCGGGCCGGTGGCCCCCGTAGAAGTCGTTCGTCGGGGACTCCACCGGGAGGTAGACCAGGCCCAGGTCCTCGTCGACCGTGATCTGCGTCCACACGCCGGTGTTGCCGTTCTCCTCGGCGGAGCCGTTCAGCCACGTGTCGTGGCCGAACTCGCCCGGCGTCGGGATCGTGTGGAAGATCCACAGGCGCTTGCCCGTGCGCACGTCGAACCCGCGCACGTATCCCTTGTTGTTCTTGTGGGTCTTCGGCGTGAACCCTTCCCGGAACGCGGCGCCGACGAGCACGACGTCCTTGGCCACCACCGGGGCCGACTGCACCCCGATCTCGCCGTTCACCAGATCGATGTCCTGATCGATCTCGCGCTTCAGGTCCACGGCGCCGTTCTGACCGAACGTGGGGATGGGCACCCCGTTCTTCGCGTCGAGCGCGATCAGCCGGTAGCCGGGCGTCACGTAGAGGATCCGCTCCTCCGTGCCGTCGGTCCAGTAGGCGAGGCCGCGCCCGGAGAGCTGGCGGGGCGCGTTCGCGGCGCGCGCCCCCTCGTGCTCGCCATGCACCCAGAGCAGCTCGCCCGTGGCCGGATCCAGGGCCACGACCGCGCGGCGCGTTCCCGCGGTCGCGTAGAGGACGCCGTTCACCATCAGGGGCGTCCCCTCCAGCTTGTATTCCGGCCGTGTCCCCAGGCTGTCGGTCTTGAATCGCCAGGCGATCTCGAGGTCGTTGAAGTTGCGGGCGTCGATCTGGTCCAGCGGGGAGTACCGGCTGCCACGGACATCGCCGGTATAGGACGGCCACTGGCCGTTGCGCGTGCCTTCCGAGACGGGGTTACGCGGCGGCGCCTGGCCCCTCACGGCGACGGTCCCGCCGAGGAGCATCGCGGCGACGGCGGCGGACGGCAGCGTGGACCGAGAGATGGCTCTCATCGTTCCCCTCGCACTTGGCCAACGGTGGGTAACGGATCATACCAGGGGCCCGTCATCGCGTCCCTCCCGTCTAGCGCATGCCTTCGAACAGCGCGCGGTGGCCCGCGACGATCCGCTGGCGCGCCGCTTCGTCCACGTCCAGGCTCCACACGTTGTGCTCGAAAGTGCCGCCGAGCAGGATCCCGTCGCGACGAGGGAACATGTAGAGGCCGTCGGTGATGACGATGTAGTCCACCTCGGCCTGCGGCAGCAGGAACGTGAGCTGCCCCTTGACGGGTTGCAGCTCCTCGTCCCCGAAGAGGGCCTTCGCCCCGAGGCCCGTGCAGTTGACGACCACGGGCTCGGGAAGCTCCCGCACCTGCTCGCGGCTCTCGAGCTCCCGTACCACGATCCGCCCGCCGGCGAGACGCACCTCGCGCAGCATCGCGCTGAGATAGATCGGAGGCTCGATGAGCATGGTGGTGAAACGACGGGCATGGCGGGCGGGAAACGGGTGCTCGTGCGGCCGCAGCTCGCGCCACTCGGGATAGAGGTCGCGGACGAGGCTCTGCTCCCACCACTCCTCGAGCGGCTCGTCGGAGAGGACGTAGTTCTCGAGCCAGCGGATGCCGAACTCACTCGCGGGAAGCTGTTGGAAGGAGCGGTGGGCGAGCCTCGCCGCCCGCGCGAGGACCGCGTCGGACTCGGCCGTGCGCCGGTCGCGGTCCATGACCGACGTGGGCGCCCACTGGCCGCCCGCTATGTTCGACGTCGTGTGGGGCGGGAGGTCCTTCGCGTAGATCGTGACCTCGGCCCCGCGCTGCTGCAGGAGGCGCGCCGTGGCCAGCCCCACCGCGCCGCAGCCGAGGACCGCGAAGCGCTTCTCCCCGGTCGGCCAGGCCTCGTCCACGGCGAGCGCCGACGTGCCCCAGGAGAGCGTGATCCCGCCGCCGCCGTGGCCGTAGTTGTGGACCACGGTCTTGTCGCCGACCTTCTCCACGCGCACCACGAACCCCGACGGCCGGAACGGGCGGAGGCCGACGACCGTCCGGATGATCCGGTCCTCGGACACGTGCACGCGCGCGAAGCGGCGCGGGGGCTCGGGCCAGAGGAGGGGGCCGGCTCGGCGGCCGGCGCACGCGGAAAGGCCGGCGCCCACGGCGGCGAGGCCGGTCGCCTTGAGCATGGCCCGCCGCGGCACCTGTCTCGCGATCATCGGGGGTGGAGATTGTATTCCGGGCGGGACGACCGCGCCGGGGGTCATTGCCCTCGCGTCGGCAACGCGGTAAGTTCCGCCTCTCTGCAGAAGGGGGAGCGAATGGCTGGCATCAACGTCGGACGTGTGATCGGCGGCGGGCTCCTCGCGGGTGTCGTCATGAACGTGGTCGACGGCGTCACCAACGGCGCCATCCTCAAGGCGAGGTGGGCCGAAGAGACCAAGCGGCTCGGCATCGACATGGAGGCGCAGTCCTGGAGCCTGGCCGGCTGGGTGACGTTCGATTTCCTGTGCGGGATCGTGCTCGTCTGGCTCTACGCCTCGATCCGGCCGCGTTACGGGCCCGGGCCGAAGACCGCAGTCATCGCCGGACTTGCCGTCTGGCTCATCACGCACCTGGCGTTCGCCGCGTGGTGGTTCACGGGCCTCTACTCATTCGGCGTGGTCGCCGCGTCGACCGTGGGGGGGCTGGTGGCGGCCGTCGCGGGAGCGCTGGCCGGCTGTGCGCTCTACAAGGAGGCCTGAGGTCGTTCCCCCGCCTTCGCTTCGGCCTTCTGCACCTCGGCCGCGACCCGCACGCGCTCCGGTTCGCTCATCCGCCCGAGCGCCTCGGCATCGGCCCCCGAGGTGACGAGAGCACGCGCGTGGTCTATCTTAGGCCGCGATGGCCGGCGACATGTACCGCGAGCTCGAGGGCCCGCGGTGACCGGAGCCGCGGATACGGGTCGACCTCTCGACCGCGAGCGCTGGCAGCGCGTGAGCGCCGTCCTGGACGCCACCCTGGAGCTGCCGGCTCCGGCGCGAGCGGCGTACCTCGCGGAGGCGTGCGCCGACGACGCGGACCTCCGGCGCCACGTCGAAGAGCTGCTGGCCGCGGACGCCGACGCGCGCTCGTTCCTGGTCGGCAGCGCCGTCGAACGGGCGGCGGCGCTCGTGGCGGACGTCGCCGGCCAGCTCGAGGTCCCGCCCCCGGCCACCGCCGGAGAACGCGTCGTCGGCGTCTATCGTCTGGGGCGTGAGCTGGGCGAGGGCGGCATGGGCGTCGTGTACCTGGCCGAGCGCATGGACGGCCAGTTCGACCAGCAGGTGGCCATCAAGCTCCTGAAGCGAGGCGTGCCGGGCATGGACGCGGAACGCCGGTTTCTTCAGGAGCGCCAGATCCTGGCCCGCCTGCAGCATCCCGGAATCGCTCGCCTCCTCGACGGCGGGGTCACGGCGGACGGCAGTCCGTTCTTCGTCATGGAGCGCGTGGAGGGCATTCCGATCACCGAGTACTGCGACACCCGGCGACTCGGCGTGGAGCAGAGGCTCCGTGTGTTTCTCGCGGTCTGCGAGGCGGTCCAGTACGCCCACCGCAACCTCGTCGTCCACCGCGACCTCAAGCCATCGAACATCCTCCTGGACGCGGCGGGACGCGTGAAGCTCCTCGACTTCGGCATCGCCAAGCTCCTCGCCCAGGGAAGCGAGGGCGCATCGGCGGAGTCGGGGCGCACCGCGCTGCGTGTCATGACGCCCGAGTACGCCGCCCCCGAGCAGGTTCGGGGCGAGGCCGTGACGACCGCCACCGACGTCTACGCGCTCGGGGTGCTGCTCTACGAGCTGCTCACGGGCGAGCGGCCGTACGGTGTCGCGCGTGGATCGGCGAGCGAGCTGGAACGGGCGATCCTCGAGCAGGAGCCGGCGCGGCCCAGCGACCGCGCGAGGACGGCGTCGCCCGGCGCTCCCGGGAGGGACCGGCGAAGGAGGCTTCGCGGCGACCTCGATCGCATCGTCCTGAGGGCCTTGCAGAAGGATCCGGAGCGGCGATACCCGTCGGCCGAGGCCCTGGCCAACGACATCCACCGACACCTCGAGGGCCTGCCCGTCTCGGCCCGGGGCGACGGGGTCACCTATCGCCTCTCGAAGTTCCTGCGGCGGCACCGCGTGGTGATGTCGGCGGCGGCGGTCGTGGTCCTCTCGCTGGTGGGAGGCCTCGTCGCCACCACCGTGCAGGCGCGCCGCGCGCAACGCGAGGCGCGCAAGGCGGAGGCGGTGAAGGACTTCCTCCAGAGCCTGTTCTCGGCCTCGGACCCTGCCCAGGCGCAGGGCCGCCAGCGCACGGCGCGAGACCTCCTCGAGGACGGCGCCCGGCGCATCGAGACGGAGCTGCCGGATCAGCCGGAAGTCCAGTCGGAAGTGGCGCGACTCATCGCCGCCACGTACCACGGCCTCGGCGAGTACGATCGCGCCGCCTCGCTCCTGCGCGCCGACCTCGATCGGCGGCGGCGCCTCGACGGTCCGCGCAGCACGGCCGCGGCGGAGTCGCTGACCCAGCTCGCGGACGTGCTCTACGACCAGGGTCGGGTCGACCCCGCGGCGCCTCTCTACGAAGAGGCCCTGGCCATCCAGCGCCAGAGGCGCGGCGAGCGCAGCCCCGAGGTCGCGGAGCTGCTCTGGGACATCGCCGGCGTGAAGCGGAACCGCGGCGATCTCGGGGAGGCGGAGCGACTGCAGAAGCAGGCCCTCGCCATCGACGTCGAGACCAGGGGCGAAGACTCGTGGGAAGCCACCGCGGTGCGAGAGAGCCTGGCCATCACGTACGCCGACGGCGACCGGTACGCCGAGGCGGCGGCCATGCAGCAGCCCGTCGTGGCCTGGCGTGAGCGTCATTCCGGTCCCGACCATCCCCAGACGCTGACCGCCCGATACAACCACGCCACGTACCTGCTCGCGCTCGGGCACGCGGGCCAGGTCGCCCAGATCGCGGAAGACATCGTCGCGCGGCAGCGGCGCGTGTTGGGTGCGCGGCACGTCGACCTGGCCGGCTCGCTGCGGCTGCTCGCCCGGGCCCTCGACGCCGCC
>Ga0207646_10002077_pt1 | contig 24032 bp, 26 predicted proteins | sample KBSK5502metaG_FD_184343 | JGI IMG/M metagenome (GOLD analysis project Ga0207646, IMG submission 184343) | Corn, switchgrass and miscanthus rhizosphere microbial communities from Kellogg Biological Station, Michigan, USA - KBS K5-50-2 metaG... | ecosystem: Host-associated > Plants > Roots >... | reverse complement strand
CGCCGAAGTGGTCCGACACAGGCCCTTCATAACGCGGGGCGGAAAATAGACGATCGGCAACCGCGTACACAGTTATGCCGCCGGTGACGAGCGCTCCGCCAAAGAAGAGCGCACGCCTTAACCAGACGTTACTCGGAAAGTTTTGTCTTTTATTCCGGTCAGTCGTTTTCAAGCTCCTCCTTTTCGCTTAGCGGTATCCTTCCGCCTGCAACCGGAAAAGTTCGGCAAGGCCGGACGACTCGCCCCACGGCGCGAAGCTTCGCTTTCACCGGGCTTAATCGCACTGAGACGAAAGCCGATCAGTCGGGCGATGGGCGCCGGAGGCAGATCGCCCCGCAAGAGTTGCTCGATGCGTTCAAGCATCTTCCTCATCATAGTAGCCCCTCAAGTGTAGCGCCTGGCGCGCACTGCCCTCAATTTGTGGTTAAGCGCTCGCGAAGCTGCTGTACTTCTCGATCAGGCGTGAGATCGACTCTTTGCTGGTGGCGCCGACCACGCGCGCAACTTCATTTCCATCTCTAAAGAGGATCAAAGTCGGAATCCCTTTGATCCGGTACGCACCGGGGGTAGCCGGGTTATGATCCACATTCAGCTTGACGACGCTGGCGCGATCCGCGTACTGTTCGGCGACCGCCTCAACCGTCGGCGCGAGCATCCGGCAGGGCGCGCACCATGCGGCCCAGAAGTCCACGAGCACCGGTTTTTCAGATTGCAGTACCTCTTGCTCAAAAGAGCTATCGCTCACTTCTCGTACCTTATCACTCATTGTTGCTCCCTCTCTTTCTCTGATTGTGGTTGCAGCTCTTCTCGCTCACTCACCGCCCCGCGCGCGCCTGCGGTGAAGTTCTGGTCACGCGAGATTTCATAAACTGGTAGAGCGCACCTCCGTCGCGAATGAGCCGGCTCGCCACGAACTTCGCCGTCTCGATCGAAGTGGCAAAGCAGATCCCCTGAGCAGGCAGAATCATCGCCGTGTTGACGCCGATGACCTCTCCGCGAGAGTTAACGAGTGGCCCGCCCGAATTGCCGGGATTGAGCGCGGCGTCAGTTTGAATCACGTCGTCCATCAACCGGCCCGACTGCCCCCGGAGCGAGCGGCCGAGTGCGCTCACGACTCCGGCCGTCACTGAATACTGGAAGCCGTAAGGGTTGCCGATGGCGACGACCAGTTGGCCCACCCGGATCTTTTGCGCCTCCCCCAGATGAGCGGGCACCAGATTGGGCGCGTTGATTCTGATCACTGCCAGATCGGTGTCGGGATCGTCTCCGATTAAATCCGCTTGGCACGCGTGCCCGTCTGAGAGAGTCACCTCGATCCTAGTCGCGCCGTGCACCACGTGACTGTTCGTGAGGATGAAGCCGTCCGGCGTGAAGATGAAGCCCGCTGCCTTAGCCCTTCTTCTTACTCCCTGTGGTGCTGACGCATGGCCTCAACCGCAACACCACATCTTCTATCGTCATCTTCGCGAGCACACGCTCGACCGCTGAATTGGCCTCGTCGAGCACCTCGCCCAGCACCGTCTCAATGTTGACCCCCACCGGGCAGTGTCGACTCGGAGGTTGGCGGTGTAGGGCGAAGACGCCCCGGTCTTCAACCGCCTGGTAGACATCAAGCAGTGTGATTTGATCAGGCCTGCGGGCCAGTCTTGAACCGCCCGCCGAGCCCGTCTGCGAAACGACCAGCCCGGCCTGGGCCAACTCGCACAAGATCCGCCTGATCACCACCGGGTTCGTGTTCACGCTCTCGGCCACCTGCTCGGATTTGAGCGGCTCATCACCGGCCCAGGCCATGAGCGTGAAGATATGAACCGCCACTGCAAACCGGCTGCTTGTGGGCATAAACTGCTCGCTGCCGAGTTCGACAGCACTCCTATATTCGTAACCATTATAGTTACAAATAGCAGTTTGTCAAGCACGTCCACTCAGCACCGCCGCCGTCTGGTACCTGACGCTGCGAGAGGCCGGAGAGCGCTACTCGATGCGCGCACTTGTCCCCTTGGGCGTGGCCAAGCTCTTTTCCAAACAGGCCGAAGAGCACGGCCACACCGTCGTCATGGAATTACTCAAAAGCTGGACGAACTTGGCCGGCTTGGAAAAGCCGATCTGATTCTCCAGGTTTGCGCTGGATGTGTCTCTTGGTGGCTGGACCCTGACGTTTTCTTAGCCGACGGATGCTGCTGCCCGGCCGGCCTGTGTGCGAGGTGCATAAATCACTTGCAGGGTGCTGATGACCTCTTCGTGAATTAAAGAGGCCCGGTCTGATGGGGGGTAACAGGGAACCCAAACATGAGCCTTCACGCCGTGAGGGAGGCGACACCACCGGCGCGACCCCACCCGGTAGGAAAATCTCCGTGCTCCTCGCAGCGATGTTGCTGGCCATCTTTGTGGTCGCTTGTCGGCAAGCGAGCCGTCAACCGCAGGACAAGTCGCAGTCGGCGGCGAACTCGCCGGGACCGATGATCGAGGCGGCGCCGATCGAGCCAAGCCAGGGGCAGTGGAAGATCGCGACTTCGGATACGATCACACTCACGGTGACTGCGCCTGGCGCGGAGAAGGTCAAGTTTCTGTATCAGCCGGTGATCGCCACTGGCCGCCACATCGAACTCAAGTCGGGAGCTGCGCCGACCGATCGTCCTCACGGAAAGTTCTTAACCGAGTTCAAAGCCCAGCCAGACTTTGCTGGCAGCGTGTGGGCCGAGGTCTCTTACCCTGACGGAACGAAAAAGCTGACCGAGCCTCTCGCCCTGACGACCGAAACTGCGATCAGTTCCCAGGAAGGCCAGGTGCCGTTAGACCGCATGGGCGGCTCAATCGGGATGGATGAATCAGCGCGCTCAGATAAAATTACGGGCGGCAGGATTGAAAAGACTTTGCTCGTCATTCATCTCTTGATCGCAGACGGGGGCTATTCTGGAGGCTCATCTGATTCTCGCCAGCGATCCATCCATTGATCAATCAACCTCACCCCGCGCAGGATCAGGAGCGCCAGGACCGTGACGCCCGCGGCGAGCAGTCTTTGACGCAGCGCCACACAGATGCCGACCCCGGCCGAGAAAAGAAGCGAGGCCGCAGTCGTCAGTCCTTCGACCTGTTCGGCTCGCTCGCGGCGAATAATTGTGCCGGCCCCGAGAAAGCTCACCCCGGTAATGATGGCCTCGATGATGCGAATCGGATCGGCACGGATCATCCCGGCGCGGATCAGATTGATGTCGGTGCTGAGGGCGAAATGCTGCACCAGCGCGTCGCTCACCCCAAGGAGCAACGCCGCCGCGCCGGCCACCAGCATGTGTGTGCGGAGACCCGCAGGCTTGTCGGCCAACTCGCGGTCAACGCCGATGAGGGCGCCCAGGAGGGCGGCCAAAACTACTGCACCGAGCACCTGCCATTGTGGATCCCAAGCCATAGCCATTGCCTCCCCAGAGGTCCTTGAGTCTTGAGCAGGATCATCGTCGCCCCAAGTGCATTCAGGGACGAGTTGCTCCGGGAGATTGATATATAAGGGCAGCGAACAGGCTCAGGCGGTCGGACGAGCCGCCGCTGCATCAATAATCAAAGCCCGACCGGCGCTGCTCGATTGCCGGCTCCCCTTCATTGAGCACCTGCCCATCGGTGACCTCGCCGATAAACAGGCAATGGTCTCCGGTCTCCACCTCTTCGCGCGCGTGGCATTCAAGGTAGCAGAGTGCGGCCTTGAGCGCAGGTGCGCCCAAGGTCGTCTCGACGGTCTCCATGCCCTGGAAGGGGTCATCGTGCGGGTCGAAGTGCTGTGAGAAGTGCCGCGCCAGTTCCTCCTGCCCGCGCTTGAGCACGCTCACGACGAAACCGCCCGAGAGTCTCAGTGGCGAGCTGATGGTGCGGTCTTTATGCACGGCGACGGCGAGGAGTGGCGGATCAAACGAAACCTGATAGACCCAGGAGGCGGTCATCGCCGCCGCCCGATGCTGGTAATACGAACTCACCACGCAAAGCCCCGTCGGCAACTGGGCAAGCGCAGCTGAAGTAGCCTCTCTATTCATGGCCCACTCCTTCTGGCCCAGAGCGACATCACTTGAATGTCGCTCACCAACGTTTTTGGAAAATCTCACTCAAATCTTCTTCAGCCCTGTGGCGGGCTTGGTTGCCTGCAAGTGCTGCCGGAACCATTCGGCCGCGAGCCGCGCCACTTCCTCGAGCGTCCCCGGCTCCTCGAACAGGTGCGTCGCGCCGGGCACGATCTTCAGCTCGTTCTCGCAGCGAAGTTGCGCCCGAGCCGCTTCGTTCATTTCGATGACCGGCTCGTCGTGCCCGCCGACGATCAAGAGCGTTGGTGACTTCACCTGCGCGAGCGCCGGTCCGGCCAGGTCCGGCCTCCCGCCGCGCGAGACCACGGCCCCGACCGCCTCGCCGAGCTTGGCGGCCGCGACGAGTGCCGCCCCGCCGCCGGTGCTCGAACCAAAGTAGCCGGGGCGCAAGTGCTCAGGGCTGGCTTCGACAGTGATCCGGTCGGCTTCTTGCTCCAGCCAGCGGGTCGCATCCACCAACCGCTCAGCCAGTAGATCAATGTCAAATCGTAGATGGCGCGTCCGCAGATCCACCGCCTCCTCTTCCCGCGTGAGCAGATCAAAGAGCAGGGTGCCGATACCAGCATCGCGGATCACGCGAGCGACATATTGGTTGCGCGGGCTGAAGCGGCTACTGCCGCTGCCGTGCGCAAACAGGACCACGCCACGCGCCCCCTTCGGCACATTTAGTTCACCGTCGAGCATCACCTCACCGGTCGGGATGCGCACGGGCTGGGTCCAGATCGTGACTTGTTCGGTTTTCGGTTTACTCATCACCATTCCTCCTTAGCCGCCGCCGAGGCGAAGGCTGGTAATTCGAGGCTGACTACTTTTGTTCTCCCTGCTGGGGCGGTAGAGATGAGTGCTCCGGCCGAAGAAGACCTCAGCCGATTCCATGAGGGTTTCTGAGAGAGTCGGGTGGGAGTGGATGCTCAGCTCAAGGTCGGAAGCGGTGGCAGCCATCTCCACGGCGAGCACGCCCTCGGCGATCAACTCTCCGGCGCCGACGCCGACAATCCCTACTCCCAGGATGCGCTCGGACTCAGGATCAATGATGAGCTTGGTTACGCCGTCACCGCGATCCAGCGTGGCGGCCCTGCCGGAGGCCCCCCACGGGAAGCGGGCGATCTTCACTGGGCGCCCTTCCTCTTGGGCTTGAGTTTCGGTCAGCCCGCACCAGGCCACCTCCGGATCGGTAAAGACCACGGCCGGGATGGCGCGCGGCTCGAAAGCGACCTTGCGTCCGCTAATCGCTTCTGCGGCCACGCGGCCTTCGTGAGTTGCCTTGTGAGCCAGCATTGGCTCACCGGCCACATCGCCAATCGCATAGATCGTCGGCTCAGCCGTCCGGCGCTCGCCATCCACCTGAACGAAGCCGCGCTGATCAATGATTACTCGGGTGTTCTCCAAGCCCAGGCCGCTTGAGTTCGGCGTGCGGCCCACCGCCATCAGGACTTTCTCGTAGACGGCTTCTGTTGGCTCAACCTCCGCTCCCTCGATTTTGACTCTAACGCCGTCCTGCACTTCCTTCATCTCAACCACCCGGGCATTGAGCGTGACGGAATGGAAGCTTTGCTCTATTCGTTTGGCGAGGATCGCCACCAGTTCGCGATCCACTCCGGGCAACAAACCCGAAGTCATTTCGACTAACGAAACCTGAGTTCCGAGAGCAGCGTAGACAGTCCCCAACTCCAGGCCAATGTAGCCGCCGCCGATGATGAGCATCGTGCGGGGGATATCGTTGAGTTCGAGCGCCGCCGTTGAATCCATCACGCGGGGGCTCTGGAGCGAGAGACCGGGAAGCACGGCAGGCCTTGAGCCGGTGGCGAGGATGGCGTGTGAACATACCAAGTTCTGCTTTTTGTCCTGAGCTTCGATCCTCAGCGTGTGCGCATCGAGAAAGGCGGCGCGCCCCTGAATGAAGTTGACCCGGCGCTGCTTACTCAGTTGCCCCAGCCCGCCGGTCAGTTTGTTCACGACACCCTCTTTCCACGCGCGCAGCTTCGCGAGATCGATCCTGGGTTCAGAGAATGTAACTCCCCAATCGGCGGCCTGTCGCGCTTCGCTGATGACCTTGGCCGCGTGCAGCAAAGCTTTCGATGGAATACAGCCGCGATAAAGGCAGACCCCTCCGGGATTGGGTTCGAGGTCGATGAGCGTCACTTGCAGGCCGAGGTCCGCGGCCATAAACGCCGCGGCATAACCGCCGGGGCCGCCGCCGATGACTGCCACTTGCGTTGAATTCAATTGCGCACTCATTGGAAAAATGGAACCACAGATGAACACAGATGAACACAGATGGTTGTCTTTTTATCTGTGTCTATCTGTGTTCATCTGTGGTTCCTTTCTTATCCCTCCAGAGCTAGGAGGAAAGGTTGCTGCAAAGCTTCAACCACCCAGCGCAGGAAGCGCGCCCCGTCCGCTCCATCAATCAAACGATGGTCGTAGGAGAGCGCGAGCGGCAGCATCAGGCGCGGCGCAAACTGCCCATCAACCAAGACGGGCTGTTGGCTGGCGCGCGCGAGGCCGAGGATCGCTACTTCCGGGCGGTTGATAATCGGCGTGAAACTCGTGCCGCCGATCCCGCCCAGGTTGGTGATCGTGAACGTGCCGCCTTGCATCTCCTCCATCGTGATCTTCTTGTTTCGCGCCTTCTCCGATATTTGCGCCAGCTCAACCGACAACTCCAGAATGTTCTTCTTGTCCACGTCTCTGATCACCGGCACCAGCAGCCCGCGGTCAGTGTCCACGGCTACTCCGATGTGGCAGTACTTCTTGTAGACGATCTCTTCCGCCGCCACGTCCAGGCTCGCGTTCAATTGCGGGAAGACTTGCAAGGCCGCCGCGACGATTTTAAGCGCAATAGCCGTGATCGTCAGCTTGCCGCCCGCGGCTTCGGCTTTCTCGCTGAAGCGTACGCGCAACTCTTCCAACTCGGTGATGTCGGCTTGATCAAATTGGGTGACGTGCGGAATCGTTTGCCAGGCTTCGGCCACATGCTCTGCCGTCTTGCGGCGGATGCCGCTCATCGGCTGGCGCTCGATCTCTCCCCACCTGGCGAAATCGGGGAGCGGCGCACGCGCAGGTGGTGCGGCCGGCTGGAGGCGCGTCAGGTTGAGAATGATCGAGCGCGCGTAGTTTCTGACATCCTCTTCGGAGATGCGCCCGCCCGGCCCCGTGCCGGTCACTTCGTTGACCTCAATTCCCAGCTCACGCGCCAGCCGGCGCACGGACGGCGCGGCGGGCCGAAGCTCTCGCTCAGGCTCGGGCGCAGGTTGAGTTCCGCGTTGAGGTTCGCTGACTTCGCCGCGCGGCGCGGTTGGGACAGGCTCTGCTTTTTCGCCAGGCTCTTTGCTTTCGGCAGGTTCTTTGCTTTCGGCAGGCTCGGCTTTCTCCGCGCGCTGCGGCGGGGCTTCCTTCTTTGCCTCCCCCTTTTTCTCCTCCACGCCCTTGGCTTCTTCTGCACGCGACTTCGCCTTCGCTTCTGCCTTGGGCGCTCGCGCGGGCGCCGCGACGGCCTGGGCCTTTTCTTCCTGACCTTCAGCCGTCTCCCTCAACTCTGCTTCGGGTTTGGCCGCCGGCTCAGCCTTTTCCCCCTCCGCTTTGGCTGCGGCGCCTTCCTCCAGCACCAGGATCACCTGCCCCACCTTGATCGTCTCGCCCTCTTTGACCCGAATCTCTTTGACGCTGCCGGAGGCCGAGACAGGGACTTCGACCGTGGCCTTCTCCGTCTCCAACTCAATCACCGGTTGGTCTTCACTCACCGTATCGCCGACCGCCACCAGAATTTTCGCCACGGTGCCTGAGTCTACATTTTCGCCCAGGATCGGGAGCTTGATTTCAGTTGCCATATGCTCAACTCCTCGAAAAAGTCCGACAAGCTGCCAGCTTGTCGCAGGCTTGCTGAAGGAGCACATTGCGGAGTCAGCGACAAGCTGGCAGCTTGTCGGACAACTACGCCAATCTGGGATTTGCCTTCTCCGGGTTAATCTCCAGCTCGCGCATCGCTTGGTTCACCACCTCGCCCTGGATCCTCCCCTCGCGCGAGAGCGCGGCGAGCGTCGCCAGCGTGATGAACCGATGATCCACTTCAAAGAAATCGCGCAGCGCCGCCCGGCTGTCGCTGCGGCCAAACCCGTCCGTCCCCAGCGAGATCAAACGTCCGGGGAGCCATTGCGAGATCGAATCGGGCAACGCCCGCACGTAATCCGTCGCCGCGACAAAGACACCGGGCTTGCCCGCCACACACTCGGTGAGGTAAGGCACTCGGGGCGGCTCCGCCGGATGGAGCATGTTCCAGCGCTCCACCTCATTGCCGTCGCGATACAGCTCCTTGTAGCTCGTCACGCTCCACACCTCCGCCGCGACCGCGTACTTCTCCGCCAGGAGGCTCTGCGCCTTCAACGCCTCATGAACAATCGCCCCGCTGCCGAACAGGTGCGCGCGCAACTCCGACCGCCCGTCCTCCGCCGCTTTGAGCCGGTACATGCCTTTGAGAATTCCTTCTTTGATCCCGTCGCCGTCCGGTAGCGGCGGGTGCTGGTAGTTCTCGTTCATCAGCGTCAGGTAGTAGAAGATATCCTCCTGCTTTTCGTACATCCGGCTAATGCCTTCTCTGATGATCACCGCCAGTTCAAAAGCGTAGGCCGGGTCATAGGTGACGAGGTTGGGCACGGGATAAGCGAGCAGGTGGCTGTTGCCGTCCTGGTGCTGCAAGCCTTCGCCAGCAAGCGTCGTGCGCCCGGCCGTTGCGCCGAGCAGGAAACCGCGAGAGCGCGCATCGCCGGCAGCCCAGATGAGATCGCCGATGCGCTGGAGTCCGAACATCGAGTAGAAGATGAAGAACGGAATGGTGTTGACGCCGTGCGTGGCGTAAGTTGTCCCGGCGGCGATGAAGGACGACATCGAGCCAGCCTCGGTAATCCCTTCTTCCAAAATCTGCCCGTCCTTCGCCTCTTTGTAGAAGAGCAGCGTCGAGGCGTCCACCGGCTCGTAGAGTTGGCCGACGTGCGAGTAGATGCCGACCTGGCGGAAGAGCGGTTCCAGGCCGAAGGTGCGCGCTTCGTCCGGGACGATGGGGACGATGAACTTGCCCAGCCGCTCGTCGCGCAGCAGCTTGGAGAGCAAACGCACGAAGACCATGGTGGTCGAGGCCTCGCGTTCTCCGGTGCCCTCGTAGAACTCCGCGAACAACTCTTCGGCCGGGGCTTGGACGGATTCGACGGCCACGGTTCGCGCGGGAACGTAGCCGCCCAGCTTCTGCCGCCGCTCTTGCAGATATTGAATCTCCTTGCTCTTCTCCGGCGGGCGGTAGAAAGGCGCTTCGGCGATCTCATCATCGGAGATGGGAATGCCGAAACGCGCGCGGAACTGGCGCAGCTCATCTTCGTTGAGCTTCTTCTGCTGGTGCGTGATGTTCTTGCCCTCGCCGCTCTCGCCCAGTCCGTAGCCCTTGATCGTGCGGGCCAGGATCACGGTGGGCGAACCTTGGTGTTCGACCGCCGCCCGGTAGGCGGCATAGACCTTCTGCGGATCGTGCCCGCCCAATCTCATCTTCTTGAGCTGCTCGTCGGAGAGGTGCTTGACCATTTCAAGCAAGCGCGGATCGGCGCCGAAGAAGTGCTCGCGGAAATAAGCGCCCGATTCGGTCGCATACTTCTGCCACTGGCCGTCGACGATCTCGCCCATGCGTTTGACGAGCAGCCCCTCGCGATCAGCAGCGAGCAACGGGTCCCAATCCGAGCCCCAGATCACCTTGATCACGTTCCAGCCCGCGCCGCGGAAAGCGGCTTCGAGTTCTTGGATGATGTTGCCGTTGCCGCGCACGGGGCCGTCCAGGCGCTGCAGGTTGCAGTTGATGACGAAGATCAGGTTGTCGAGCCGCTCGCGTGAGGCGAGCGTGATCGCCCCGAGCGACTCCGGTTCATCAGTCTCGCCGTCGCCGGGGAAGGCCCAGACTTTGGCATCAGACTCTGGCTTCAGCCCGCGATCTTCCAGGTAGCGGCTGAAGCGCGCCTGATAGATGGCCATAATCGGACTCAGCCCCATCGAGACCGTCGGGAATTCCCAGAATTCAGGCATCAACCACGGATGAGGATAAGACGAAAGCCCGCCGCCCGCGCTCAACTCGCGCCGGAAGTTCTGCAGATGCTCCTGCTCAATCCGCCCTTCGAGAAAGGCGCGCGCATAGATGCCCGGCGAAGCATGACCCTGGAAGTAAATGATGTCGCCTTCGTGATCCACACTCTTGGCGCGGAAGAAGTGATTGAAGCCGACTTCATAGAGCGTCGCTGCCGAGGCATAAGTCGAGATGTGGCCGCCGATGCCGCTCTCTTCGCGGTTGGCCCGCACCACCATGGCCAGCGCGTTCCAGCGCACCAGGCTTTTGATGCGCCGCTCGATCTCGCGGCTGCCGGGGTAGACCGGCTGCCGTTCGACGGGAATGGTGTTGAGGTACGGCGTGTTGGCGGAAAAGGGCGTGGTGACTCCGGCTTGCTGCGCATGCCTACGCAGTTGCTCAAGGAGCGTGCGCGCGCGCTCCGGCCCGCGGCGCTGGATCACATAATCGAATGAATCGAGCCACTCACGCGTTTCGATCTCATCCAACTCGCGGATTTCGCTCTCAGCCATTCTCTCCATACTTTGATCGAAGAGGTGCCAACACTTCAACCGCGTGCCCATCGGCGAATTCATTGGCATCCGATATTTGCATGCTCATTCAAGGGAGATGTTTGGGGGAGTGATGAGGGAAGGGAACTGAACGAGTTCTAGTATAGCATCGACACTGCCCGGCCCGCTATGCGACGCTGCATTTGATAACTTTGCTTTGCCCCAAACTCTCTCCCGCTTAATGCAGCGGGTGACGGCGAATGAGCCAAACAGCGGCAGCCACAATGCCGACGAGCACAAGCAAACCCAGGAGCCAGCCGCCCATCATCATGCCGCCACAGCAGTTCATCATGCCGCCCATCCCACCCATCATCGTTCCGTGCATCACCCACATGCCGATGAAGGCGAGAATGGCCAGCGCGCCAATCACGGCGAGCACAATCAAGACGACGTTCAGTGCATTTTTATTCGGCATACTTTTACCTCCCCGGGTGATGGCCTTGTTGAAGAGTACGCTTTGCGGCATCCGCCGACCGCAACAACAGCGTGGTTGTTCTTACCTTCGCAAGCGAAGGAGTGCCCTTCAGCATTTCAGACGACGTAGCCATCCCAACTCCCATAGCGCTCTCTCACCGGCCCCCGCGGGAGACTCAGGAGCATCAACACGGCGCCGCTCATCATGCCATTCCATTTGGCGACGGCGGAGGCACCACTGAGTAGCCAGGGCGCGGCGATGAGCCAGGCGCCGAGAAGGAGATTGATGAAGCGTCCGGCACGAACTACTTCCGCCATCGCAATCACGGAGACCGTCAGAATCACAGCGCCCACGATGTGATCACTGTCCGCTGCTCTGCCTTGTGTTCCAAACACAGCCGGTGCAAACATGAGCCAGACGCCGAGCGCCGCGCTGAGCGCCAGATTCCAGGGCACGCTCACGCCCCAGACCATCGCCGGAGCCATCTTCCTCACCGGCGAGCCGTAGTGAGGCGTGCGGCCATCTTGGCTTCCGCCCTCCATCGTGTCGCCAACCCAGAAGGTACGCCAAAACGGTTTGCCCTCACGCAAGCTCTGCGAGAGGAATTGCCCCATCGCAATCACCTCATCCACCGCCAAAGGAATCATGAGCAGCATGACGAAGGCCGCGGCCAGGCAGAGCGTACACCAGTGACCGACCACCACCGGCTGGAGGATGACCAGCACGATATGCGTCAGGCCGAGCGGCACGACCAGAATAAAGAAGAAGGTCACCATCCACGGCATGGTGCGCCACCGCTCACGCCCGCCCATCCAGCCCATCAACATCTCGAAGGTGTAAGCGAAGGCGCCCAAACCAGCATCAGAGATCGGCCACATGTGTGAGACTTCCGAAGTGAGCACTTTCTCCGTACCCGCGCCGAAGAACGGTTCCCACACGGCCTGGCTGTAGCCCAGTTGATAAGCAGCCAGGTAACGCGAGATCATCCAACCCAGGAAGGCCAGCGCGATCATCGGCGCGCGCTGGTGCCAGGAGGAAGGGTTGTAAGTCCATCCCGGCGCGATCTCCGGGCCGGGCTTCATCATGACCATGTGATGCGCCATGCCGGGCATCATTGGAACGAGGACCGAGAGCGTGATTGCCAGCGCCCCGATTAGCGTGTCGTTCGCGTAGGCGACCGGCGTCGGCGCCCAGAACACAAGCGGCGCCAATTCGAGCCAAATGCCGATGAGCGCGACTGACCAGCGACCGACGAAATCGAAGCGGGGAGCAAGCGCCAACCCGGCCGAGAGCGCCAGCAATGCCCCGCTCGTCACGTCGCTCCACCTCATCGCCGCACTCGTGTAACCGAAGGTGAAGGGGCTGGTGATAAGCCACAGTCCGAGTAGGATGACGGTGAAGTTGGTCCAGAGCCACTTCGCGCGCATCTGCCGCGTCATCTCCAGATGATCACCGGAAGACATGGCGTCGTGCCCGTCCATCTGGCGTTGCCGGTCAGTCGCCATCTTGTTCTTCATCGCTTCGTGCTCCGGCTGCGCAACGGCGCGGCGGCACGGGCTGAAATTTTCTGCTCTTCATCTCACTTTACCTGCGAGCTTGGCGAAGCTATGGTCTTCACTGCCGCCGGCGGCTCCAATTTGTTTTCGCGATACCAGCCGTGCGTGGCGGCGGCTCATCGCGGTCGAAGCCGACGACGCGAAAGCGCTCGGCGAACCGATTGGCCGCGGCGTAGCCAATCAGCCCGCTGCTGCCCGTGACAATAACTGTTTCTCTTGGCGAGTCGTTATCTCTCCCAGTTTGACGCTCGATATTCCGCTCTTCTTCCGGCATTGCCTTTTCTCCGCTTTCTTTTGGCAGACTCTTATACCGCACTCATTAACAAGGTGAATCCTCGCGGGGAGTCTTAAAGGGAGAATTTCTGAGGGGACGCATACAGGAGGAGGGTATTCAAATGATAGCACGCCGCGTGTGGTGTTGCCACCGACTACCATGCGAGTCATTCATCGGCGCCTCTTAGCGCCATCGCACTGGAGTACGCTCAAGCACATTCGGTCGCCGATCAGCACGGCGCATCTGCCGCTCGCGCGCCACGCAACAATCTGAACGCAAGGATGACCGTGCAGGACAACCACACCGCAAGCAACACCCACTGGAACAGGCCCCGCCAGAGATGAAGTAGCGCGCCGGGCGGCCGGACGAAGCGGGCGCCGGATAACAACAGGAGCAGCGTCGCGATGCCGGTCGCCAGCGCGTAACTCGCCAGGCTCTGCCACCTCGGATCGCGTGCCATTCGGCGCGACATCAGGATGAGCCCCAGGCTGGCGCCGAAAAACGTCATGATGAAGCCAAGTGTGTGTAGTGCCCGATCCTGGAAGGCGCCGCTCGTGGATGTTGCGGGAAACAACCCGGCCCAGATAAGCCCGAAGCCGCTGAGCACTAGGAACGCAGGACCCACTATGCCCCTTCGCATCGGGCTCACGCCGAGATGGAGCCCGACCGCGTATGCCATCATCAAGCAGCCAAAGTGGAGGAAGTTCACGTTCTGCACCCAGCCGTGCGGACCCGCCGCCAGCGCGCTGATCGGGTCCGCGATGAGGCTGTGCTCCGGCCGGAGGAGGCTCTGCGCGAGGGCGAGCGTCGCGAAGATCGTGACCGGCGGGTACAGCGCACGCGCAAACTGCTGCAAAAGGCGCTGATCGAACTGATCAGCGAACGCGGATATGATGCGATCACGATTCAGCACATCGTGGATCGCGCCAACGTCGGGCGTACCACCTTCTATCTGCAGTTATTGATTAGCGGCTCCACTTGAGAAAATCGCGAGCCACGAGTAAACTGCCTGCCGCAATGAATCTCAATCTCGCTTCCGCACAACTGAGCTATGAGCAACTGCTCGAACTGGTCAGCCAATTGGTGGCAGAGAACGAACGGTTGCGAGCGGAGATTGAGCAACTCAAGCGCGACAAGATGCGTTCAGCCGCGCCCTTCAGCAAGAACAAGCGCCAGCCGCATCCAAAACGACCAGGACGCAAGCCAGGTCAAGGGACATTTAACCATCGCTCTGCGCCTGCGGAAGAAGCCTACAACTCGCCGCCTGTGGAGGTGCCAGTCACTGACACAATCTGCCCCGCCTGTGGGGGCGAACTCGGCGAAGGGACTGAAGAGATCGTGACCAACACCGAAATTCCGCCGGCACCGCAGCCTGAAGTCAAAGCCTATCGGATCAAGCTTCGCACTTGCTGCCGGTGCCACCGCAAGGTCCGCGGTCGCCATCCGGAGGTGGCGCCGGATCAGTTCGGTGCCACGGCGCATCGCTTGGGCCCGCGAGCGCAAGCGGCGGCGCACACGCTCCATTACGGCGACGGCGTCCCGCAACGCAAAGTGCCAGGCGTGCTGCGGAGCTTGACCGGCATGGTGGTGACGCAGGGAGCGATCACACAATCAGCGCTGCGTTCGGCGACCGGCACCGGCCCCGTCGCGCGGCGGTACGACAAGTTGCGCGAAGAAATCAAAGCACAAGAGGCCATCAACACCGACGACACCGGGTGGCGCATCGGCGGCGCAGGGGCGCACCTCATGGCTTTTGAGAGCCAGCCCGTCGTGGTCTATCAGATTCGCAGGCAGCATCGCAATGCAGAGGTGCGCGAAGTGATTGGCGACCATTACCAGGGCACGCTCTGCACTGATCGCGGCAAGAGTTATGCTGCCAAAGAACTCTTCGAAGTCGCTCAGCAGAAATGCCTCTCGCACATCTTGCGCTCGATTGAGGCAGTACTGGAGACCAAACACGGCCTCGCTCGCTTCTTCGGCGAAGTTCTCAAGTCGCAATTACAGGAAGCGATTGAACTCTACCAGACCTTCCACGACCCAGGAAAGAAGTTGCGCGATTACGCGGCCTGCGTGCGGGCTCTCGAACTGGAAATAAGTTGGCACGTTCGACCGCGCCCGCTGAAAGACCCTGACAATCAACGATTGTTGAATGAAATCGGGCGCCACCACGACCGCGGCAACCTCTTACGCTTTCTGCATAACCCGACGAGCGTCGGACCGACCAACAACGCTGCTGAACGAGCCTTGCGCCCGGCAGTGATTGCCCGCAAAGTCTCGCATTGTTCAAAGAACGAACGCGGCGCTGCCGCCTACTCCGCCTTCAAAAGCGTCATCGGTACGCTGAGGAAAGGTGGCGGTAACCTGCTGGAACAACTGACGCGCCTGATTGATCCTTCACAGGCACAAGAGGTCACTCCGGCAAACACTTCCTGAGACCACGACTAAGAACTGATCTTGGCAATTGCACGCGCGGCGTCCCGCTGGAGAATGGTTCGGCCGCTAATCAACTACATTTTATCTTTTTTGCCTACGTCATTGGCCTTGCCGTGCTCATGCCTGTGCTCATGTAAGTCGCTGGTTTTCTTTTTTGTTCATTCAGGTGATAGTATAAGTCTTTACAGAATGGACGCTTTGAGGTTAGTTGACCCTGGCAGCGAATCGGAAGCGTTGATACGATATAAATATGGTGTGTGGCTCTCTCTAGGCAACGACCACATCCCGCAGCTCTCGATGATATGACAACGCAAGCCCAAGAAGGATCTGTGATCGAGCGATTGCGCACCGTTCCCCTCAGGCTGCTTCGTCCGAGCGCACTGGTTGATTTCGTCCTCTTTTTAGCCTGTGAGAAACCGGCCGTGCGTTTGACGGTTGATAACGAAGACGGCCTAGAAGCGCTCAGGAAGTGGTGCGGGCGGTGGGGCTTTGATTGCGCAGTAGATGAAGAGGGTTTCGCTTGCGTCAGTTCAGAGCTGGGAACGGCGTCTCGCATCCTTGAGATAGACCGGCGCGCCGACGCTCATGAGATAGAGTTGGGCCGAGCGTTAGGCTATCCCGCCTGCTGCTGCGGGCGAGTGGCGGAGGTGGGTGAGTCGGAGATAGACTCATACGCTGCTGCGGTGGCTAGATGGTCATTCGAAGGCGCATACCGGCGGATCAACCCGATCGGCTACATGTCAGGGCGCGCTTTCATCAGTCACATTCCCTGCTCCCCCGCCTGCGACGCTTCTCTAGCTATTGCTGATCGCGCATATCGTTTTGTCATTGAGCACGCGGGGGAGCCTGTACTGTCTGAGTTATATCGCTCACTCGTTGTGTCCGCTTAAGATCTAGCTAGTCATCAATGCGCGATACGCCTCCGGTTGAGCTTCTATTAGCAGGGCGCTCGGTAAGTTCTCTATTTTCGGAGAGCGCTCTTTTATTTCAGGGGCATAACTCTGAACCAACAGAAAGATGGTTGTATGGTCTATAGAGAGGTCACGCTCACGCATCATCTTTTCCAAATCTCTGTAACTTAGCTGATAACGAAGTTTATAAAGGTAAGCGTCTGACCGTACCGTCTTCCCACGAGATTAACCAAGGTTTCCCAAAAAGATCAAAGGATAAGTGCAAAGTGGCGGTCGGTGATTGCACAAGTACGCCGCCATCCTGAAGCGAGCCTGCGGTGATGCCCTGAGATGGGAATGGAAGGTCGACGGAGGCGAGAGGCAGCGCGGCGCGCTCGGACGACCATGTTCTGTCATCGCGCATTGTAGCTCCGAGCAAAGCAAGACCAGCATACTCCTGCCAGAAGTCTGGGGGCCAGTCCGTATCGGGCCAGTAAAGCACCGGAGCCTTGAGAAGGGGAATCAGGACTTCGTGCCACAGCGGCCAGCGGCGTGACGCAATACTGAGGGCAGCTTCTCCGATCTTCGAAGAGGCCTCACAATCGAGTCGGCAGGGATAGTGTGCAATGCAACTGACCGGGCCAAACGATGCGATAGTCGACTCTATCAAGAGGTGGTTGCAATGAAAGTCGGCACGCGTTGACGCCTCGATGCCGACCGCTACTAGGTTCGTCTGCCGCCACTCTTGGGCCTCGATATTCCATGTCATCTCGTCGGCGGCCTCCGCCGCTTCGACACAGCATACCGGATAGCCGAGTCGCAGCCCGATATCCGCATAGTCCTTCGCTTTGGCTTCGGCCCTATAGAGGTCGCGCGCGTCTGACCATGAGCGCGCCAGATAAACCCTAACATGCTTGAGCCGCCGCATCTCCGCCCTAAGCTTTGGACTCTGCGGCCCAAACCTTAATGCGTCGGAGGGAAGCTCGTCGATTAACATCTCCAGGCCTAAGCTCTGAAAATACTCCAAACAGGCGGGAAGCTCTTCGTAAAGCAGCGTGAGTCTGCATGTTGGCTTTTGACCTTCAGCGACCCCGTGTAGTTGCAGGAGCCAACCGCGCAAAGGTGCAGGGATATCTCCAAACGCGGCTTGTGAAATTGCGGCCAGCGAACTCATGAGTCAATCTTCTGCGACATTTGGCTATAGTTCACCCCAAGATTCGTAGTATTACGACAGGGTCGGTTAAAGAAATCGCTTGAGGCGACCGCCTCAATTAGCTTGTTAGGTGGCGCGCATTATTTCTGATCCAAACTTTTCTTTATTGCTTCAAAGCGGTTTTTTAACTTTCTTCTTAGCTCACCTTCCGTTTCCCACTCAATGAAACGATGGCCAGCTAAGTCAAAGTGTATGCTAGAGCCTTTATGGATTGTGAGTATGATTTCCTTCCCTATAGCATACGCAAAGCCAGCCTCGTAGTAACAGTTTGGTCTTTCACCCGTTAAGTCTGCGAGAACAATTTCACTCTGAGCAATTTCTTCAAGAATCTGGTTAGTTATACTACCGCTATCTTGAATCTCATCTATCTTAAGGGGCTTATACTTGAATTGTTCTATGATTGGCTCAAAAACTTCTGTATATGCAGAGTCAAGCGTCTTATCTCCAAATTTCATTATGACGAAAACTTGCTTCTTGACGGGAATAAGTAGAGTCTGAAGTAGCGACCTAGAGTTCATAGAGGCTTTACCTAATAATGAACGATCAACAACCTCTTGGGTACAGTCTTCAATTGAAAGTTCTGGCTTATCGAGTGAAGACTCTAAATCTACTTCACTGGGCAATTTCTCTTTTGTTTTGAAAATTCTCAGGTAATTAACTGCCCCAAGATTAATTAGAGCCATACCCGGAGAAAAATTTACTGGAATAACCTGTTTATTAACGAAAGGGATGACAAGTTTCTGAACAAGAGTGTCATAATCAAGATTCTCTTGAGTATCATAACCATCTCCTATATAAATGATACTGTGATAGTACATGTTATCTCCTTTTGATCTTTTACCCACTCAGAGTGGCGGAAGCCTCAGTAAACTATGGCTCGTCCTTTCTTCGCTCCATCTCGCCGCAGCATTAGATAATGTCCGAAATAATTTCATCGTTGTGTTGAGCGGAAAGCTCCAGCAATTTGTTCCACAGACTCATATCTGAGGGGATGATCTTTAGTAATCGTTGCCTGTAGTGATCACACTTGATGCGGAATTCTGATTTGCAATCATGTGGGTCTTTGGACGATAGAATGTGCGTTACCCAAGTTCGTCTTCCAGCCCTCAAGTCTTCCCATCCATCTTCCAAATCGTCTAATAGCCCTAAGAATATGCAATATTCTTTGTACGCCCTGAATAGTGCAGGTTCAGCGCCCCGTAGAATTTCTGGGACTACCAGAAATGCAGACGCTCGCCGCCAAATATCTTTTACCTTTATGCTGCCATGTGTCTCAACGTCCCGGTAGACATAAAACTGGAAGAGAAGCCTTCTCAATCTCGAGGAAAAATGGATGTTCCGTGAACTTAGGATCTCTACATTTTCTATCAGTAATCCAAGTGCTGCATCATAGAATATTTGCTGTTCCTGTCTATCACTTGAGTGTGCGTCCTCAACTTCATCTACAAAACGCCAAATCAAAGCGAAGCGAATGTGCAAAGGCACCCAGATCCTTGCTTCATCTAATTTCTTGCTAAGCCTAAACGCTTCAACGAGCGGTAGCGCCCACCACAAGTAATAGTAGGGTAATCTCTTTTTTATGATCGACTCGGCAATGCGAGCTACCCCAATGCGTTTTATGGTGCTTTCCAAGCTGTCTTTAGTGGATGAATATAAAGGCAGCAACCAATCATTATCGATAGAGAGTTCACCGAGTATGGAAAGTTCATCAGGGTTCTTCTTCACAGACGAAAATCCTCTCTTAACTTCCACGTTAGCAATATCGAAATCGCTGGAGGTCAGTTGACTAGCATGAGATTCTCTGATGCTCTCTACTACATTCGCGCCAAGCTGAGTTAGACATCTGGCCTTATCCAATTCCAATATTGCAGCTTGAACTTGCTTTAGTGCGACACTCTTCCGATGGCTCATTGAAGTAATATAGTTACTTGGTAATGATGCTGATTTGAGTAACGAATCCCATAAGAAAGCAACACCGAGAAAAGCGTAAGAGCCGTGAATGAGACCTCGGGCAGGTCGAAGATCATCGCGCCATGGCGAACGAAAGATTGCTTCTGACGAAGCTGTTAACTGGCCTTCGCGCTCAACCATACACAGCTTATGATGCCCGGCCTCATGAACAATTGCCTCCATGATCTGTAAAATGTCATCAACCCACGACATGCATATTACTCCAGGCAAGTCAGGCAAGCTCGAACTCTGGTTGGACTCTTGAATGAATTTGAGCGGGACGATTACTCGGATCAGTAATTTCAACTCGGTCAGGGTGTTGTTTAGACCGCATGATTGGAATAGTTGAACTGCCTCAGAAATTGAATTCGACCATCTGTTTAACTCTCCGGGGGATGACCATTCGCGCTCATACTCCTCCGGAACGACGGGTGTATACAAATCGGAAATTGAATCTATGAGGAATACATGGTCATTGAGCTTCCATGCAGTTAACCAATGGTTGTCCCCGAGATTAAACCGGGAGAAATTCGATTCTTTATTGAATCCGAGTTCAAACGTGGACTGATCAATCGAGACGTAGGTGCCGGTCGGTTGACGGTGGACATAAAGGCCCTCTAGTGGTTTTGTTGATTGAAGAACCACTCCGTCGAAGGGAAGATAGATACTGCGATTTTGATCAAAGGGTGACCAAAAATCTTTTTGAGAAAGGCTATCAACGAGCCATTTGAGCTGCATGGTGCCATCGGAAATAGAGGCCTCGGATGATTTTTTAAGTCCTTGAACGAGATTGCGGATCGCAACATTGAAAATCGGGTCAGAAACAACTTGGTGAAGTTTGTCCTGACTAAGATGTCTTAAATCCTCGTATATTCGGCTGAGGCTCTTGGACTTCAGTGCGAGACAACAGGAGATCAATGTCTCTAACTGTTCGGAATGTAGTCGCGCTATCAGGGAGATGGTTTCTCTATGGTCGATACCAATCGGGGAAAGCCTGTTGATAGCCATAAGGATTAAGCATGTACGAGGCGCGCTCGCTGTAGAGTACGGTCGGTAACATCAATTACATGTGTTATCAGCTTCTTGAGATCATTACAATACACAGATGGATTTCGGTATAAAGCGTCTTTTGAGTAGCGATGTGGCAAATACCCGCCACCGCAGATTTTCACAATCTCGCATTTCGAACATATGGGAGATAGTTCCGCCTCGGCGTTGGTACGCATACTGATTTTGGGATGAACCATCGCTTCATCAATAGTGTTGATAAAGACATCTAACCCTAGATGAGGTCCCCCATCATAATCTATCTTTAGAGTGTCAACCGCCTCGATAGCCCCATCTGTTTCAATAACCAGTATATCCACACTACCTAGCCCTAGCGCTTCGTTATCCGACACCCCGCCAAGTCGAAGCGTAATTATGTTCTCAAAGAATCTTATCGGTACAGGATCACTTTGCTGCCACCAGTAGTCGAACAACTTAATCAGCCAATCGGCGTAAGGAGTTTCTTCCCAAGAAGTCTTGTGTGGAGGCAACACTTCATGGGTAGCATCGGGCAGTAGAAAGTCTATACCTCTTGGTTTTAACGATCTGAGAAACTCATATACCTCGATCGGATCGTTTTTCGGATCAATAACAGCGAGGATGCCGGAAAAAACATTGCTTCCCTCCTGCGTGGAGCGCAACAGGTTGAGGCCCGCTATGACATCATCAAAACTGGAAGCTCCAGAGTGAGTGAGCCTGTGCTTGTCATTAGAACTCTTGGGGCCGTCTAAACTAATCCCTATGGTTGCGTGGAAGTCAGAAAAGAGAGTAACTATTTCTGGGGTCAGGAGCGTCAAATTTGACTGCATGCCAAATTCAACCTTTGAACCAAGTTTTTCGGAGAAAAGAGAGAAAAAACTATGAATGAGATCGTAGCCAGCAAGAAGAGGCTCCCCGCCGTGCAATACCACTGAAACTTTCTTCAGGTCGTGGGCCGCGACATGTTCAGAGATCCTCTCAACTGTTTTCCGAAGTACCTCTTCGGACATCACCTTAGGCCGGCGTACCCAGCTTTGGTCCGGCCCATGGTACATATAGCAATAGTCGCAATCCAGATTGCACCTACTAGCTATTTTAAGTAGAAATGAAGTGATCCCTCTTCTCATCTAATGTGAAGAGATGTCGTTGAGGCTACGATTTATGGTATTGACGTTCAGGCAGAATGATTAACAAAATGCTCTGATTTTCGAGCAAATTCGACTGCTTTTGTAAAGCAATCAACCTGAACATCAATAGGAGCTATTCAGCGATTGAAAGCTGAGCAAGTCTTACCAATATGGACTGCCGCTCCTATCGTGCCGGTTATGATGTTTATTGTAGGTAGATTGAGCACCATCGTCCTTTAGCAATTCCTGTACCCGCTCCAAAGCGCGTCTTAAGACTGGATGCTCAACATCGTCAAGATTTGGTAATTCAAGGGACTCAAATTTTCCCTCCACCAACGTTTGATTAGCCAAAACAGCCTCATCAGCCATAACAGCCTCCTTTGATTTGTGTGCAAATTCCATGGTTTCTTAATTGAAAGATTCTGGTACTAACGGATTTTGTGGTGGGAACCGCTAAGCCTTTGAAAATCAGTCGCCACATTCACCAACCACAAAATTTGTGGTGGTGCTAAGTTCTTTATCTTCAATGCTGGTTCTCTGACAACCACAAAATCCGTTAGTACGAGGAAAGATTTAACGGTGTAAAGACAAATTGAATGGCCCCTCAGCGCCACAAAAAGTTGTCAACTATCGCGCTTGATGATCCAAATGTGCTGAACTTCATCCTTGACCTTGTTACCCAAAAAATCAGACAAACACTCAACCGGTTTAAACCCAGACCTTACTAATATATGTTCCATCTCGAAGCGGTAAATCCAACGGAGTCTAAATTCATTTGTTTCCACGGATATTATTTCGCCATAGTTATCATACCTTGTGTGCTCCCATGTTTCAGTGACCCACTGCATATGGGGATCCACTTTTTGCCTGATACTTTTGCTTACAACTCGGTTGCCAGTGGCTTCATCTGTTACGATCAATTGACGACGCTTATCGGGATCAAAGTCCATGTCAACGAGTGAGTGAACGGCGGGATTCCTTATATGTATCACAAGTAGTCCTGAGTCGCTGAGGTGGTTGTTCACACACACAAGGCACTGCAACTGATCTTGGACAGTCTCAAGGTGGTGAAAACCGCCGAACGCAATATAGATGAACCCGAATTCATGCTTGAGATCAAAGTTCGCCATATCTCCCAGTATGAATCGAGCTGAACTTCTGACTTTTGCTGCGTTTGCAACCGCACGGTCAAGCATAAATGGTGAGATCTCTAACCCGGTGACATCCTTGTTTCCAAGAGAAATCGGAATCGCCACTCTCCCCGTGCCTGAGCCGAGTTCTAAGACGTCGCCCTCAGTTTCTGCAGCCAAAGCCCGATAGAACTCAATGTCCCCTCGATATTCCGTTTGACTCAGGTCGCAAAAGTGTTGATCAAAGAATTCAACGAAGGCTCCGTCTTTCAAATAGCAATTGTGCGCATTTCGGTTACTCATATGTTCGTACGCGTGTTCAAAAAGTAATCAGCCTTAGTTTACGAGAGAATCCAAGAAAGAAGGTGAATACGATGAGCCAAATGCGCCCAAACCCCGGCTGTTTGCTGATAGTCGCAATCACTCCTTCAACTTCTCAGCCGGTCGCCACCGCTGGTCGCAAGGTGATGCGTTGGTCGCAGGGAAAATCTAAGCATGGAAGGAGGAAAAAGGCAATAGATCCAAGTTCCTAATGATTGGGCCAATCGAAGCGCGCTCATAGCGTGCATAAACTCCTACCTAGAAGGAGCGTTCGAGACAAGTGCTTAGAATACTGACTGTGATCTCATCCCAGCTTTGTCTTAACAATGGAATAAACCCTTAATTGAGCATATTTTGTCATTGCATGGGCAAGAACTGTCTCAAAATGCTGGCTTGGTTACGAGGGGCCTCTGTCACCCTGCCCGGAGTACTGATCATTGCTCTCTCGGCCCTCATTGCAATTGCATTCAGACCGCCCATAGTGGTGAGCCAATCACAAGACACAAACCGTTCGGGATATACAAATCTGGATTTAGATCTGACGCCTAGAACCTTTCCTACTGCTTCTGATAGGCCCGCCTTTGCCCCCGGGGAAATATTGATCAAGTACAAGAAACTTAATCGTCTCTCCTCCAGCAGCGATATGGCTGAACAGGTCAGCCCGCTTGAAAGCAAATTTCAATTGAAAGAGATCACCATCAATCACCAGCTTGAGATTCACACCTATCAATTGCCTGAAGGCAGAGACGTACTAGAGACAGCCACGATCCTAGGAACTGATCCGGCGGTGGAGTTCGCCGAGCCAAATTATTACCGCTATTTGGCGGTCATCCCAAATGACCCCGCTTATAGCAATTATCAGGTTATTGATTAGCGGCTCCACTTGAGAAAATCGCGAGCCACGAGTAAACTGCCTGCCGCAATGAATCTCAATCTCGCTTCCGCACAACTGAGCTATGAGCAACTGCTCGAACTGGTCAGCCAATTG